>Ga0114946_10000141_pt1 | contig 41707 bp, 33 predicted proteins | sample WalLakDeSediment_FD_88676 | JGI IMG/M metagenome (GOLD analysis project Ga0114946, IMG submission 88676) | Lake sediment microbial communities from Walker lake, Nevada to study Microbial Dark Matter (Phase II) - Walker Lake 11/02/13 Deep Sediment | ecosystem: Environmental > Aquatic >... | reverse complement strand
AACAACATTGTCATTCAGGAAGAAGGTTATTTTGACCTGATGCGGAATATCCCCATAGAAGCCGAAGAAATTGAGGAATTGATGAATGGATGAAAATAAATAAGGTTAAAGGTTATAGGAAAAAGGTGACAGGTTAACAGTTAACGTGTTAATAGTTCAGAGTTGATGGTTGGGCTATCGGAAAATTTAACTTTTCCCTTTCACCTTTTCCCTTCATTTACTTCTTATAGCTTATTTTGTATATACAGTTGGCCATATCATCTGATACCAGAAGGCTACCATCAGGTAATTGCATCACATCTACTGGTCTTCCCCAGACATCCTGGGTCGCATGGTTAAGCCAGCCCTCTGCAAATACTTCCTCCCTGACCACTTTTTGATTGGCATCCAAGACCACATGCGTCAATTGGTATCCGATTTTTTTACTCCTGTTCCAGGAACCATGTTTGGCAATGAAAATATTATTTTTGTATTGGGAGGGGAATTGTGATCCTGTGTAGAACCTCATGCCCAACGGGGCCACATGAGGGCCTAATTTGGCAGCTGGAGCCGTATAGGCTGATTTTTCTTTGCCCTTATTCCCAAATTCAGGATCTTTGACATCCCCAGCATGCCAGTAGGGATATCCAAAATGCATGCCTTTTTTCGGGGCATGGTTGAGTTCACAATCAGGAATATCATCCCCCATCATATCCCTGCCATTGTCGGTAAACCACAGGTCATTAGATTCCGGATGCCAGTCAAATCCCACTGTGTTTCGGACCCCTTTGGCAAAGATTTCGGGTTGTATATTAGGGGAATTCACATCGATCCTGGTTATAGAAGCAAATATTTCCTCCGGGTCACAAATATTGCAGGGTGCGCCGACGGGGACATATAATAGACCATCCGGGCCAAAGGCTATAAATTTCCATCCATGATGCGCTTTGTCGGGATATTGGTCATAGACTACCTCAAATTTGGGGTTTTCAAGCGTCTTTTCGATATTTTTAAATCTGAGAATTCTGCTTACCTCGGCTACATAGAGATCTCCATTCTTGAAGGCCACTCCATTGGGCATTCTTAGGCCATCTGCCAAAACATACTTTCTGTCGGCCTTTCCATCTCCATTGGTATCCTTAAGTGCGTAGACGCTTTTCCCCTGTCTATTGCCGACAAAAATAAGACTGCCATCCCCGTTCATGGCCAAAGATCGGGCATCCGGGACATCTTCGGCCCAGACAGCAATACTGAATCCTTCCGGTAGCTTGATGGTTTCTAATTGGATGTAATTGTTCTTATTTCCTTGTCCGTTGCAGGATATGGAAACTAAAAAAAGTATAAACATAACTATGTGACGTGACATATGAATTGGGTAAAATCGGGGTAGTGTAGATGATTTCATTCTAGTTAAGTTAAGGTAATTTTTTTGCTGTTACAAAGTATTAATTCATTTTACCGGTTTATTAATGTTCAGAATACTTATTTTTGCGCCATGATATCCATCAACAATCTTTCTTATTACATTGGAGGCAGGGCTTTGTATGAAAATACATCCCTACATATTAAACCCAAAGATAAAATCGGGCTGGTAGGACTGAACGGAACCGGAAAGTCAACCTTATTGAAAATTATCAACGGGGATTATCAGCCCAGTTCCGGAGAATTACAGAAGGCAAAAGGTTGCACCATAGGCTTTTTGAACCAGGATTTGCTTTCCTATCAATCAGAAGACAGTATCCTGGATGTGGCTTTGGAGGCCTTTAGGGATACTTTGAGGCTTCAGGAAGAAATTGATGCAGTACTCGGACAGATGGAAACAGACCATTCGGATGAAATCATCAATAAATTGGCCAGGCTCCAGGACCAGTTTGAAGCCAATGATGGCTATACGATCAAAGCCAAAGCAGAGGAAGTATTGGAGGGAATAGGTTTTTCCACCTCTGATTTGAAAAGACCTTTAAAGACATTTTCAGGAGGATGGAGAATGAGGGTGATGTTGGCCAAACTGCTTTTGGAAAAGCCTTCCCTGTTGATGCTTGATGAACCCACCAACCACCTTGACCTTCCATCCATTCAGTGGGTGGAAAATTACCTCAAAACCTATGAAGGAGCAGTGATTGTGGTTTCCCACGATCAGGAATTTTTGGATAATTGTGTAAGCAGTATTGTGGAGGTTTCCAATGGGAACCTTACTTTATATCCAGGCAACTATTCTTTCTATCAAAGAGAAAAGAAAGAAAGGATGGAAATCCAACAGAATGCCTACGAGAACCAACAGCAGATGATCAAGCAGACGGAGCGGTTCATTGAACGTTTCCGTGCCAAGGCCACCAAATCAAATCAAGTACAATCCCGGATCAAAGCTTTGGACCGCTTGGAAAAAGTAGCAGAAGTGGTGGATGACAATATTGCGGTTAATTTCAAATTCCGTTTTACCCAAAAATCAGGTAGAGATGTTGTGGTATTGGACCACGTTTCCAAGTCCTATGGGGACTTGACCATATTAAAAGACACCTCAGCTAGAATTGAAAGGGGAGATAAAATAGCCCTTATCGGTGCTAATGGAAAAGGTAAATCCACTTTACTTCGGATTATTGATGGTACTGAAAAAATTCAGGGTAAGAGAGAACAGGGACATAATGTGATCAAATCATTTTATGCCCAGCATCAATTGGAAGCCCTTAACGTAGACAATGAGGTACTTCAGGAATTGCAACAGGCCGGTTCAGGGAAAACCGATACCGAACTGAGAAATGTGTTGGGATGTTTCCTTTTTTCCAATGAGGATGTATTCAAAAAAATAAAGGTATTATCAGGGGGAGAAAAATCAAGGGTTGCCCTGGCCAAAACCCTGATATCGGAGGCTAATTTCCTGTTACTGGATGAACCGACCAACCACCTGGACATGCAGTCTGTAAATATCCTTATTCAGGCTTTACAACAATATGAAGGAACTTTTATTACAGTTTCCCACGACCGACATTTTATCAGAGGTACCGCCAATAAAATATGGTATATCGAAAACAACCAAATAAAAGAATATCCGGGGACTTACGATGAATTTGTGTTTTGGAAGGAACAACAAATTGAAAGTCAGAACCAACAGGCCACAGTCACCAAAACAAAACAGGATAACAGAAAAAAAGTAATCAGTGAAACTGAAATCAACCAGGCAAAAAGGGAGTTGAAGAAAAAAGAGCAGGAATTGGGCCTGATTGAAGCTAAAATAGTGCATTTAGAGGAAAAAAAGACAGAATTGGAAGCGGCTATGGCAGATCCTGAAGCTTTTTCCGACAATTCAAAACTTGAAATGTTGAACAAAGAGTATCAAAAAATCAAAACCCAGGAAGAGGAACTGAATGCAAAATGGGAGATCTTGGTGGAAGAAATTGGGGAATTACAGGAAAACTCCAGGTAATTTCCCAAACTTTGGCATAATTTTTTATATTAACCAATAAAAAAAAATGATGCGTATACTTATTTTATTTCTTTTATTTTTTTGCTTTTCAAATTTTCAGCTTCAAGCCCAACAGGTCTATTATGACCGGGTAAATGAAGAAAATATCCAATCTGTCCGCCTGTTTCTAAATACAGGTGAGTTTGAGGCCCAAATGAACTCCCCTGTAATGGAGTTGAATGGAAGCAGGCCCATCATACTGACTTTTGATGATCTCGCTTACGACCCGGATATGTATTCCGCTAAAATTATCCACTGTAATATGGATTGGACGGCTTCAGATTTGAAAGAACCTGAATATTTGAATGAGTACAATGAGTTCAATGTGCTGGATTATGAAAGGTCCATTGATACCAGGATCCCTTATATCCATTATAAATTCACCATCCCCAGGGTTACAAAAACAGGTAACTATATTGTAAAAGTGTATCGGGGAAGGGATCAGAATCAGGTAATTCTGACCAGAAGGTTTATGGTCTTCCAAAATATCATAAGTCTTGCTGCCAAGATGGTTCCCCCAAGCCAAACTGAGCTGAGAAGGAAAGTACAGCAGATCAATGTAAATATCAATTACAAATCTAGGGAACTTTTTGATCCAAGGTCCAATCTGAAGGTGGTCGTCCGGCAGAACCAAAGATGGGATAATCAAAAAGTTTTGACAAAACCAACCATGATCAGAGAGGATATTAAGATGATTGAATATTATCTTTTTGATGGGAGCAATGCCTTTTGGGCAGGGAATGAATTCCGTTTTGTGGATTTGAGGTTTGTCAGGGCAAGGGGGGTCAACGTGAGTAGTATTAGGATGGAACGGGATGTAGTCTACGCAGAGGCAGGTTTGGATAAAGTCAGGCCTCCTTATGCTGTTTATTCACAATATTTGGATCTGAATGGCCAGTATGCTGTGATGAATATGGAGCGGAGAAACCATGAGCTGGAAAGCGAGTACATGGTGGTGACTTTTTACTTGGATGCTGAAGAGGTTACAGAGCAACCCTATCTCATAGGCTCCTTATCAGCATGGGGATTTAGTCCTGATGCAAAAATGACCTTGAATAAAAACAGCAATAGGTATGAAACCACATTAATTTTAAAACAAGGCTGGTATGACTACCAATATGCCTTTAAAGGGGAAGAGGGTTGGGATACCATTCCACTGGAGGGAAGTTTTTTTGAGACTGAAAATGAATATGAGGTATTTGTCTATTATAGAGACATGGGATCACGGTATGATGAACTTATAAGTTACTTCAATCTCAATCCAAATAAGCGCAGGCTTTAAAAAAACCAGAGGTATAGAATAGCATAGGTTAAAAGAACCGATGATGGTAAAATACCTGGTATAATATGAATAATTCAAAAAAAAATCCCGGTCATTCAACCGGGATTTTTTTACAGTTCTTCCTGTCCTTCTCCCAAGTTCTGGGATTTGTCTTTGTCCTGTTGAGATTTGTAAGGAATGAATCCCTCTCTCTTGAATTTATAAGGCTCAGTCCTTTGATTTGGTAAATGGTTTGCAAGGTCAAGCATTCCAAAACCTTTATGTGTAAAGGCACCCAATCCACATTTAAAGACAAAATCCTGTACTTCAGGTGCTGCATATAGAGTGAAAGGCAGGGTGTAGCCTCTTACTTCATACTTGACATCCATGTCGTAAACAGAATAAATTCTTGCAAATTTCTTTTGCTGCTCTCTTAACTTATTCACGTAATTCATATCAGGTACAACCTGGAATTTGTAGAAAGATTCCATTTGCTCCTGGGAATACCATCCGGACCTCTCCATTCTTGTCAACGTGGATTCATACAATAGATCAGAAAATTCATCTGTATCCGGATTGATGAAGCGTTTTCCTGACTCATCGTTGAAAGTAGGGGTGATAAGAACCAATGGGGATATACAAACAAATTTGTTTGAAGTCTCCAAGGTGGGTTCAAATTCCTGCTCTGTGTACTCAGGGGAAAGAATAAGGTTTCCTAACTCAATTTTCGGAGTTTCAAATACCTGTTCCAATAAATAGTCAATAAAATCTTCATTGGGTGATGAAAGCACTAGAGTGACTAAACTGGAATAGTAATGTAATCCGCTTCTACTTACCTTGGTCTGACCTTTTAGACCGGAGAAGTTGAAGTAATTGTAGTTGAAAAACTCTTCACGTCCACCTTTAACGATGAGACCTTTGAGGAACTGTGCCAGAATGTACTGGTGATGAAAGGGTAAATAAGCTCCTTTGTTTTTTAGGGAAAATATTAGTCTTATTCTCACGGTTTTAAAAATAAAATTTAAACAATTATCAAACTCAAATTTCTAATTGGGGTGTAATTTGTTTGGTTTCTTACAAAAGTACAAATTTTTTTCAAAAATTTGTTAAACATTGAATCTAAAATGCATAATATCTCCGTCCTGAACCTCATATTGTTTACCTTCTATTGCAATTTTACCATTATCCCTGCAGGCGGCCTCGGATTTAAACTTTTCATAGTCGGCAAGTTTGATAACTTCCGCTTTGATGAAACCTCTTTCAAAATCTGTATGTATCACTCCTGCGGCCTGAGGGGCTTTCCAACCTCTTTTTATGGTCCATGCACGGACTTCCTGTACTCCTGCCGTAAAGTAAGTGATCAGATCCAGTAATTTATAGGCGGCACTGATCAGACGGTTAAGTCCACTTTCTTCCAGGCCATATTCACTTAAGAAAACAGCCTTCTCCTCCGGGTCCTCAAATTCCGCGATCTGGGACTCGATGGCAGCACATAATACAATGACTTCGGCATTTTCATCCCTTACGTTTTCTTGTAATTGTTCTACAAATTGATTTCCCGTGAGAATACTACCTTCATCCACATTGGCAACATAAAGAACAGGTTTAATGGTCAATAAATGAAGGTCTCTAACTGCTTCCAGGTCCTCTTTTTCTACCTGGATTGCTCTTGCATTTTTTCCTGATTCCAACCCCCTTTTAAATGCCATCAGCGTTTCCAGCTCTTTTTTTGCCCTTGCATCTCCTGATTTGGCAATTTTCTCAATCCTTGCGATCTTTTTTTCCACGGATTCCAAATCCTTTAACTGGAGTTCCGTATCTATTACCTCTTTGTCAAAAACCGGGTCTACACTTCCTGCCACGTGAACAATATTGTCATCCTGAAAACACCTGATCACATGGATGATGGCATCTACTTCTCTGATGTTTGCAAGGAATTTGTTGCCCAAACCCTCGCCTTTGCTGGCGCCTTTAACCAGACCTGCAATATCCACAAATTCGATCACCGTAGGTACCACCCTGTTTGGATTGACCAGGTTTTCCAGAATCTGCAGTCTTTTATCGGGTACAGTGACTACACCCACATTGGGTTCAATTGTACAAAAAGGGAAATTAGCCGCTTCAGCCTTTGCACTGGATAAAGCATTGAATAAAGTAGATTTTCCTACGTTGGGAAGGCCAACGATACCACATTGTAAAGCCATTGATGATTTTTTTCTGTTTACAGTTTAAATATTCTGTACTCCCTATAACCCTTGAAGAACTCCAAAAAGGATACCCTAAAGATAGTGTAAACGGGAATCGCAAATATCATCCCAAGAATGCCTGCGATTTTTGCACCGGCAAAGATAACAACAAAAATTTCAAGTGGATGTGCTTTTACGGATTTGGAGAAAATTAATGGCTGCAGTAGTACATTATCTGTCAATTGGACAACCGAAAAAACGGATAAAATCTTGATCACCATAAAAATTATTTCATTCGTAGATTCAAAAGTTCCCGTAGACAATCCGACTATTGTTCCAAAAACAGCTCCCAATATAGGTCCCGCATAAGGGATTAAATTGGCAACTGCTGCAAACATGGCTATGGTAAGGGCATATTCTATACCCATTAATGTCAAACCTATGGAGGCCAGTGAAAAAATACAGGTCAACTGGATTAAAAGGCCGACTAAATAATTGGAAAGTAATCTTTCAACCTTATTAAAAGTGGACACCGCTAATTCAAAATAAGCGTTCGGTATAAGGCTCATGATGTTTTTGCGGAGTAAACCGTTTTCCAGTAATAGGAAGAACGTAATAAAGCTTATCGCCATGAAGGCCAATAGCAGAGAGCTTGTGGTATTCAAAACCGTATTGACTACCCCTTGGAAATTAATCTTACTGAAACTCGAAATCAGGTTTTCCCTGACTTGAGTGATCAAAAAGCCGGGTTCACTTTTTACAATTTCATATTGGATCAATAGATCCTCCACTTTTCCAACAGGATTTTGGATCTGCTCATATATGTAATCCAAATCATAGGTTGAGATATTTTGGATTTGGAGACCAATAAGAGGCACAAACAAAGCCCCGATGAGAAATACCACGATGCCTATTACTATGTAGGAAATGAAAATCGCCAACCACCTCGGTAAATGTACACCTAAGACATGGATGGAATTGATTCTATTGGTCAAGGGGCGAAGAATAGCCGCAATTACCAGGGAAAAAACAAAGTAGAGTGTAATATTCGAAAAATACCAACCTGCTAAAAAAAGCAGTAACAAAATTAAAATCAGGTTTAGTATTGGCTTTTTCATCTTTGAATAAAAAAAGAAAAGAAAGAAGATCTCCTTAACTTAATTAACAATATAAGTCGTTTTCAGACAAATAGTAATATGTCAAATGAAGCTTCTTTCTTTGAAATAAATTATCGGAAGGAAACTATTCCCACCTCAATTCATCGTCCATTCCGTTTTCTGATTCTTCCCTTTCAAATTGAGAAAAATCAAAATCTGCCATTAAATCATTTTTCACATGATCCACAGTGTCCTGAAGTGCTTCAAGAAACTTGGCAAAATCTTCTTTGTAAAGAAAAATCTTGTGTTTCTCAAAGGTGAAAGTGTCATCTCTCATTCTTCTTTTACTTTCAGTAATAGTTAAGTAGTAATCATTTGATTTTGTAGCCTTAACATCAAAAAAATAGGTTCTTTTTCCTGCTTTTACTCTCTTGGAGAAGATCTCTTCTCTGTCATTTCCTCTGTTATCTTCCACTTTTAAAAGAATTAAGTTGTTTGTGTTTGGAATATTTTGCCACCAAGATAAACCAATTCATAAAATATATTCAAGCGAATTATCAGTTTTTTTTAATAATCTGGCTCAGATCAAACAGTAATAGGGAAAAATCCGACATTTTTTATACCTCTGGGACTATTTGTAAAAATAAAAGGGCAATTACGCCCTTTATTCTCCATGCATAAATATCTTTTTTGCCATCAGCTCCTCTTCAGATTCCCTGTGTTCCGGATCATCTACACAGCAATCCACCGGACAAACTGCCGCACATTGCGGCTCCTCATGAAATCCTGTACATTCCGTGCATTTTTCGGTCACGATATAATAAAACTCATCGGACACCGGATTTTGCTTTTGGTTAGCATCTATTACTGTTCCATCAGGTAGCGTTACTTCTTTTAATTTGGTTCCTCCGGCCCAGGTCCACTCAATACCTCCTTCATATATAGCAGTATTGGGACACTCTGGTTCGCATGCACCACAGTTGATGCATTCGTCGGTTATCATTATAGCCATAGTAAGTTCGATTTAATTAATTCTCAAAATTAATAAGTAAATAACATTTTTTGCAAAAAAAAGTTGTCATACTAACTAATTTATATTCATTCTGTCAAAAAAATATTTTTGTGAAAATCAATATCTTTGCAGCAGAATTAATAAAAAATGACCTTAGAAGATAGAATACAGGCTTTTAGTTTGCTTGGGAAGGAAATCAGGGAATTGCCTGAAGAAGAGTTTGAAAGTTTGGCCTTGAACATAGAAAACAACAATAATTGGTTTACCCATGACCAAACACGTGCAGCATTGGTTGCTCTTGCTGATTTTTTACACAGAGATAAATTGGTGGATTGGCTGTCTCCTTATCATATTCAGACGCCGGCCAGGCCCAAAACCATAGGGATCATGATGGCAGGGAATATTCCGGCTGTCGGATTTCATGACCTGCTGTCAGTTTTGATATCCGGAAATTTTGCTGCGGTCAAATTGAGTTCGGGAGATTCGGTCTCAATTCGCTGGATCGTAGAAAAGTTGATTGAAATCGAACCCGGATTTGAAGGAACTGTGGTATTCGAGGAAATGCTGAAAGGAAAAGATGCTTACATCGCCACGGGAAGTGATAATTCTGCCCGTTACTTTGATTATTATTTTGGTAAATATCCCCACATAATAAGAAAAAACAGGACTTCCGTTGCTGTATTGCAAGGAGACGAATCCAAAGAGGAACTTAGGGATCTTGGAAGGGATATTTTCCAATATTTTGGATTGGGATGTAGAAATGTTTCCAAAGTTTATATAAAAGAGGAAAAAAGCCTGATAGATTTATTGGATAGTATCAGTGGGTCTCATTTTCTGACAAGCCACCACAAATACCTCAATAATTACGACTATAATAAATCCATATATCTGGTCAATAAAGAACCTCACTTGGATAATGGCTTTCTCTTGTTAAAAGAAAGCGAAGAATTGGTGTCTCCAATAGGCGTTTTATATTATGAATATTATCATGACCTGTCAGATTTAGAAAGAAAGCTTGAGGGGATTCAGAATAAAATCCAATGTGTGGTAAGTAAAAACGCCTGGTTTCCGGGAAGTTTGAAATTTGGGGATGCACAATGCCCAAACCTTTCCGATTATGCCGATGGAGTGGATACCATAGCTTTTCTGCAGCAATTAAATTAATTTTTTGATGGTGTTCAATTTGTTTAACTTCCCATATTTGATGGGTTGGGGATTTCCCTGCTCATCAAAAAACCCAAAGAAGGCTTAGCTAAGGTTGAAAATTCTCCCATAATTTCATCCGCGGATTATGTTTTATATCTTGTTCAGGACTTATTTTGGCAGGAGCCAGAAAAATCGGACAAAGCATGAAAAAAAAATTCCGCTTCCCTTCCACTTTTGAAATCGCCCTACTATTGAGCCTGATTGTGTTTATAGCAACCATAGGGTTCACCAGACCGGAAGGGGATACCTATGGTCATTATTTACTTGAGGTCGGTCAATTTTGGAAGAAAGGGTTTTGGGAATTGTTGGAATTTACCATGCAAATGGTATTGATCTTGGTTTTGGGCCATACCCTGGCCCTTTCAAAACCTGTGGAACAAGGATTGAATTTCATAGCTGACTCAGTCAAAAATAACACAGAAGCAGTTCTTCTTACCGGTTCATTGGCTTTGGTAGGGGGGTATCTGAACTGGGGCTTTGGGCTGATTCTGGGAGCAATCATGGCCAGAAAAATCGGGGAAGTGGCCCAACAAAAATCATTGAAGGTCAATTATCCGCTTGTTGGCGCAGCGGGTTATTTGGGAATGATGGTCTGGCATGGTGGGTTTTCCGGCTCTGCTACGCTCAAAGTTGCTGAACAAAACCATTTTTTGTCGGACCTGACAGGGGTCATTTCAGTACAGGAAACAGTGCTTTCAAATTTCAATTTATGGGTGAATCTCTTTTTGGTTTTGACCATTATGCTCATGATGTTCTTATTATCCAGAAGGAGTTTTAAAGCAAATTCCATTGATTTACTGAAAAAGCAACAAAAAGCAACATCTTTTAAGGGAAGGGATAAAATCGGACTGATTTTAGGTTTATTGATGTTGATATTGGTGTTTACCGATTTTTGGTCGGCTGAAGGCGATTGGTCTTTTATTGATCTCAATTTTGTGAATTTCGCTTTACTTGGAACCGGTTTGTTGTTATTCAGGAGTTTGGGCGCCTACGTGAAAGCGCTTTCATCTGCCTTAAGAGGAGCTACAGATATTATTATTCAGTTTCCGTTTTATGCAGGCATATTGGGAATGATGAAATATTCTGGCCTTTTGCTGCTTTTGGCGGATGATATGGTTTTGCGTTCCGGACGGGATTTTTTCCCTATTTTATCTTTTTTAAGTGCTGCTTTTGTTAATTTTTTTGTGCCCTCCGGTGGTGGGCAATGGGCCATTCAGGGTCCCATCATGATGGAAGCTGCTTTGAAAATGGGAATAAATCTTCCCAAGATGATCATGGCATTCACTTATGGCGATCAGGTCACCAATATGCTACAGCCTTTCTGGGCACTGCCTCTTCTTTCCATTACCGGAATCCCCGCAAAGGAAATATTTAAATATACTGTCTGTTTTTTCATGATAGGTTTGCTGGTTTTTGGCTTAGGAGTTTGGATATATGTGAATTAGGAGAAATCATGTAATTCTTACTAAATAACTTCTATTGAAATGAATTTACTTCCTATTTTGCCCCGAATTTTTATCTTTGCGAACGATTAAAAACTATTCAACATCTTTAAATATATTTTGCAATGGCATTTGACATAGAAATGATCAAGGCGGTCTACGAAAAATATCCAAGTAGGATATCGGCTGCCCGAAAAGCAGTAGGAAGATCTCTCACTTTGACTGAAAAAATATTATATGCACACCTCACCCAAGGTGAACCATCGAAAGCTTTTGAAAGAGGGGTATCGTATGTTGATTTTAATCCTGACAGGGTAGCCATGCAGGATGCTACCGCCCAAATGGCCTTATTGCAATTTATGCAGGCAGGAAGAAACCAGGCGGCTGTACCTTCAACGGTACATTGTGATCACCTGATCCAAGCGGAGGTAGGTGCTACAGCTGATCTGAACAAAGCAAAAGATAAAAACAGAGAGGTCTATGATTTCCTTTCCTCTGTGTCCAATAAATATGGTATAGGATTCTGGAAGCCAGGGGCAGGCATTATTCACCAAGTGGTGTTGGAAAACTATGCCTTTCCGGGAGGCATGATGATCGGTACTGATTCCCACACGCCAAATGCCGGTGGCCTGGGAATGATTGCCATTGGGGTAGGGGGTGCTGATGCCTGTGATGTGATGGCAGGTCTGCCATGGGAGCTGAAGTTCCCTAAACTGATCGGAGTGAAGCTGACAGGTAAACTTTCAGGTTGGACATCTGCAAAAGATGTAATCTTAAAGGTAGCAGGTATTCTTACAGTGAAAGGGGGAACAGGGGCCGTTGTAGAATATTTCGGGGATGGAGCAAGATCCTTGTCCGCTACGGGGAAAGGAACAATCTGTAACATGGGTGCTGAAATAGGTGCTACTACCTCAATCTTTGGTTATGACCAAAAATCCGAAGCTTATCTGAGAGGAACAGAAAGAGGGGATATTGCCGATATGGCCAATGAAATCAAAGAACATTTGACCGGTGATGAGGAGGTATATAACCATCCTGAGAAATACTTTGACCAAGTCATTGAAATCAACCTTTCTGAATTGGAGCCACACATCAATGGTCCTTTTACACCTGATTTGGCCTGGCCTCTTTCCAAATTTGCTGCAGCCGTGAGAGAAAACGGATGGCCTGCCAAGTTGGAAGTAGGCTTGATTGGTTCCTGCACCAACTCTTCCTATGAGGATATTTCAAGAGCGGCATCTTTGGCCAAGCAAGCAGTAGACAAAAAACTGATAGCAAAATCTGAATATACCATTACCCCTGGTTCCGAACAGGTGAGATATACCGTCGACAGGGATGGATTCTTGGATATTTTTGGCCAGATGGGCGGCGTGGTTCTGGCAAATGCCTGTGGGCCTTGCATTGGACAATGGGCCCGTCATGGAGCAGAAAAACAGGAGAAAAACTCGATTATTACATCCTTTAACAGAAACTTTGCAAAAAGGGCGGATGGAAACCCCAATACGCATGCTTTTGTAGCCTCTCCTGAAATTGTGACTGCTTTGGCAATCGCAGGTGACCTGACCTTTAACCCCATCAAAGATACCTTGACCAATGAAGAAGGTCAGCAGGTTAAGTTGGAGGAGCCGGCTGGTCTGGAACTGCCGACCAAAGGCTTTGCCGTTGAGGATGCCGGATATCAGGCTCCTGCAACAGACGGATCGAAAGTGGAAGTAATTGTTGATATAAAATCTGAACGATTGCAGTTACTCGAGCCTTTCAAGGCTTGGGAGGGTACAGATTTGAAAGGTTTGAAATTGTTGATAAAAGCCAAAGGCAAATGTACCACTGACCATATTTCCATGGCGGGCCCTTGGCTAAGATATAGAGGCCACTTGGATAATATTTCCAATAATATGTTGATCGGAGCGGTCAATGCCTATAATGGTGAGACAAACAAAGTGAAAAACCAGTTGTCGGGTGAATATGGAGAAGTTCCAGCAGTACAAAGGCAATATAAATTACACGGGGTCGGTTCAATTGTAGTGGGGGATGAAAACTACGGGGAGGGTTCTTCAAGAGAGCATGCAGCCATGGAACCCAGGTTCTTGGGTGTCAGGGCAATTTTAGTGAAATCTTTTGCTAGAATCCACGAGACCAACCTGAAAAAACAAGGTATGCTGGCATTGACATTTGCCAATGCTTCAGACTATGATCTCATTCAGGAGGACGATTCCATTGACATCAATGGCCTGACCTCATTCAGACCGGGTCTTCCATTGTCAGTGGTTTTGAACCATGCAGATGGGTCCAAACATGAAATTCAGGTCAACCATACTTACAATGAAGGCCAGATTGAATGGTTCAAAGCTGGTTCAGCCCTGAACCTGATCAAGGCAAGCGTCTAAACCTGAAATAATTTATTCTAAAGAGCCAGGCATTACTTGTCTGGCTTTTTTGTTTTTTCACCTGTTTTGCTTGAAAATTTTAAGGTCATTTTTTTTAAATCCACAAAAATGTAATACAACTCCCTTAATTTCCTTTGTTTTTCAATTGTATCGATAATATGCAAAATTGATTTATATTTAATCCGTATTGATTTGTTAAAATAAGAGCTTTGTATGGTCCCTAAATTGCGGAGAGTTCTTTGCAAAATAGTCATTGTTTTAATTTTTGTCCTTTCGGCTGAAGAAGCATATGCTCAAATTGTGGAATCCGATGAAAGGGCCCAGATGAACGTTGATGAAGGGCTCAGTTTTTCAAAAGACTCATTGTTTTTGTTAAACTTTAGATTCAGAATGCAGAATCGTGCAGGATTAAATACCTTAGCTGGTGACGATCTTAGGATCAAAGACTTTGAAATGAGAGTAAGAAGGCTCAGGCTTAGATTTGATGGCTTTGTGGGCAATCCAAAGCTTCAATATTATATTCAGCTTGGCTTTTCTAAAGCGGATCTGGATCTTGAATCAGCTGCTATCGCCCAACCTATCCGTGATGCTGTTCTGTATTATTTTGTCAATGACAACTTTTACATAGGTTTTGGGCAGTCGAAATTGCCAGGGAACAGACAAAGGGTGATCAGCTCGGGAAACTTACAGTTTGCGGACCGATCCATCGCTAATGCTTATTTGACTATTGACAGGGATTTTGGTTTATTTTTGTATAAAACTGTTCCGATGAACGGTCTTTCCCTGATTCAACTCAAAGGAGTGGTTTCAACCGGTGATGGAAGAAATGCTTCAGCCATTAATTCAGGCCTTGCCTATACTGGCAGGATGGAATATCTTCCTTTTGGAACATTTTCAAATGTCGGGGATTATACCGAAGGTGATCTGGAGTATGAATACACACCAAAGTTATCCATTGGTATGACATTGTCTGCGAATTTTCAAGCAACAAGGACAGGAGGTCAATTGGGACCTGAATTATATGAGGATAGAGATATGACCAGTTTTTTCATCGACGGGATGTTTAAATATATGGGCTGGGCAGTTTTGGGAGAATATATGCAGCGGACTTCACCAAATCCCATCACAACAAATACTGAAGGTGATATAAGGTTGGTGCAGGTAGGTAAAGGGTTCAATACCCAGGTGAGTAAAATGATCAATAGGAAGATGGAGTTGGCGGCAAGGTACTCAAGGGTGGTACCGGACGAAAGTATTAAGGAACTTCAGGACCGTATCGATGAGGCCATAATCGGGTATTCATGGTATGTCAACGGACATAGAATTAAATTACAGGCAAATTTTGGATATAAATGGCTGGAAGGTTTGTATCAAATCGATAATACTTCTAACTCATTTACAGGGATGTTTCAGGTAGAATTCGGAATTTAAACAGTTAAAAACATTTTATTTGATTTTAAAAGCAAAAAATTTGGTACAAAAAACAAATTAATGTATGTTTACACCGTTAATTGTGTTAACCCACAATTTTCACTCTATTTTAAGCTTAAGTGACCATAACTATATTGACTTTCGATGAAAGAAAGAGGTATTAATAATACTTTTAAGAAGATAATTTTTGAATCCAGCGAAATGGTATTTTTGGCGGATGATTCCTATCCGTATAATATTTTTTATAGCAATCAGGCCTTTGAAAATCAAATTGGACAATTTTTGGATGAGAGAAGCTTGGTGGGCCTTGGACTTGATATTAACTCCTATATTTTTAATGAAGAATTGATTTTGCCCTTTATGGGCGTGGAATACACTTTCTTTTTGGAATTGCCCCAGGAAAATGCCTCAAATTACTTTTTGTTCTATAAAGGAAAAGAAATGAGGGGACAGGGTTTGCCCACAAAAGCTGATTCACAATATTTTTTCAGGAATTCCATAGATCTTATCGGTATAGGACAGGAGTCCTTTTTAACCTGGATTAGCAATTCCGTTAAGCCTCTATTGGGTTATAATCCTGAAGAAATTGTCAATATTGAACTGTGCAGCTATTTCCACCCGGATGATTATGAAAAAGTAAAGTCCCTTCTTTTTGATGTCAGACAGGAAAAGAAAAACAGCAATTTTGTCTCCAGAATTCTCTCCAAGAATGGTGATTATAGGTGGTTTGAATTTAATGTGCACTTCATTGTAGGGAAATTTTATGCGGTTGGAAGAGATATTACCGAAACTCAAACCCAAATAGTAGACGCCCAAAATGAGAATGAATTATATGCTCTGAGTGGAAACATGGCCCAAATTGGATTTTGGGAAATGGATACCGATGAACATAAGGTCCATTTGTCCAACGAATCATTTTCAATATTTGGATTAAAAAAGAATTCGGACCTGACATTGGAGGAAACTGTCAATTTATTTTCTCCGGCCGATAGGTCTTTGGTAAAAACCTCCATTTCTGCACTCCTTGCCTCTGGCAAAGAATTTGCCCTTTCCCTTGAAATAAAGGAGGAAGGTGATGGGGTTAAATGGGTGAAATTTTCAGGTAAGAAAATTGTTTTATCCAATAAAGAATCAAGAGTTTTTGGAACTGTTCAGGACATTACCGATGATCAGCAACAGCTTAATCAGCTGGGCGTATTCAAGGAAATATTCGATTACTCACCCGATGCGGTTTTGATATGTGATATTTCAGGAAAAATTCTGTTTTACAATCAATTGGCCCGTGCTATTTATGCTGATGCTGAATTCGGTGGCTTTCCTGAAATGATCAGTGACATTGAACCCCTTTTCTCAGGAAAAGAAGTTTGGGAAAACCATATTGAACAGCTAACTGCCAACGGGAAGAAAATATACCAAAGCAGTTTCAAAAATGCTCAGGGTAGTGAAATAGCTGTGGAAGTTTCTACCCGTTTATCCCAAATCCAGGATTCCGGCTATCTGATTTCCAATATCCGTGAGGTTCATGATAGGCCAGCTTCGGTAAGCATTTCAAGTGGATCTAAAGACTTTTTACAACATTTGACAGAACATATCCCGGGAGCACTCTATCAATTTGTTGTAGAGAAAGACGGGGATATGAAGTTTGCTTATTTAAGTCCAGGAATCAAGCAATTGCTCGACCTTAGTGAGAATGAGTTGGCGGATTTCAACGATGTAGGCAAAGCCATATCCAAAGTTCATCCTGAAGATATAGCCATTGTACTTACTTCTACTGTTTCCTCTGCCAGAAAACTCAGTTCCTGGAGTTGTAAATTCAGGATAGTGGAGCCGGGTTCTAAAAATTACAAATGGGTAATGGGAGCCGCCAAGCCTGAACTGCTTGACAATGGGGATGTAGTTTGGTATGGGTATTTGACTGATATTACAGATCAGAAAGTATTCGAGGATAAATTAAGGAATGCCAAAGAAGAGGCCTTAAAGGCAAGTCAGATAAAATCTGAATTTTTGTCCATTATCAGCCATGAGTTAAGGACGCCATTGAATGCGATTTCCGGATCTGTATATTCTCTCCTTCAGGATGAACATACGCAAGTCCAGGCATCAGCTTTCAATACCATCAATTTTGCTGTAGAGAATCTGATCACCATGATCAATGATCTTCTGGACTTCCAGAAAATTGAGGCCGGAAAACTCACTTTGGAATTGACCCCGATCAATATTGAGGAAGTTGTTAAAAATGTAATTAACGGATTGGAATATCATGCGAAAGACAGTGGGAATATGCTGATATTGAATATTAAAAATAACCTCAATTTTGAAGTAAAAGGAGATAAAGTAAGGCTGTCCCAAGTATTGAACAACCTGGTTACCAATGCACTTAAGTTCACCAATAATGGGATTGTGGAGGTAATAGTTGAATTGAAGGCCACTTCAGATGAAAAAGTGAGGGCATATTTCGAAGTAAAGGATAGTGGAATCGGAATCGCCGATGAACATAAAAAAAGAATATTCAACGAATTTGACCAAATACAACATTCTTTCAGTAAAAAATATGGAGGTACGGGCCTAGGATTATCCATTACCAAAAAACTTTTGGGATTGATGGGCAGTAATATTGATCTCCGCTCGGAACTGGGTCTTGGATCCTCCTTCTTCTTTGAAATTGAATTTGAAAAAGTCAACCCGAAAACATCTGTCCGCTCAGTTCCCGATAAAATACCTGGTATTGAGGCGGAAGCTTTAAAATCTGTTGATGTTCCTGAAAGCACTGTTGAACAAGAAGCTGTAAAGCAAGAGCCCCAAATTTCCCAACCTGAGCCTCCTGTAGTGTTTTCAAAACCAAAATCATTGTCTGAAGTAAAGTTATTAATGGCAGAGGACAATGATGTAAATGCTTTGGTTCTTGGTAAAATCATTAAAAAATGGGGTATACAATACCATAGAGTAAACAATGGTAAATTGGCTGTGGAAGCCATTGAGGATGGGGATTATGATTGCATTCTGATGGATATCCAAATGCCCGTGATGAACGGATTTGAGGCCACCGAAAAAATAAAGGAAATTTCAAGTGTTCCCATTCTCGCCCTTTCAGCTGCAGACAAAATAGAAGTCATGGACAGGATAGACAAAACCGGTTTTGATGGCTATGTAGCCAAACCGATTGATGCCTCAGAACTTTTAAGGAAAATAAAAGAAGTATTGAAAATTGAAAATCAGAGCGTCTGAGCAATAGCAAGGTATTCCCGTACAAGATCCATATCAGGATCTTTTTGATAAACATCGTTCAAATAACTCAGGGCCAATTCTTTTTGGCCTTTTTTTGTATAGTAAATGCCTTTGTTCCTCAGTGCAAAAAGATTTTTGGAATCCTGTTTGAGGCTGAAGTTGATATCTTCGATTCCTTTATCCAGGTTACCTAGAAAAAGCGAATATAACCCTCTATTGTTGTAAAAGTAGGGCTCTCCGGAGTTGATTTGGATGGCTTTTTCAACCCAGTCCAAAGCCTCTTGGTATTTCTTTTCATCAAAGGCTATCATCGAGCGGAGATTATATAAATTGGATTCACTAGGATTGATTTTTTCCGCTTTCTCCAATATATCGACAGCTTCTTTATATTGTTTCAAATAATATAAAATAGTTGCCTTATTGACTAAAAGATCGGTGTTTTCCGGCTGAAGTCGTAAGCCCTTTTCAAATGAATCCAATGCCTCCCGGTGGTTTTTCATTTGTTCATTGACCAAACCCAACAGAAAATGACTTTCCCAATTTTCAGAATAGGATTTAACCATTTCATTGGCATCTCCCAATGCTTTATAGTATTCACCATTATCCATAAAAGCCAATCCCCTTTGAAACAAGGCATCTCTATGCTTTGGATTGCTGGCTAAAATTCTCCCATAATCGGCAATGGCCTCATCCAACCTGAAAAGCCGCTGATAGACCAGACCCCTATTGTAAAGGGCATCAGTGAATTCAGGATCAATTTTGATGGCTTCTGTGTATAATTCAATTGCCGATTTGCTGTCATTTTCCTTTAATTTTTCATTTCCTTTCAAAAGAAAACGACCCTTTTTATCTTCTGGACTGGCGCATCCCAATGCAAAAAGAAGGATAAGGAAAATCAGGGGATTAAGTTTTTTCATCATTTTCAATGGCCTCCAAGGGCTTTTCTTCCCCTAACAATAAAGCAAATGGCTTGGTTGCATCGCTGAGCTCAAAAATCTGTCTCAATACAGCCAAAGTCGGAATGATGATAATCATACCGGCTATTCCCCAAATTGAACCACCGACCATTAATCCTAAAAATGTCACAAAAGCATTCAGGTTCACATTATTTCCAACGATTTTCGGGGTTAAAAAATTACTTTCAATAATCTGGATTACCTGGAAAGCAACCACCACCCCCAGTGGATACCAAAGGCTGTCCTTGGTAAGAAAGGCAAAAAGAGTAGGGAGGATTGCACCCAGGAATGGGCCTAAAAATGGAATGATATTCAGTATACCGGCAAATACTCCAAAGAAAATCGCATGTTTAATTCCCAATCCCAGCAATACAGCCGAATTCAGAATGGCCAGAATGAACATAACCTTCATGACACCGATGATATATTTTTGTATCACCGATCTTAGATCACGGATTTTTCTTTTTACACTTTCCGATTCGTGGTTTTGAAATAGCTGTGAAATAAAGAAGGTCAAATGATCCCTATATAGGAGAAAGAAGAAAATAAAAACAATGAGTAAAGCGAAGGTCGTCAACGAGCCTAATGTTCCCAGGATAAAATCTGCTATACTACGGCTGTTTTTTTGAAACAAATCAATTAAATATTCCTGATCAATCCCTTTCCCGATACCGGTATCCATTTGAACTTTTTCTGAAAGGAAGGTATCAATTTCCAAAAGGTAATTATTCAGTTTTTCTCCGACATTACCAAGATCTTTACTGAAGCTTGCTACCTGGAAAGCTATAAAAGTCAACAGGCCCAAAATACCCAATAATCCCGAAAGCAGGGCAATGACTGAACTCAAAGTCCTTGAGAATTTTTTCTTTTCAAGCCAGTTGCCAAAGGGTACAAGAAGCGCAGAAATAAAGCCTGCCAAAAAAAGAGGAATTAATATACCCTTGGCCAGAATCAGGATAAATACGATCACAATTATGAGCAGAATTACCGACAATCCTTTCAGGTAGGAAGGTAAAATTATTTTTTTTTCTTGCATAATTAATGGAATAAAAATGAACTGATTTTAAAGTGACTTTTGTTAGGGTTAATTGTAACTAAATTGCTTAAAATTAAGTTGATTTTTGGGGTTAATTTCAGTTAGAGTTGAAATTAGTTCTTATTTTGGCATTTCAAAAATAATCAAGTGGAAAGAGAAAAGTGGCTATGGATCAAAATTTCTTTTGTAGTAAGTTTAGTCTTGCTGATAATTAAATTTTATTCATTCTATATTACCAATTCCACAGCAATCCTAACTGATGCACTGGAAAGCATCGTCAATGTGGTAGCTGCAGGTTTTGCCACCTACAGTATTTATTTGAGTTCAACGCCGAGAGACGATAACCATCCTTATGGGCATGGAAAGATTGAATTTTTCAGTGCCGGCGTAGAGGGGACACTCATTATGCTCGCCGGTTTGTTCATTATTTACCAATCCATTTATAATTTCTTTTTTCCCAATGAACTTGAAAGGTTAAGGGAAGGCATTTTTTTGATCTCCTTTACAGGATTGGTCAATGGCGTTTTAGGATTTACACTGCAGAAAAAAGGGAAAAAACTGAACAGCCTTACCCTGGAAGCAAATGGTAAACATTTGCTTACCGATATGATTTCAAGTTTTTTGCTAATAGTCGGCGTATTCATAATATACCTGACAGGATTGGTGTTTCTTGACTCAGTTATTGCTTTACTTTTTTCAATTTATATCATTTATTCAGGGTATGGACTTGTAAGAAGGTCAGTAGCCGGATTGATGGATGAGGCAGATCCAATAGCCGTGGAGTCCACGGTACGGGTTATTAACCATTTCCGAAAACCAAACTGGATAGATATCCATAACATGAGGGTGCAGCAATATGGAAGCGACCGCCATATTGACCTCCATTTGACCTTACCCTATTACCTTGATTTAAGGCAGGTGCATGATGAAGTAGAGGAACTGGAAAGCGTTTTGGAAAATGATTGGCCAGGGGAAATGGAGGTCTTTGTTCACGCAGACCCATGTTTACCGGAAAAATGCTGTCATTATTGTCAAATTAAAGATTGTGCCGTTAGAAAATTCCCCATAGACACAAAAATTGAATGGACAGCTTTAAATATGTCCAAAAACCAAAAGCATTATCACGAACTTATCTAAATTATAGCTTAGTAAAAGTAGAAAATGTTGGGTTTTTAGTCAGTACAAACTTTTTGACGCACTAATATTTGAAATTACACTACTACTAACTATTATTTATTTGGTGTTAAACCAATTATCACAAAGGAAAAATCGTCTTTTATGGGAGTAGTGGTGTATTGTATTGCGCTTTGTTCTAAAAAAAATTAATGAATAAGAAGAAAATTTTTCGTTGATTTGATTTCCTACAGAATAATTTGTATATTTTGCAAAAAAACAGCTATGAACGAGGAAAAACAATTCAGGATACTATTGGCCATTTCGTCAATCGTATGGCTGGTCCTTGTTGGGTTGCTCATCGTGGTCTAACAGGATCAAAAGAGTGCGAGGTCTGTTCTCAAGACAGCTAATGCTTTTCAAATGGATTAAGGAGTTAAAAAGGGATGTGTAATACACATCCTTTTTTTTTAATAACGGGTCAAGTTGGGGATTATTTTATTTTGATTTCAAAAACCTTCACTTATTTTTAGAAAACCAAATTATTGCAATTATCTATAATTCAACAAATATGAAAAAATCATTATTAAGCTTAATTGGGGCATTGCTTTGGCTGCCACTATTCGCCCAAGAGCCTTCTCATGAGGCTTTCATTATAAAAAATCTTGATGCCAATACAGAGAGGTATTCCAAGGCGGCAAGAGAAATCTGGGAAAATCCCGAATTGGGATATTTGGAATTTACCAGTTCCAAAGTGCTCATCGAGGAGTTAAAAACCGCTGGATTCAATGTAGAAACGGGTCTGTCCGGAATGCCGACCTCTTTTCTGGCAACTTATGATAAAGGCGGACCTGTAATTGGTTTTCTTGCTGAATACGATGCGCTGCCAGGTTTGTCACAGGATGCTGTGCCTTACAGATCCATTTTGGTCGACGGAGGAAACGGACATGGTTGCGGACATAACCTTTTTGGTACCGCAGTAGTGGCTTCAGGAATTGCATTAAAGGAATGGATTGACGCCAATAATATACAGGCCACCATCAAAATCTTCGGGACTCCGGCCGAGGAAGGAGGGGCAGGAAAGGTTTATATGGTAAGAGATGGCCTATTTGATGATGTAGATGCAGTGATCAACTGGCATCCAGGAGACCGAAATGCCGCCAATGCATCCACCTGTACAGCAGTGATGCAGGGATATTTCAAGTTTCATGGTCAGACTTCCCATGCAGCAGGTGCACCTGAGCGTGGCCGCTCCGCCCTTGACGGGGTGGAGGCCATGAACATGATGGTAAACATGATGCGGGAGCATGTGGATCAGGAAAGTAGGATACATTATGTGATTACCAATGGCGGTTTGGCTGCCAATGTGGTGCCTGATTATGCCGTGGTGGAATACATGGTCCGACATCCTGATGTAACAGAAGTGAAAGACATGTGGAAAAGGGTGATCAATGCAGCAGAAGGAGCGGCCTTGGGTACCGGTACAAAAGTAGAAGTGGAAGTGGTTGCAGGAATTTACGGCCTTCTTCCAAATGAAACCCTTGCCAAAACCATGCATAAAAACCTGAGTACTGTCGGTGGCGTGGAATATGATGATGAAGAAATCAAATTTGCCAAAGAAATTCAGACCACCTTCAACACACCAAGAGTTCCCCCACTTTCTGTGGCAAAAGACATACAACCCTATAAATTGTCCCACTTTCCGGCCTCAACTGATGTAGGTGATGTAAGTTATGTGGTGCCAACCGTAGGTTTAAGTACCGCTACCTGGGTACCGGGTACTGCGGCACATACCTGGCAGGCAGTTGCCGCGGATGGTATGAGTATTGGTTACAAGGGTATGATGGTTGCAGCGAAGACCATGGCTTTGACCGGAAAAGACCTTATTTTAAACCCATTATTGATCAAAGAAGCCAAAAAAGAGTTTGACGAAAGATTGGGAGGATTGGAATACGAACCTTTGATCGGGGATATGGCCCCGCCTTTGCATTTCAGGGCTGATCAAAATAAAGTGAAATAATCCGGGTTAAAGGCCTGATAAATTGAGTTGAATTCTCCCACAAAGGAGCGCGCAAAGCTTCACAAAGTCAAGTTATATCATCGATTTTTGTGCAGCTTGCCTTCTTTGTGGGATTATCATTTTTTCAGCTTGCTAGTAATCCTGCCCATAAATTACCAATACTTACTTAAGCAATCCGGCTCTTTTTAATAAGGCTTCCGGTTTAGGGTCACGGCCTCTGAATCTTTTGAACAGGATAGAAGGGTGCTCACTTCCACCGGCAGCCAAGATATTATTCTTAAATGAGGCAGACGTTTCCGGATCAAATATGCCTTTTTCCAAGAAGAGTTCAAATGCATCTGCATCCAATACTTCTGCCCATTTGTAACTGTAATATCCCGCTGCATAACCTCCCTGGAAAATATGGGAAAAAGAAGTGCTCATCAGCGTTCCTTCCACCTCAGGAAGTAAATTGGTTTCCTTCATGGTCTCTTTTTCAAAGGCAGGGACATCTGTAATGGAAGAAGGATCTGAACCATGATACGCCATGTCCAATAAGCCAAAACTTATCTGCCGTACGGTTTGGTAACCTTGGTGGAAATTAGCTGCATTTTTTATTTTTTGGATCAGCTCCTCAGCTATGGGTTCATCCGTCTCATAATGCCTTGCGAATAGATCCAGACATTCTTTTTCATAGCACCAGTTTTCAAAAATCTGAGAGGGTAATTCCACAAAATCCCAGTAAACGCTGGTTCCTGACAGTGATTCATAGTTTCCTTTGGCCAACAATCCGTGCAGGGCGTGTCCAAATTCATGAAATAAGGTAGTTACTTCATTAAAAGTCAATAAGGAGGGTTTGGTCTTTGTCGGTTTGGTAAAGTTGCATACAATAGAGACATGGGGCCTATGGTCTACCCCTTTGACAATCTTCTGTCCCCTATAGCTTGTCATCCATGCACCGTTTCTTTTCCCGGTACGCGGGAAGAAGTCCGCATAAAATACTGCCACATGGTTCCCTTTCAAATCCTTAACTTCATATGTGATGACATCAGGATGATATTTGGGAATATCAGGGTTTTCAATGAATTTGATATCAAAGAGCTTTTCAGCTGTACTGAAAACCCCCTGTATTACATTTTCGAGCTTGAAATAGGGACGAAGTAACTCGTCGTCCACTTCATACTTTTGTTTTTTCAGTTTTTCCGCATAATAAGAAAAATCCCATTTTTCCAAGCGGTCCAGCCCATCAAGTTCTTTTGCAAATGCAGTGAGTTCAGTTATTTCATCCAGGGCTTTTGGTTTGGCCTTCTCCAATAAATTATGAAGGAATTCCATCACTTTCGGAGCACTTTTGGCCATCCTCTCCTCCAATACAAAGTCCGCAAAACTTTGATATCCCAAAAGGTTGACTCTTTCATTTTTCAATCTCAGCATATCTTTAATGTGCTGTTGGTTGTCAAGGTCATCTCCTTTACAGGATTTGGTATTGTAGGCTATAAAAAGTTGTTTTCTTAATTCTCTGTTTTCCGCATAGGTCATAAAAGGGACGTAACTTGGAAAGGCAAGCGTAAACACCCATTTCCCCGGTTTATTCTTCTCTTCGGCAGCTTGGGCAGCCATTTCCTTGATGGCCTCTGGCAATCCTGCAAGGTCTTCTTCCTTTTCGAGCACCAACTCATATTTGTTGGTTTCCGCAAGTACATTTTCCCCGAATTTCAACCCCAGCTGGGAGAGTTCCCTGTCAATTTCCCTCAACCTGGATTTTTGCTTTTCATCCAATTTGGCCCCATTTCTGACAAAAGCTTTATAGGTCTTATCCAATAAAGTCTTCTGTTCTTCGGAAAGTCTCATGCTATCCCTTTGGGCATAGACCTGCTGTATTCTGCTAAAAAGTTCCTCATCCAGCAAAATATCGTTGCTATGTGCTGTCAATAAGGGTGAAATTTCCCTTGCCAGGACCTGAATGGTATCATTGGTTTCAGCACTGTTGATATTGAAAAAAATGGACGAAATAATGTTAAGTTTTTCTCCGGCCCTGTCCAATGCTTCAATGGTATTTTCAAAATCCGGGAGGGCCTTATTTTTTATGGCTTCGATTTCAGCCTTTGCCAATTGTATGGCTTCCTGAATAGCTGGAAGATAATGTTCATTTCCAATGAGATGGAACGGTGCTGTTTCAAATGGGGTATTGAATCTTTCCAATAATGGATTCATATAATCTAATTTTTATTTCTTACCAATTAACAGGACCAAAGTTAAAGAAGTTTAATTGAAAGCGGATTCTGGTAATTGTTAAATTAAGAATTTAAGAAAGAAGAAGCCATTAACCTCACAGAGACCAAGCTTCTAAACATTTGAAAAATCCCAACCCGACAACAATGACAACCTGACAACAATTTCTTGTCATCAGGAAGTCATTTTGAATCAATTTTCATCATTTTAAATTTATTTCAACACCTGCACATGAATTGCCGTGGGTTGGCCTTCATCATGATATACCTGATGGGTGGCTTTGATGAAATCCGAATCATCTGCTTTGAAGATGTTTTCAACATATTTCTGAGGATTCCGATCGATCAATGGGAACCAGGTACTTTGGATCTGGATCTGGATTTTATGTCCTTTTTTGAAAGTATGCATCACATCCTGTAATTGAAGGGGCACAGCTGTTTTTTGGTTCGGAACAAAAGGCTTAGGCTCGGAAAAACTTTCCCTATATCTGCCTCTGATGACCTCAGACCTTACCATCATATGGTAATGGCTCAAGTGGGTACCCTCTTGTACATATTCATGATCCGGTGTCTCCCCAGGGAAGACGTCCACTAATTTTACAATCCAGTCGGCATCAGTTTCAGAAGTGGAAACCATCAATTTGGCCATTATTTCACCTGCCAAAGTAACATCTTCTTCCAAAACCTCTGTTTCAAAAACAAGTACATCAGGTCTTCTTGCAGCAAAACGCTGATCATCGGCCATGTATTTTCTTGGGGTAAAATTGAATTTGATGTCCGGGCTGTGAGGGACAGGTTTCGCTGGGTCCGAAATAAAGGTGGAAACCCCATTGCCTTTTGGGGTTTCCATGCTCAGTTTTCCGCCGGCATGAGGATAAAGAATTTTATTTTCAACTTCTTTCGGCGGCCAGCTGTCAAATTTTTGCCATTCATTTTTTCCTGTATCGAAAATATAAGCTTCGGGTAGTCCTGTTTTCCCATCTGCAGGACCTTTTAGAAAATGGTTGAAAAATTCTGCTTCCACATTATCCTGGTACCAGGTGGAGATGGAATCTCCGAAGTAAATATTTGAAACCTTCTGAAATCCTGTTTCCCTGGCCCAATCACCATGGGACCATGGACCCATTACCAAGCTGTTATAGGTATTTGGGTTGTTTTTTTCTATGGTTTTGTAGATGGTCAGTGGGCCATACAAATCTTCCGCATCAAACCAGCCACCCACAGTCATGACTGCAGGCTTCACATCATTCAGATGGGGAATAATGCTTCTTTTTTGCCAAAATTCATTGTAGTCAGGATTTTCCTTGAGCTGTGTCCAGAAGAAATTATCCTCTCCGTAATATTTATCGGCATTTTTGAGGGAACCCATGTCCATGTAAAATTGATAGGCGTCCCTGGTGCCTGGGTTGATCATGGAATACCATGGTTTGTCTGTAGGACCATCATGTTGATATCCGAAGACTACCGTTGCTGCCCAATAACTCAGAAAATAGGCACCGTTATGGTGAAAATCATCAAAGTAAAAATCGCCAATAGGTGCCTGCGGAGATACCGCTTTTAATGCAGGGTGGGCAAAGGGAAGGGAAGCAGCAGAATAGAAACCCGGATAGGAAATACCCCATTGCCCGAATTTTCCGTTATGGTTGCTGACATTTTTCAAAAGCCATTCAATGGTATCGAAGGTATCTGTGCTTTCATCAATTTCTTTACTCCCCTTCTTACGTTCGGTTAAGGTTGGCCTCATATTGTCGTATTTTCCTTCGGACATCCATCTTCCCCTCACATCCTGATAAACAAAGATGTAACCTTCTTTCATCATTTTAGGGGATGGGCCAAGGCCGGTTTTCATCTTTCCTTCTCCATATGGACCCGAACTATAAGGAGTTCTCTGCATCACAAAGGGATATTTCTGACTTTTATCCTTTGGGGTGTAGACCACTGTATGCAGTTTGATCCCATCTCGCATAGGGATCCGGTATTCTGCTTTATCAAAATTGGCTTCTACATAAGCAGCATCCTGGCCGTAGGTCTGAAAGCTGAAGACAATTGCTGTAATCAGGAATAGAAAGGTTCTAATTTTTTTCATATGAAATCCTTTAACTTTATAATGAACATACACGATTCTTGACGGAGCTTAAGAAAATAAAATCAATGCGGGTATTTCAACACATGATCATTCCTATCTCCAACATCGATTTAAACTTACCCAAAGACTTCTTAGGGAATAGTCAAAATCCTGCTTTAAATATAAGGTTTCCCTTCAAAAGAAAGTGGGGATTTTGTGGGAATGGCTTTATTTATTCTGAGTATCCACTGATACAGGTAAGTATAGATGACCTATAATCACGAATTGTTCTGTTAGTGAATATCCTAATATCTATTTAATATCGATAAATAGCAGTGCCTAACAAACAGATTATTAATTACGAGCAGCTTTCCAAAGAGCCAGTTTATTTATATACCAAAATGTAAAAAACTAACCATATCAGGAAAAAGAGAACATAGCTGAATAAAATGACTGTCCATGATTCTGATAGGCTTCGTTTGCTGATGGAATGGAAACCCAAAACCAATAAGAAAATATAGACCAGTTCAAAAAGATTAATGGCACGGAGCGGATAATGGTATTTTGGCGCAATCTGTTCTGGATCAATCAGGGAAAATAAAGATAGGGGATAAAAATCCCTGATTTCATTGTAGGTGACACTGTCAGAGGGTTGCATGAAATAAATCATTTTAAACAATTCCGGTAGGACAAAAATTATTTCGGCAACAAGAGCAAACTGCCAAAGTTTTACAAAAGGGACCTTATAACCAAAAGCAAATGAACCGGTCCAAATGATAAATGCGGTAAGGGTAAATTTCCAAAGCAGTGCAAAAGGAGTCCAGATGTAGTTGAGCGTGTTGAAAATATGGAATAGGGTAAATGATCCGTCGCTTTCCAGTTTTTCATATCCGGGTATGGACTGCATGATCAGATCATTGGTGATATATCGTATGAGAATAAAAAATAGGACAAGGATTAAAAAAAATAGCCTTTTGTCGAAATCTAAAATTGATTCCATACGTTGTGGTATTGTGGTCCTCGAATTATCCATAGGGAGAAATAAATCTGAGCAAATCTAAATGATTGTTTGGAATACCCTGTAATTTTGCTGAAAATTTAGAATAAGAATGCAAGGTAGACGAAAATCAGTGATTTTAATTTGTAATCTTGTGACGGTTATGTTCTCGGTAGCCTCTTTGGGAATCGCACAGGGAATGCAGTTTCCTGTGGCTGAAAATTCCGAGGCATTGGAAAAAATCGGAAAGGAGGAATCCACCTATCTGCTTTTGGACAAAAGCCTTCAATTTAGGATTACAGAAACGGTAAATGCCCTGTACAATTTTGAATTTGAAAAGGCAGAACGTGGCTTTCTTGTCATGCAATACCAGTATCCTGAGCACCCACTGCCGTATTTTTTAATGGGCTTGAGTACATGGTGGAAAATTGCACCTGATGTAGAAAACAAGAAAATGGATGACCAGTTTCTCAACCAAATGGATGTGGTCATAGCTAAAGCCAAAAAGATGCTTGATAAGGATTCCGGAAACAAGGAAGCTGCCTTTTTTTTAGCGGGGGCTTATGGCTTTCAGGGAAGATTACTCAGTGAGAGGAAGAGCTGGACTAAAGCCACTTTCGCAGGGAAAAATGCACTCAAATATTTGAATCTCAGTAGGGGTGAGGAGGAGCTGAATCCTGAATTGTTGCTAGGAGATGCCTTGTTCAATTATTTTTCTGTTTGGATTCCGGAAAATTATCCCATATTAAAACCTGTGGTGGCCCTATTTCCAAAAGGAGACAAAGAATTGGGTTTAAGACAGCTGGAAGATGTGGCCCAAAACGCTTTTTATGCAAGGGTAGAGGCACAATATTTCCTATTCAGGTTATATGCATCAGAAGAAAAGCAACCTTACAAAGCATTGGCGATTACAGATTATTTGCATGCCAAATTTCCAAATAATCCCTACTTCCACCGCTCCTATGCCCGTCACTTATATACCGTTGGGAGAATCACAGAATCGAAAGAGCAAAGTGAGGAGATATTACAAAGGATTGAGGCAAAATGGACCGGATATGAGGCCAATTCAGGAAGATATGCTGCCTTCTACCTGGCACAGTTTTACGATAGAATAAATGACAGGGCCCTGGCGAAGAAATATTACCTTCAGACATTGTCCTATGGCGAGGAATCGGAAAGTCAGGAAAGTGGGTACTATCTGTATGCGCTGATCGCTTTGGGAAAAATGGCCAATGAGGATAAGGATAAAGTTAAGGCCAAAGAATATTTCAACCAAGTGAAGAAATATGCCAAAAGAAAACATCCTGCCCACAAGGAAGCCAGAGATTATATCAAAAAGAATAAACTTTAATTCTTTTTTTACGTACTACCTTTTAAAATTCAAGAGATAATTTGAATATTTTCAGGATATTAGAGTAAAATCCATGAAATTATTCTGAAAACCATTTAAACATATAACAATATTTTGAAAACTACTGCGTTTTTTGTAAGCATTTGTTTTAAAATAATATCAAAATATATTAACTTTGCACGACATAAAATTTTGAAAATTCTTCAAATATGGATAATAGCATAAAAGTGAAATTCGACAAAATTGACCGCAAGATCCTCGAGATACTACAGGCCAACGCCAAGATAACAAATGCCCAACTTTCTAAAGACATTGGCTTATCACCTGCACCTACTTTGGAACGTGTAAAAAAACTGGAGCAATCAGGAATCATCAAGAGTTATCATGCCAAATTGGATCCGGAGAAAATTGGCTTGGGAGTCAGTACTTTTGTGTTGGTAAGTCTGATAGGTCACAACAAAGGAAATATTGATGCATTCATGAAGGAAATCAATGGTATCCAGGAAGTGATTGAATGTCACCACATTACCGGTACAGGAGATTTTATATTGAAAATAATAGCTAAGGATATCACAGCCTACCAGAAATTGATGCTTGAGAAAGTCAGCGAGATCAAGGAAGTAGATTCCATGCAATCTATGGTTATTCTTTCTACCTTTAAGGACAGTAAAGTATTGCCTATCCCAGCATAAAAATTATAGAAACATTTTGATGAAGGGTGGCTACTTGCCACCCTTTTTTTGTGTCAACATGAAAAACCCCTGGATAACAAAATCAAAAAAGAAGGTCTACGAGAATCCCTGGATCAGGTTGGAGGAACATGAGGTGGTCATTCCCTCCGGAAAAGACGGGATATATGGTAAGGTATTTTTTAAAAACAAGGCCTTGGGAATTATTCCATTGGATAATGAGGGCAATACTTGGTTGGTAGGACAATTTAGATATACCTTGGATGAATATTCCTGGGAAATACCCATGGGCGGAGGGCCGGTCGGTAAGGATGTTTTGGAGTCTGCCAAAAGAGAGCTTAAAGAAGAAACCGGGCTGATTGCCAAAAAATGGGAAAATATTATGAGGATACATACCTCCAATTCAGTGACCGATGAAGAGGGCTTTATTTTCCTGGCAGAGGATTTAACAGAAGGTGAAACGGAATTTGAAGACACTGAACAATTGGAAATTCTTAAATTGCCCCTGACTGAAGCCATTCAAAAAGTTATGTCCGGTGAAATCACCGATGCCATCAGTATCGCGGGATTGCTGAAAGTTGCCCGATTAAAGAATTTATGATCATCATTGAGCTGCTTTGTAAATGATTAGCAATTTTAAAGAAAATTTTTCCAAGACTTCCTTCTTGGCATTTCCTGTCATGCTAAGTCAATTGGGTCAGGTATTGGTAGGAGTTGCCGATAGTATGATGGTAGGTAGATTGGGCGCTGAACCTTTGGCTGCAGCCTCCCTTGCCAATAGTATCTTTTTTGTGGTATTGATGTTCGGCATAGGTGTTTCCATGTCTATCACACCATTGGTGGCCATGGCAGATGGAAAAAACAATCCCAAGAGAATATCCAGGTTGTTTAACCATGGGTTTATTATCAATATGGCTTCAGGAACTATGTTGTTCCTTCTGATAATACTTTCCTCCCCCTTGCTTCATCACCTCAACCAGCCGGAGGAGGTGGTGGTACTCTCCATACCTTATCTGGTCATCATCACCTTTTCTTTATTGCCTTTTATGCTTTTCCAAACTTTCAAACAGTTTGCAGAAGGGCTCTCACAAACCAAGCAGGCCATGTATATTACCTTGGTCTGTAATGTCATCAATGTCTTTTTAAACTGGGTAATGATTTATGGCAATTTGGGATTCCCTGCCCTGGGTCTGAACGGTGCCGGTTGGGCCACCTTGATTTCCAGGGTATTGATGGGGCTTTTCATGTTGTATTACATCATCAAATCCAAGCGTTATATACCCTATACCATCAGTTTTAGAGTCAAAAAACTGAGTTTTCCCATGATTACCAAAATGCTGAAAATCGGTGTACCGACCGGATTCCAGTTTATTTTTGAAGTAGGGGCATTCAGTACTGCCGCCATCATGATGGGCTGGATAGGGGTTACCGCTTTGGCTGCCCATCAGATTGCCATCAATCTGGCATCCATAAGTTATATGATGGCCTCGGGTTTGTCCACTGCAGCCATGATCAGGGTAGGCAATCAGTTGGGAAGAAATGATATCAGAACATTAAGGGAGGCAGGTTTTACCACATTTATCATGGTAGCCATTTTCATGAGTGTTACGGCACTGATTTTTATTTTATTCAGGGAATTTTTGCCTTCCCTTTATATTGACGACATGGAGGTGATCAAGATGAGCGCCACATTACTGGTGATAGCAGGATTATTCCAGTTATCAGATGGGATCCAGGTTGTTGGCCTTGGTGCTTTGCGTGGTATGGCAGACGTGCGGGTGCCGACTATAGTAACTTTGGTGGCCTATTGGATCATCGGCCTGCCCTTGGGTTATGTGTTTGGATTTGTTTTGGGGATGAATGAAGTTGGAATTTGGTATGGCCTCTTAATTGGATTGACCATTACAGGGGTGCTTTTACTTTATAGGTTCCATTCTTTGAGCGCAAAGTTATTGAAACAAAAAGATTCTGCCTTTTCGACTGTATAGTTTGTCTTTTTATTTCTGATTTTCTTTTCTATTTTCCCCAATATATTTACTCAATACTAATACCATACATATGAACCGATTAATTTTATTCCTGCTATCAGGAATGCTTTTAGCCCAGACAAGTTGGGCCCAGGAATTTCATGTTTTGACCCAAAGGCAACAAGCTGAAGTAATCGACCAATGGCTTGATGAAAGAATACATACTATTCTTCCTGAACTTATGGACAGGGCGGGTATAGATATGTGGGTGATTATTTCTAGGGAATATAATGAAGATCCGGTGATCCGGACATTTCTTCCCGGAACATGGCATGCCGCCAGAAGGAGGACCATGTTACTCATGTATAAGGCTCCGGGTGCCGAGGAAGTCGAGACATTGGCAGTGGCCAGATATGATGTGGGAAAGTCTTTCAAAAAAGCCTGGGATCCTGATGTGGAGCCGGACCAATGGAAGCGTTTGACCGAATTGATAGTGGAAAGGAATCCTAAAAAAATCGGATTGAATATAGCCAAGGATTTTGGCCATGCAGATGGATTGAATGTCACAGAATATAACACCCTGAAGGATTACCTTCCTTCAAATTTAGAGGAGAGAATTACTTCCGCCCAAAATTTGGCAGTGGGATGGTTGGAAACAAGGATTCCTGCCGAAATGGCTGCCTATAGACATATACAGGCCATTGCCAATAATATCATTTCAGATGGCTTATCAGAAAAAGTGATTACCCCAGGGGTGACCACCACGGAAGATGTGCAATGGTGGTACAGGGAAAGAATCAAAGAACTGAAATTGGACACCTGGTTTCATCCCAGTGTCGATATACAAAGACCGGATCCGGGTTCCAAAGAACATGAACGCTCATTTGCCGTCAAATCAGAATCTGAGGTAATCATGCCCGGTGACATGTTGCATATAGATTTTGGGATTACTTATCTGAGGTTAAATACCGATACCCAGCAATTGGCTTACGTCCTGAAACCGGGAGAAAATGATGTGCCCCAATACCTGAAAGATGCCATGAAAGTAGGGAACAGATTACAGGATATCCTGACTTCCAATTTTGTCACCGGAAGAACAGGGAACCAGATCCTAAGAGAATCCAGGAATACTATGGAAAAGGAAGGGATCAGAGGAAGTATCTATTCCCATCCATTGGGAACCCATGGACATGCCTCCGGTCCAACTATAGGCATGTGGGATAACCAGGGCGATACTCCCGGAGCTGGGGATTATCCCTTGTATCCCAATACCATTTATGCCATTGAGCTCAATGCAGTGGTTTTTGTGAAAGAATGGAATAAAGATGTGAGGATTATGTTGGAAGAAGGAGCCTTTTTTGACGGAGAGAAAGTTATCTACCTCAATGGAAGGCAGAGGGAATTTATGGTTATTCCCAGAAAACAGGATTATCTAAAAAATTAAAATTCACCTGATGGGTTTTGTCACCAAAAAGGCGCAGTAATTAAACTGCGCCTTTCATAAAAAATAAAAACTTTTCGCCCGAAAAATCATTTTGCCCCTCTGATGAGATTTTATGGGCTTTAGGTTAAAAAATCAAATGATTTTATGTATTGAAATTAAGTGGCCTTTGACCTTTTTCCAAAGAATAAACGGATAAGTGAAAAAAAATATAGGGTTGAAAATGAATCAGTTTTTTCCTTGTGAAATTTTTAGAAAAATGGGTTTTTGATTGGTGATTTGAAAATTGCCCGCTGTCCTGCTTCGCCCGCTGTCCTGCTTCTCCAGAAGCAGGACCAAGTAGGCCTGGATGGTTCAAGACTTTGTCTTGGACCCGATTAATGCAGTCTTCAGACTGCTTTATCCTGCAATGGTTATGTTTGCGTTTCTTATCGTCGGGGATTACGTCTTTTCTCTTTAAACATTCACAGCCCCGACTCTGGAAACGGGCTGGTTCTGATTAACCCAGGGTTTCGGTCGTGCCTCCCTTCACCCTGGGCTACCCAAAGTCAGCCCCTACAGGGCTGTTTCAAGTTATATATTATTGTCAACAATAATTTTACTACTGCTGATCGGGATTTGCAATCCCGATCCGTGATAGACAGAATTTTTATCCTTAAATCGAAAGCTTGGGCTTTTACTTTACAGTAAGCTGCTTCAGGAGAAGCAGCTGAACAGATGATGTTAAATTACAGAAAGCTGCTTCAGGAGAAGCAGCTCAACGGAGGCCTGAAGGGCCTATATATCAAAACGATGGGTGCAGCCCGTCGAAAGCAGAGATCCTTAAATCCTCTAAACTTCCCGGGGCTGAAGGCCACGGATAACTCCGATCCTGATCGGGATTTGCAATCCCGATCACAGATTAATAGGATTTTGAATCCTTAAGCTGAAGCTTAGGATGTTAATTTACAGAAAGCTGCTTCAGGAGAAGCAGCTGAACGGATGAACGGATTTTTTGTAATTGATCATTGATCATTGGAATTTTTTTTTTCCGGTGGATCTTCCGGTACCAGAAAAACCTGCTGTTTTGGTAGGGTAAACAGATAGAAAAAAGCAATCATGGAAGTAATGGCTCCAAGGGAAAACACCAATGGAAAATTCTCCACCTTATTGGCAAATACATAACCGGACACCAAAGCCCCGATTCCAATTCCGGCCTCTAAAGCAATATACATGGTGGCCAATGCCCTGCCTCTGAAAGCATCCAAGGATAAATCTATTGTCCAGGCTGAGATGGTAGGGGAGTTCATCCCAACAGAACAGCCAAAGATCACCCCGCCAAAAAGGAGCATGAATTTGGTCTGGGCAAAAGCGATAATGACCATGGCTATGGCCATGGACAGGGTGGCCATTTTCATCACAGGGATTCTACCATATTTATCCGAGGTTTTCCCTGCAATGATCCGGATTCCCAAAGAGGAGAGGGTAAAGACGGCAAAAAACAACCCTTTATTGTTAATTCCCAGATATTCAGAATAATCCGGAATTATTGTTAACACTGTTCCAAAAGAAAACACTGTTAAAAGTAATACAAGCGAGGGTTTGATTACCCTTTTTTCTATGATTTCATACCGGTGCAACCGGAAATGTCCTCTGTTTAACTTTTCCGCATTCGGTACTGTTTCTTTCAACCGGATGATCACCAATATGGATAAAATGGATACAAATGCGGAAGCATAAAACAAGGGTTCTATTCCCCAAAACTGACCAATATAACCACCCAAAGCCGGTCCAGCGGCCATCCCCAAAGAACCGAACAAAGATTGAAGACCCATAGCTTCTCCACGTTTGTTAAAGGGAACAATATCGGCCACATAGGCAGAAACACCGGTTGGGGTGAAGCCTGTTGAAAACCCATGGGCAAACCTCAGGAAAAGGAACCCTGCCACGGAGGTGATGACCGGATAGAGTAAGCTTACCACAAAACAAATGGAAGCACCGAAAACCATTACCGGAATTCTCCCAATTTTATCGGCCAGCTTACCGCTAAATGGTCTGGATAAACCTGCAGTCAAGGTGAACAGGGAAATGATCAGACCTTTGTACTCTTCTCCCCCAATGGAAGTCAGGTAAGCTGGAAGCTCAGGAATGATCATGTTGAAGCTGGCGAAAAATAAAAAGGAGCTCAAACAGAGCAGGAAAAAGTTCAAGGTAAAGAAAGGGGGGAGGATTTTCATTTCTAAAAAAACTAAGTAAAAAGAGGTAGTCACATTGGATGATGTGACCACCTCTTTGGTTGGAAGCAAATTAATCCTGTTTGGCTTCTTCCTCGCTTTGGGCAAGAAGGAATGCCTTAATAAAGTCATTCAGACCTCCATCCAGGACTGATTGCACATCAGAGGTTTCATGACCTGTTCTGGCATCTTTTATCAATTTATAAGGGTGGAGGACATAGTTTCTGATCTGGGAACCGAAGTCAATTCTTAGTTTTCCGGATTCGATTTTGGCCCTTTCCACATTCCTTTTTTCCATTTCCATCTGGTAAAGCCTGGATTTCAACATCTGCATGGCTCTTTCGCGGTTGGCCAACTGGGAGCGTTCTACCTGACAGACCACCACGATACCGGTTGGTTTGTGGGTCAACTGCACTTTGGTTTCTACCTTGTTTACATTTTGGCCACCGGCGCCACCTGAACGGGAGGTGTGAAAATCAATATCCGAAGGATTGATTTCAATTTCAATGGTGTCATCGATCACCGGGTAAACATATACCGAAGCAAATGATGTATGCCTTCTTCCATTGGAGTCAAAAGGTGAAATCCTGACCAAACGATGTACGCCGGTTTCCGATTTCAAAAAACCATAGGCCAGAGGGCCGTCAATCTGCAAAGTGACAGATTTTATACCCGCTACTTCACCTTCCTGAAGGTCCACCTCGGTCACTTTGTACCCGTTCTTTTCTCCCCACATGATGTACATCCGCATCAGGATCGAGGCCCAGTCGTTACTTTCTGTTCCTCCTGCTCCGGGATTGATTTCCAACATGGCCGAAAGCTGGTCTTCTTCCCCGCTCAACATTTTTTTGAGTTCAAGTTCTTCCACCTCCTTCAGGGCTTTCTGGTATTCCGACTTCATTTCCTCTTCCGATACTTCATCCAGGGAATAAAAATCATAAAGCACCTCTAAATCCTGCAGGCTTGTTTCAACTTTCTCAAAAGAATTTGTCCATCCCTTTCTCAACTGGATTTGTTTCATCGTTTTCTCCGCCTCTTCCGGATCGTTCCAAAAATCCGGCTGGGAAGAAACCGCTTCAAAATCTTCTATTTCTGCTCTCTTCTTATCGTAGTCAAAGATACCTCCTCAAAGCCGAAACGCGGGCTTTCAAGTCTTTCAACTGGTCTGATGTCATAATATTATATTTTTTTTGAGGTGCAAAATTCGCTAAAATAATCCTCTTTACCTATTTCTTTTTATTCTCCATAAAGGATTATGAGCTGGATTTTATTTCTTCCCTGGTTTTTGAATTCCCTGTACTGTAATCGGGAAACCAAAAAACCACCTGCAATCATACCAATGGGCCATCCTATGGTATCACCAACCTCTGACAAATCCCCCCTCTGATATAAACTGTTGACCGAAGTAGCTATTAGAAAAATGACACCGCCCCCCATACCCAAAAAGCCCAGATTCTTGATGGTACTGTTTCTGGGGTCTTTGTTTTTGATATAAATGGAAGCAATATCTCTTGGCTGTAAAAGGTTTTCTGTCAGTACAATAACCTCAGTCGTGATATCCACAATTCTGTCGGTCACAAAATAATCTGCCCCCTTTGGCTTATAGGTTAAATCTTCTCCGATTTCAAATTTCAATCGGGACTTTTGGTTGGCGCCTCTTTGTAGGAGTACAAATTTCTGCGAGAAAGCTTCTTCCACTCCAAGTCCGAAAAAAAGAAGAAACAATATCCCGATTTTAATTTTCAAACCTAAATTGGACATATTAAGATGAAGTAATTTCAAACCTTAATTATCCAGCCCCTGTGATCCTCTACTTTGCCATACTTGATATCATCCAATCTTTTTAAAACCTGGTGGGAGAAGGAATAATCAGGCTTTTCAGGCAATGCGTAGTCAATGCCCTTGATATTGATTTTTTCGATATGGGCTATTGTGGCCGCGGTTCCGGTTCCAAAGGCCTCCTGAAGTTTTCCGTTTTTCAGGACATCTTCCAGTTCAGTAACTTTAAGGAACCTTTCCTGTACTACATATCCCATTTCATTGGCCAATTTGATGACTGAATCTCTGGTAATGCCTTTAAGGATGGTCCCTGTATTCGTAGGGGCAGTAATCAGGGTATCATTGATCATGAACATCACATTCATGGTACCGCTTTCCTCAATGTTTTCATGGGTCTTGGCATCCGTCCACAACAACTGGTCATAACCCTGGTTTTGGGCCATAAGGGCCGGATATAGGGAACCGGCGTAATTACCTGCAGCTTTTGCAAAACCCGTACCTCCCTCCGCAGCCCTGGAATAATATTGCTCCACCTTCACACTCACCGGTTTGGAATAGTAGTTGCCCACAGGGCAGGTGAAAATCATGAACTTATAGGTTTCGGAAGGCTTTACCCCCAAATAATCATCCGTGGCAAAAATGAAGGGTCTGATGTACAGGGAATATCCGGGCTTGTTGGGAATCCAGTCCCTATCCAAATCCAATAAAGTGGTCAATCCTTCCATGAAAACCTCTTCAGGAAGCTCCGGGATGCACATACGCACCGCTGATTCATTCAATCTTTTTTGATTGGCATCCGCCCTGAAAAGGAGAATTTCTCCTGATTCGTTTTTATAAGCCTTCATACCTTCAAAAATGGACTGTCCATAGTGTAAGGTTGAATTGGCCGGATTCATGATCAATGGCGCATAAGGTTCAATCCTCAGATCGGTCCATTCCCCGTTTTTATAGTCAGCGACAAACATGTGGTCACTGATGGATTTACCGAATACCAAATTGTCAAAATCCGTTTCAGCAAACCTGGATCGACTTGTTTTGGTAATATTAATCTCTAACATGGTCTTCATAGGATTACATTCTTGGCCTCCAGGTAACTTCCTCAACACCCAATTCCTGGGCAATCAATCTGCCCAGCACAAAAAGATAGTCTGACAGCCTGTTTAAATATTTAACTATAATTTCATCTACGTGTTCTGTTTCCATCAGATCAATCACACAACGTTCCGTCCTTCGGCAAACCGTCCGGGCTATATGGCAAAAGGAAACTATCTGATGGCCTCCAGGAAGGATGAAATGCTTCAAAGGGGTTAACAGACTTTCCATTTCATCAATTTCTTTTTCCAGAAGCGTCAGGTCTTCCTCATGTAAATCGGGTTTTTTTACGTTTTCTTTACCCGGTTCGGTAGCCAAAGTGGCTCCAATGGTAAAAAGACGATCCTGAACCTCCTTTAAAAGGTCCTCTCTTTTTTTGTTGATTTCCTGATCTTTGAGTAATCCTATGAAACTGTTCAGCTCATCCACGGTTCCGTACGCATCTATTCTCAAGTCTGCCTTTGAAACTCTTCTTCCTCCTAAAAGGGAAGTTTTTCCTGTATCTCCTGTTTTTGTATAAATCTTCATCTTCTAAAATTCCGCAGGAAAACTGTAGCCCGCTTTTGCCAATTACAAAAGTAGCAATTGATTTTCAAAAAACTTAGGGAATTCTATTCTGAAATAGCAACAGCTTTTCCTCTTGTTGGATTGGGATTGAGGGTGTCCGATTCTACCAAGCCATCCCGAAGCCGCACTACCCTATGTGCATAATGCGCAATATCGTCTTCATGGGTAACCATAATAATGGTGTTGCCTTTTTGGTGTAATTCATGAAAAAGCTCCATAATGTCGTAGGAGGTTTTTGAATCCAGGTTCCCTGTAGGCTCATCGGCCAAAATAATGCTTGGATTATTGACCAATGCCCTGGCAATGGCTACCCGCTGCCGCTGACCACCCGAAAGCTCATTGGGTTTATGGTGTACCCGGTCTCCCAAACCTACGCTGCTCAAGGTGTCGAAGGCTCTTGCCTCTCTTTCTGATCTCTTTAATCCTGCATAAATCAAGGGCAGTGCCACATTATCCAGACAGGAAGCTCTTGGCAATAAGTTGAAAGTCTGAAAAACAAAACCAATTTCTTTGTTTCTTATTTCGGCCAATTCATTTTCTGTCATTACACTGACATCCTTATCATTAAGAATGTATGTGCCGGCTGTTGGGGTGTCCAGGCAGCCGATTATGTTCATTAAAGTGGATTTTCCGGAACCTGAGGGCCCCATGAAAGCCACATATTCACCTTTATTGATTGTTATTGAAACTGACTTTAATGCCCTTACTTCTTCAGCACCCATTTTATATGTTTTCTGAATATCCCTGGTTTCAATAATTTTTTTCATCGGTGAATATTTTTTGTCAAGTTAAAATAAAATGTACTAAAGGAAAAGTTTATGTTCCAATAAACGCCTTTTTGGTTTATAAGTTTTCCATTTGCAGTTTTTCAATTTGGTCAATACTCAACCAAGCCTGCATTTCAACCAAAGCATTACTGCCATAACTGTCCAGGCCGACTTTCCTGCTTTGTTTTACAAAATGGATCCAAAGTTTTGGGTCGCGGTTAAACTGTATGGCTTCCTGTAAAATTTCATATTTGACCAGATCATCCTCTTCCTGTTGCAGTTTTTTCCAGATCATGGGTGCCCAATACCCATTTCTTTCCAAACCCAGGTCAGGCTGCAACATCAGTTCAATCTTTGGATCAAGATAGGACTGGCCCTGATGTATGAAAGCATACCAATTGTCCAGTTCCTGTCCGGTCCAATTTTCCGGCAGATTCTGAAGGATGACCCTCTTCACTTTTTCAAAACCATCCTGATCAAGCCAGTGCATTTTATACCTGAGCAGGGCCAAAGCCCATTCGGTTTTGAGGTTTGGGGATGAGGTTTGATCCAGTACATTTAAAAACGCTTCAGGTAGCATCCGGTGAAGCCCTGACACATTTACCCAGAATTCCGTGAGGTCAGTTTTGACCAGCTTTCCTGTTTCATCCCATTCCATCCATTGTGGAAAATGGGTTTAAAACCGCCTGTTGATACCTACAGATCCAGACTGTTTTCCGCCAAAGTAAAGAATGGCAAGATGGTAAGGTTGGAAATTT
>Ga0114946_10000140_pt1 | contig 41863 bp, 27 predicted proteins | sample WalLakDeSediment_FD_88676 | JGI IMG/M metagenome (GOLD analysis project Ga0114946, IMG submission 88676) | Lake sediment microbial communities from Walker lake, Nevada to study Microbial Dark Matter (Phase II) - Walker Lake 11/02/13 Deep Sediment | ecosystem: Environmental > Aquatic >... | reverse complement strand
GGCGTCGGAACGGGGTCAACCGTGTGGATCGGGATCGGGGTCATGTGGGCGTATCACCTCGTGGCGCTCTTCGCCGTGCCCCTCGCCCTCAAGGCCTGGACGCCGCTGCCGACCGAGGTGGTGCGCAAGGTGCAGCACCTCGCCTTCGCCCTGTCGGTGCTGCTCCTGTTCGCCCTGTTCGACCGCTGGACCGAAGCGCTCGTCGCCACGGTCGGGCTGGCGCTGGTCGCGTACCCCGTGCTGTGGCTGTGGGAGCTACCGGCGCCCGACGATCGTGGTCGCGGTGATGGTCTGGGGCTTCGGCGACGCGGCCGCCGCCCTGGTGGGGCGCAACCTCGGGCGGCGCCGCTTCGTGCATCGCGTCGTCGAGGGCGCCAAGACGCTCGAGGGCACCGCCGCGATGGTCGCCGTGGGCGCCCTGGCGGCGTTCGTCACCCTGCTCTGCTACGGGGCGACCCCCTGGTGGGTGAGCCTGCTGGCGGCCGTGACCATCGCGCCGATCGCCGGCGGGACGGAGCTGCTCTCGCGCAGGGGGTTCGACACCGTCACCGTGCCGTGGGTCACCGCGATCGCCCTGGTCCCGTGGTTCGCGTTCGGCGGCGCGCTGGCGCCGTAGGCGATGCCGCGACCGACGGCCGACCCCGACCTCAGCCGCGAGCGGACGCTGCTGGCCGCGCTGGCGCTCAGCGCCTGGGGACCGCTCGCCCTCGCGCTGTCGGGCGTGGTCACGCTGGCGCTGGGTGGGGCGCGGCTGCGCGCGTTGGAGCCGGGCGGCGACGTGCGGCTGGGGCTGCTCGTCGCCCTCCTCGGGCTGGCGACCAGCGCCTGGTTCTGGCGCCGCTATGCGAGCTTCGCGCGCGCCCGGGCGGGCCGCATCATGGACGGCCAGCGGCGGCTGTACCGCGCCAAGGTGGCGGTCGACGCGGTCGTCGCGGCCGCGCTCGGGGCGGTGGCCGTGGCGCGTGGCGGCGGCGGGCCGCCCCCGTCGGTTGACGCGCGCGCGCCGATGCCGTAGGCTCCCGGCGATGGCAGCGTCACGTTCGCCCTTTACGCCGCTCGCGTAGGACCGACCGGACGCGCGAGCCGCGACCGACCCCTGCGCACCGCCCCGCGACCCCGCGACGGCGGTGTTCTCGTTTTCGGGCCCGACGCCATGCCGAGGAGCCGCATGAACGACGACATCCTAGGCCAGATCGCCGCCGCCCCGGACCAGCGCGAGCTGCAGGCCCTGCGCGTCCGCCTGCTGGGGAAGAAGGGCGAGCTCACCGAGCGCCTGAAGTCGCTCGGCGCCCTGCCGCCCGACGCGCGGCGCACCGTGGGCGCCGCCCTGCACGAGCGCAAGCGGGCCGTGGAGGCCGCGCTGGAGGCCCGCCGGGCCGCGCTCGAGCGCGCCGAACTCGACGCGCGGCTGGCGGCCGAGCGGCTCGACCTGACGCTGCCCGGCGAGCGCGTCCCCGCCGGCGCCCACCACCTGCTCACGCAGGTCACCAACCGCCTGCTGGACGTCTTCACGTCGCTCGGCTACGAAGTGGTCGTGGGCCCCGAACTGGAGGACGACCGCCACAACTTCGGGGCGCTCAACTTCCCGCCCGACCACCCGGCGCGGGACACCCAGGACACCTTCTGGACGACCGACGGCCGCCTGCTGCGGACCCACACCAGCCCGATGCAGGTGCGCTACATGGAGACCCAACGGCCGCCCTTCCGGGTGGTCGTGCCCGGCCGCGTGTTCCGCAACGAGGCCGTCGATGCCACCCACGAGGCGCAGTTCCACCAGCTGGAGGCGCTGGTCGTCGGCGAGCGCATCACCATGGCCGACCTCAAGGGGGCCATCACCGAGATGGCGACCGCCCTGCTGGGTGCCGGCACGCGCACCCGGCTTCTGCCGACCTACTTCCCGTTCGTCGAGCCCGGGGCCGAGTTCGCCATCTGGTGGACCCACCCCAAGAGCGGTCGCGAGGAGTGGCTCGAGCTCGGCGGCTGCGGCATGGTCCACCCGCGGGTGTTCGAGGCGGTGGGCTACGAGGGCGTCACCGGCTTCGCGTTCGGCTTCGGCATCGAGCGCCTGGCGATGGTCAGCTACCAGGTCAGCGACATCCGCGACCTGTTCCGCGGCGACCTGCGGCTGCTCGAGCAGTTCCGGGGGGTGGCCTGATGCGCGTGCCGTACGGCTGGCTGGCGGAGCTGGTGGAGGGGCTGCCGGACGCGGACGCGACGGCCGACCTGCTGGCCTCGCTCGGCCTCGGCGTCGAGGCGGTGGAGGAGGTCGCCGGCGCCCCCGCCGGCGTGCGGGTGGTCGCCGTGCTCGAGGTGGCGCCCGTGCCCGGCGGCGACGCGCTGCAGCGGGTCGAGATCGACGACGCGGGCGCGCGTCGCACGGTCGCCTGCGCCGCGCCCAACGTGCGCCCGGGCATGCGGGCCGCCTACGCCCCGCCGGGGACCCGGCTACCCGGCTTCGACGGCGCGCTCGAGGTGCGCGAGGTCGGCGGCGTGCGCTCCGAGGGGATGCTCTGCAGCCCCCGTGAGCTGGGCGTCTACGACCACGGCGGCGGGCTCCTGCACCTGGGCGCGGACGCGCCGGTGGGCGCCGCGCTGTCCGAGCTGTGGCCGGCCGACCGCGTCATCGAGCTCGAGCTGACCGCCAACCGGTCCGACGCCTTCAGCCTCCTGGGCGTGGCGCGCGACCTCGCGGCCAAGCTGGGCGGCGCGCTGCGCCACCCGGCGGCGGGCCTCGAGGCCGTCGCGGGCGACCCCGCGCTCGACGACGGCCTCGAGGTGCGGGTCGCAGACGCGACGCGCTGCCCGCGGTTCACGCTGCGCCGCGTCGACGGGGTGCGCGTCGGGCCCTCGCCGCTGTGGCTGCAACGGCGCCTGGCCCTGCTCGGGCTGCGGCCGCGCAACGTGGTGGTCGACGTCACCAACCTGGTCACCTTCGAGCTCGGCCAGCCCTCGCACGCGTACGACCTCGAGGCGCTGCATGGCGGCGTGGTCGAGGTGCGCCGGGCGACCGCCGGCGAGCGGCTGGTGACGCTCAACGACGAGGAGCTCACGCTCGATCCCGAGGACCTGGTCATCGCCACGCCGGACGGCGCCGGCGGGAGCCGGGCGATCGGGCTCGCCGGCGTCATCGGCGGCCGCGGAGACTCGGTGCGCGAGGGCACCACCGGCGTGGCCGTCGAGGTCGCGTCGTTCGAGCCCATCGGCGTACGGCGCACGGGCAGGCGCCACAAGCTGGTCACCGACGCGCGCATCCGCTTCGAGCGGGGCGTGGACCCGGCGCTGCCGGAGGCGGCCTCGGCGCGGGTGGTCGCGCTGCTGGCCGGCCTCGCCGGCGGCCGGCCCCACCCCGGGATGCGGGTGGCGGGCGAAGCGCCTGCGGCGCCCGCGGCGATCGCGTTCCGGCCGTCGCAGGTGGCCTTCCTGATGGACGTGGCGGTCGCGCCCGACGCGCAGCGGCGGATGCTGGAGCGGCTCGGGTGCGTGGTCCGGCTCGATGGCCCCGACCGCTGGCAGGTCACGCCGCCCAGCTGGCGCGTCGACCTCGGCCTCGAGGTCGACCTCGTCGAGGAGGTCGCGCGCCTCCACGGCTACGAGCACGTGGGCGTGAGCGTCCCGCAGCTGGCCTTCGTCCCACCGCCCACCGATCCGACCCACCGGCGGCTGCGCGAGCGGCTGGTGGGCGCCGGCATGATCGAGACCATCGGCTACGCGTTCACGGGCGACGACGACCTCGCCCGCGCGCGCGTGCCCGCCGCGCGCGTCCGCCTGGCGGAGCCCCAGGGCGTCGAGCGGGCGGTGCTGCGGACGTCGCTGCTCCCGGGCCTGCTCGCGGCCGCCCGCCTCAACCGCGACGCCCCGCGCCTGGCACTGTTCGAGGTCGGCCACGTGTTCCTGGACCACGAGGAGGAGCGCCTGGGCCTGCTGTGGCGAGGTCACGGCGCCGCCAGCGGCTGGCGGACCGCCCTCGACCACGACGCCTTCGCCGCCAAGGGCGCGCTCGAGAGCCTGGCCGAGGGCCTCGGCGCGACCCTCGAGCTGCGGACGGCCGCGTCGCCCGAGCTGCACCCCGGGGTGGCCGCCGAGGTCCTGTGGGACGGGGCGCCGGTGGGCCGCTTCGGTCGCCTGCACCCCGAGGTGGCGGCGGCCTGGGGGTGCGGCGACGTCGTGGTGGCCGAGCTGCGGCTGCCGCTCGCCGCGCGGCCACCGCGGCTGCGCGAGCTGCCGCGCCAGCCGTTCGCCGAGCGCGACCTGGCGGTGGTGGTCCCGCTGGCGCTGCCCTACGCGGAGCTGCGTGCCCGCTGCGCCGCCGCGGCCGGCGAGCGGCTGGTCGAACTGTTCCCGTTCGACGTCTACCAGGGTCCGCAGGTGGGTGAGGGGCGCAAGAGCCTCGCCCTGCGCTTCCGCTTTCGCCACCCGGAGCGGGCGCTGACCGACGCCGAGGTCGACGAGCACATGAATTCCGTCATCGCGGCGCTGCGGGCCGACGGGTATGCTCTGCGCACATGACCTGGGTGGACCTCGTGCTCGTGCTCATCGTCGCTGCCAGCACCGCGTTGGCGGCCGACCGGCGCCTGTCCGGCCTGCTGGTCGGCGGCGGCGCCGCCTTGGCCCTGCGGCCGCTGCTGTCGCTGGCGCAGCTGCAGCCGTGGCTGGGCCTGATCGGCGCCCTGCTGACGGGCCTGCTGCTGGCGTTGATCGGGCGCCAGCTGCTGCCTGCGGGCCGCGGGGCGCTGCGCGTCACCCGCCTGCTCGGTGGCGCCGGCGGCGCGACCCTCGGCGTCGCCATCGTCCTCACGCTGGTCACCTCGCTCCCCATCCAGCGCAACCCGGTCGAGCCCGGCCTGATCTACTACCCCCCGCGTGACCTGCCGCCGATGCTGCAGCGGGCGGTGACCGACTCGACGCTGGTCGCCTGGGGGCGCTCGGTGCTGCTGTTCCCCCTGCTCGACGCGCAGGGCGCGCTGCCCGCGGCCGAGCGGTCCATCCTCGGCACCCTGCACGCGTGGACGGTGGTGGGCGAGCCTTGGCGCGCCGCCGCCGCCCGCCCGACCCCGTGAGCCCGGCCGCGCGCGCCGCGGCCCCCCGCGACGCGGCCCTCAGCGGGTCGCGGCCCTAGGAGGTCGACATGTGCGGCATCGTGGGCTACCTCGGTGGCCGATCGGCGACCGAGGTCGTGGTCGACGGCCTCTCGCGCCTCGAGTACCGCGGCTACGACTCGGCGGGCATCGTGGTGGCGGCCGCCGGCGGCGGCCCGCTGGACGCGGTCAAGCGCGCCGGCAAGCTCGAGGCGCTGCGGGCGGCGCTCGAGGCACGCAGCCGCGACGGTCGGCCGCTCGGCGGCCAGCGGGCGATCGGCCACACCCGCTGGGCCACGCACGGCCGACCCACCGACGCCAACGCCCACCCCCACCTCAGCGAGGACGGCCGGGTCGGGCTGGTGCACAACGGCATCATCGAGAACCACCAGGCGCTGCGCGACGAGCTGCAGGCCCGCGGCCACCGCTTCAGCAGCGAGACCGACACCGAGGTGCTCGTCCACCTGGTGGAGGAACACTACGACGGCGACCTGGTCGCCGCCGTCCGGGCGGCGCTCGGGCGCGTTCAGGGGGCCTACGCGGTGGTCGTGACGCACGCGGACCACGAGATGGTGGTGGCCGCCCGCGCGACGAGCCCGTTGGTGGTGGGGCTGGGCGAGGGCGAGCAGTGGATCGCCAGCGACGTGCCGGCGTTGCTGCCCTACACCCGGCGCGTGGTCTACGTGCACGACGGCGAGATGGTGTGGGTCGACCGCGCCGGCGCGCACCTGCTCACGCTCGCGGGCGAGCCGGTCGAGCGCGCGCCCGAGCTGATCGAGTGGGACGCGACCGCCGCCGAGAAGGGCGGCCACCCGCACTTCATGCTCAAGGAGATGCTGGAGCAGCCGGACGTGCTGCGGCGCACGCTGGGCGGCCGGGTGACGAGCGACGGGCTCGATGCCGACCTCGGGTTGGCGCTCGATCCGCGGTCGGTCGACCGGGTCGTGTTCGTCGCGGCCGGCACGGCCTCCTACGCGGCCCAGCTGGGCGAGGCCATGCTCGAGCGGCTGGCGCGGCTCCCGGCGGAGGTCGTGGTCGCCTCCGAGTTCCGCTACCAGGAACCGGTGGTCGACGGGCGCACGCTGGTCGTGGTGGTGTCGCAGTCGGGCGAGACGATCGACACGCTCGAGGCGCTGCGCGAGGCGCGGCGCCGCGGCGCCCCCACCCTGGGGGTCATCAACGTCAAGGGCTCGAGCATCGCCCGCGAGGTCGACGAGAACCTCTACATCCACGCGGGTCCCGAGATCGGGGTCGCCAGCACCAAGGCCTACGTGGCGATGGCCGGCGCCTTCGCGCTCCTGGCGCTGCGCTTCGGCCGCGCCCGCGGCACGCTCGACGACGCCGCGGCCGCCGCCTGGGTAGCCGCGCTCAACGAACTGCCCGACGCCGTGGCGCTGGCGCTGTCGCGGCGGGCGGCGGTGGCCGAGGTGGCCGAGGTCGTGGCCCGCGCGCGCGACGCGATCTACCTGGGGCGGGGTTTCGACGTGGCCACCGCCTACGAGGGGGCGCTCAAGCTCAAGGAGATCAGCTACCTCCACGCCGAGGCGTACCCGACCGGCGAGATGAAGCACGGTCCCATCGCCCTGATCGAGCGCGACGTGCCGGTGGTGGCGATCGCCACGCCGGCCGCGACCTACGCCAAGACGCGCTCGAACCTGCAGGAGGTGCGGGCGCGCGACGGCCTGGTGATCGTGGTGGCCGGCGACGGCGACGACGACGTGCGGCGCGACGCGGCGCACGTGCTCCATGTGCCGGTGCTGCCCGAGCCGCTGGCGCCCATCGTGAACGTGGTGCCGCTGCAGCTGCTGGCGTACGAGGTCGCCGTGCGCCTGGGGCGCGACGTCGATCAGCCGCGAAACCTGGCGAAGTCCGTCACGGTGGAGTGAGCGCCGGGCCCCGGCGGGGCCGGCGGGCCTCGGCGCCTTCGTGGTGCCCGATCACGCACGGAAGGGCGGGGGTCCGACGAACCCCCGCCCGGCCGCGCCGCTCACAGTCTCGGTCAGCGAGGCCCGACGTCGCCACAGGCGACGATCGTGCTCATCTGCTCGCGCGACAGGTGCACCATCAGCGCGTGGGTCGGCCCGACGATCCAGGCGAAGGGCACGTCGACCCGGGTCGAGGACCAGCCGCTGCTGCCGTCGACGTTCGTCAGCGGGATCACCACCGCGCCCGCGCTGCCGCACCGGCCGGCATGGAAGTGGATGGGATGGTCGCCACCGGCGGGCGTGCCGTCGAGGCGCACCTGGACGTGGGTGGTGCCATCGCCCATGTCGACCAGCAGCGCCGAGCCGGAGACGCCGCTGCCGCTCACGGACGGCACGTCGTAGAAGGCGAAGCCGCTGGGCATGCTGCGCCCGCTCAGGGCGGCGAGGGCGGCCTGAGGCAGGAGCACCGCGTCGATGACGTGGATGACGCCGTTGGACGCGACGATGTCGGTGGCGATGACGTTGGCCTGGTCCACCATCACGCCGCCGTCGACCTTGATCGCCAGGAACTCGCCGGACACGGTGGCCGCCCGCGTCAGGCCGACGACATCCGAAGCCCGCACGTCGCCCGCCACCACGTGGTAGGTGAGGACCGCGCTCAGCAGGTCGGCGTCGGCCAGGACGGCGTCGAGGGCGCCGGCCGGGAGGGCCGCGAAGGCGGCGTTGGTGGGCGCGAAGACGGTGAACGGTCCGGCGCCCGACAGCACGTCGACCAGCCCGGCGGCGGCGACGGCGGTGACCAGGGTGGAGAAGTCCTCGTTGCCGACGGCGATGTCGACGATGGTCTGGGCGGCGCCCCAGCCGAGGACGGCGGCGGCGAGCAGGGTGACGACGGTACGCTTCATGGAACCTCCAGGTTTGTCTAACCTTCGAACAACCTGAAGCTACGGCGTCCGTCGCGCCGTCACTGGAAGCTGGCCCACCATCGTCGGGACGTGCGCGCGGGTCAGAGCAGGCCCTGCCGCTGGAGCCACCACAGCGCCAGCCCCGCGACGGCGCCGAGCACGAGCCACCGGCGCCAGCGCCCGGCGCCCGCGCCGGTGACCCGGCCTCCCCCCGCCCGCCGGCCGCCGCGCAGGCTGGCGCGGGCCTCGTCCGCGTCCCGTCGGGCGGCGTGCCGCTGCGCCCGACGCAACGCCGCGACGCTCTGGCCCAGCTGGCCCTTGCGGCGGTAGGCGACGCCGAGGTTGTGGTGGGCGTTGGCGAACCCCTCGTCGACCGCGATGGCGCGTTGGTAGTCGGCGATGGCGCCGTCGACGTCGCCCGCCTCGAGCCTGACGTTGCCGCGGTTGGTGAGGGCACGCACGTGCTGGGGATCGCGCGCGAGGGCCGCCTCGAAGTGCGCCAGGGCCTGCGGCTCGTCGCCCTCCAGGACCGCCACGGTGCCCAGGAGCGCCGACCGCTCGGCGGCGAAGGCGTCGCTGGCGAGCGTCTCGAGCGCCGTACGGGCCTCGCCGATCTCGCGCCCGTCGATGGCGGCGACGGCCGTGGCGAGCGCCTCGAGGTCGGCCGCGAGCGCGTCCCAGTCGACCAGATCGGGCGGTCGCGGGTCGACCTGGGCGAGGCGCCGTTGCGCGCGCGCGACCGCCTTCACCCGCACGGCGGCCTCGACCTCGGTCAGCCCGGCGAGCGCCGCCGCCACGTCCGGATCGACGCGCTCGCCGGCCACGCCGACGATGCGCAGCGTCTGGGCCGCCAGCGCGAAGCGGCCCAGGCGGGCCAGCGCCGGCCAGTCGCCGGCGCGCGCCAGCTCGAGCAACGGATCGGGGGGCGTCCCGGCGTCGTGGCCGGCGTGCGTGGCGCCGGTGAGCGGATCGGTCATCGCGCGGCCTCCGCTGGGCCTGCCGGGTCGGCGGGCATCAGCTGGCGGTAGAGGTCGTCGTAGGCGGCCGCCGCCCGCGCCCAGTCGAAGCGCTCGGCCATCGCCGCCGCCTGCATCCTGCGCCAGCGGGCGGGGTCGCCATGCGCGGCGCGCGCGCGGGCGAGCGCGGCGGCGAGGGCACCGGGTTCGGGGTGCCGGAACAGGAAGCCGGTGCGGCCGTCGTCGATCGTATCGACCAGGCCGCCGGTCGCCCGGGCGACCGGCAGGGTGCCGTAGCGCATGGCGATGAGCTGGGCGAGGCCGCAGGGCTCGAAGCGCGAGGGCACCGCGAGGGCGTCGGCGCCGGCATAGATGCGGCGGGCGAGGGCGTCGTCGTAGCCGACGCGGCCGGCGACGCGGCCACGGTGCTCGGCGAAGGCGCGGCGGCAGGCTTCCTCCAGTGCGGCGTCGCCCGAGCCCAGCAGCGCCACGTTCCAGCCCTGGTCCAGGGCCGCCGGCAGGGCGGCCAGCAGCAGGTCGATGCCCTTCTGGTCCGCCAGGCGCGACACCACGCCCAGCAGCGGCCGGCCGCCGTCGAGGCCCAGCTCGGCCACCAGAGCGTCGCGGCAGACGGCCTTGCCGCTCGGATCGTCGGCATCGAACGGCGCGGGCAGCGCCGGGTCGTGGCGGGGGTCGAAGGCCACGGGATCGAGGCCGTTGAGGATGCCCACCAGCCGCGGGCCGAGCGCCGCGAAGGTGCGCTCCAGGCCGTAGGCGACCGCCGGGTCGAGGAGCTCGCGCGCGTAGGTCGGGGAGACGGTGGTCACGCGCCCGGCCGAGACCAGCCCCGCGTGCAGCAGGTTGCCCTCGCCGCGCAGGGCGAGCGCGCCGGCCAGCGTGCCCGGCAGCCGCGTCCAGGCCACCACCGCCTTCGCGTCGGCCCAGCCCTGGTACTGGGCGTTGTGCACCGTGACCACCGACGGCAGCCCGGCGAACCCGGGCGGCAGCAGGGCGCCATGGCGCAGCAGCGCCGGCAGCAGCGCGGCGTGCCAGTCGTGGACGTGGACCACGTCGGGCAGGAAGCCGACCCGCGCGGCCACCGCCGGCACGGCGCGGGCGAAGAGGGCGAAGCGGCGCGCGTCGTCCGCGTACCCGTACAGGGCGTCGCGCGCGAACGATGGGTGGCCCACGAACGCGAAGCGCAGCGGTCCCCGCGCCAGCGTCCCGACGCCCACCGTCGCCACGCCGCCGTCGAACGGGACCGCCACGTCGCCGATCCACAGCGGGGGCGGCTCGGCGGCGAGGCGGGCGTACCACGGGAGGACGACCACCACCTCGTCGCCCCGCGCGGCCTGGGCGCCGGGGAGCGCGCCGAGCACGTCGGCCAGCCCGCCGGTCTTGGCGAAGGGGACCGCCTCGGCGGTCGCATGGAGCAGGCGCACGACCGGCAGTGTACCGCGGCCGGCGCCGGCGGCCCCGCGTCCGGGCCCAGGCGCTCCAGGACACGGTTCTCACGAGATGTGCCACCTATACTGCCGCATGATCCGCTGCCGAGAGGTACAGCCATGAAGCGCCCCCTGATCGTCGCGTCGCTGATCGCGGTGCTGTTGACGACGGTCGTCGTCCAGGCGCAGCTGTCGCGCGACTTCGCCGGCGAGTTCCTCAACACCCCGGGCGGGCGCGCCCTGGTCCAGACGTACGGCGCGCTCAAGACCGGCTACCTCAGCGACGTCGACGACGAGACGATCCTGCGCGGCGCGATCCGGGGGATGCTCGAGGCCCTCGACGACACCTTCTCGTACTACGAGGACCCGCGCTCCGCCGCGCTCACGCGCGAGACCCAGACCGGGCAGTACGAGGGCATCGGGGCGACCCTCACCCCGCTCGACCGGCAGTCGGGCAAGGGGGTCGAGATCCTCAACGTGTTCCGCGGCAGCCCCGCGCAGCAGGCGGGCATCCGCGCCGGCGACGTCTTCCTGGCGGTCGACGGCGTCGACGTGTCGACGTACACCACCTCGGAGGTGGCGCAGGTCGTCCGCGGCCCGCGCGGCACCAGCGTGAGCATCCTCATGCTCCGGCCGGGTGCGCCCGAGCCCCTGCGCTTCGACATCGTGCGGTCGACCATCGACTACGTGGTGGTCTCGTCGGCCCTGATCGACGGCGACGTCGGCTACCTGAAGATCACGACGTTCGCCAACCAGCTCCTGTTCGACCAGCTGATCGAGGCGATCGCGCGCCTGCAGGTCGACGGCGCGAAGGCGTTCGTGCTCGACCTGCGCGACAACGGCGGCGGCTTCCTGAACCTCGGCATCATGGTCGCCGACGAGTTCCTGGCCGAGGGCGACATCGTGTTCCAGCGCGCGCGCGGCGTCACCCAGCGGCTCGCGTCGGCCAACCCGCACGGCCTCGTGGACGAGCCGCTCGTGGTGCTGGTCAACCGCAACTCCGCGTCGGCCTCCGAGATCGTCGCGGGCGCCCTGCAGGACAACGGCCGCGCGCTGGTCATCGGCGAGCGCACCTTCGGCAAGGGCGTCGGCCAGTCGGTCGTGTCGCTGGCCGACGGCGGCCAGCTCGCCTACGTCTCGTTCGAGTGGCTGACGCCGTCGCGCCGCTCGATCACGGCCGAGGGCATCGAGCCCGACCTGCTGGTGACCGACACGCTGCGCGGGCAGACGATCTCGGTCGACGGGCGCGGCGGCGAGGTGGGGCAGGTCATCACCATCGTGATCGACGGGGTCGAGGTCGGCACCACCGAGGTCGCGGAAGACGGCACGTTCTCGTTCCTGACGCTCGGCCGCAGGCCGCTGCTGTCGGAGGTGCAGGGCGAGGCGCTCATCGATCTCGCCAACGACGCGGTGCTGAGCGAGGCGATCGCGGCCCTGCGCGACGGGCGCGCCGCGTCCGTGCGCGACCGCTGAGCGGCCGCCGCTCCGGCGCCCGGGTCGCACCGTGATCGAGGTCGAGCGGCTGGTCAAGCGCTACGGGCGGCAGTCGGCGGTCGACGGCGTCTCGCTGGTCGTGCGGCCCGGCGAGGTCGTCGCCCTGCTCGGGCCCAACGGGGCCGGGAAGTCGACGACCATCCGGGCGATCACCGGCCTGCTGCGCCCCACGGCCGGAAGGGTGCGGGTGTGTGGCCACGATCTGCTGCGCGCGCCGCTGGCGGCCAAGGCGGCCCTCGGGTACGTCCCCGATCGCCCCTACCTCTACCCCAAGCTCACCGCCCGCGAGCTGCTGCGCTTCGTCGCTCGCCTGCGGCGCGTTCCGGACGGCGACCGCCGGGCCGACGCCTGGCTGGAGGCCTTCGGGCTGCTGGCCGTGGCCAACGAGCTGATCGAGACCTACTCCCACGGCATGCGCCAGAAGCTGACCTTCGCGGCGGCGCTGCTCGCCGACCCGCCCGTGCTGGTCGTCGACGAGCCCATGGTCGGCCTCGACCCGCGGGCCGCGCGCCAGGTGCGCGAGCTCATGCGCGACCACGCCGACCGGGGGCACGCCGTGCTGCTGACGACCCACGCCATGGACGTGGCCGAGTCGCTGGCCGACCGCGTCGTGGTCATGCACCTCGGACGGATCGCCGCCAGCGGCACGATGAGCGATCTGCGCGCCGGCGCCGGCGGCGGCGAGGCCGGCCTCGAGGACATCTTCCTGCGGCTCACCGAGGAGTCGGCCAGCGGCCCGCCCCCCTGGGGCGCGAACGCGCGCGACCGCGCCGACGGTGGGCGACCCGCGTGATCCCGGCGACGGGCGTGGTCCCGGCGCCGGCCGCGGTCGCGGCGCCGGCCGCGCGGACCGCGCCGAGCCTGGTGGTGCTGCGCGGCCGGGCGCTGCGCCATGCGTGGCGGCGCGCGCCGGGCCGCTACCTGGTCGGCGGCGGCCTGCTCGCCCTGGTGGCCTGGGGAACGGCCGTGCTGGTCGAGCGCGGGGTCCGCTGGATCGACGCCTACCCGCTGATCGGTACCATCGCCGACGCCGCGTTGCGCCGCAGCGTGGAGGCGTTCGTGACCGTGCTGGTGCTGGCGGTCGCCTTCTCGGTGCTGACGACCGCCATCACCACGCTGTACACGGCCGCCGACCTCCCCCTGCTGCTCGCCTGGCCGCTCCCGGCCGCTCGCGTGTTCCGCCTCAAAGTGCTCGAGACCTACCTGGGCTCGGCGGCCCTCCCCGCGCTGCTGACCCTGCCCGTCCTGGTCGGCCTGGGCGTGGCCCGCTCGGCCCCGTGGAGCTACTACCCGCAGGCGGCGCTGGCGGTGCTGGCGCTCTACGCGCTCCCCGTCGCGGTCGGGGCGCTGCTCGCGCTCCTGCTCATGCGCGTCGCGCCCGCCGGCCGCGTCAAGGAGGCGGCCACCGCCGCGAGCGTGGTGCTCGCCGCCGGCCTCGTCGTCGGGTTGCGGGTGCTGCGGCCCGAGCAGCTGGCCGCCCTGACACCGGAGGAGTTCGAGGTCTTCCTGCAGGGCTTCGCCTCGCTGCGGCTCGACGCCTCGCCGCCGGGCTGGGCCGGCGAGGCGATCTGGCAGGCCCTCGCCGGCGGCGTCTCGCCCGCGCTGCCGCTGCTGCTGGGCGTCGCCTGGGTCGCGATGGCGGCCCTCGGCCGGATCGCCGCCTGGGCCTACCAGGCCGGCTGGGTGCGGTCGCTCGACGGCTCCTGGCGGCGGCGCGATCCGCGGCGCCTGCCCGCCGCCTGGTGGGAGCGCCCCCTGGCCCGCTGGGGCGCCCCGGGCGCGGTGGTGGTCAAGGACGTGCGGCTGCTGATGCGCGACCCGTCGCAGTGGTCGCAGCTGCTGGTGCTGCTGGCGCTGGCGGGCGTGTACCTCGTGAGCACGGCCAGCGTCGAGGTGGAGGGTCAGCGCTTCCGGGACGCCCTCGGGACCCTCAACGTCGCCTTCCTCGGCTTCCTCCTCGCCGGTGTCGGCGTGCGCCTGGCCTTCCCGGTGGTGTCGCTGGAGGGGGAGGGGGTGTGGTTCCTGCGCAGCGGCCCGATCGGGGTCTCCGGCGTGCTGGCGGCCAAGTTCGCCCACGCGCTGCCGCCACTGCTGCTGCTGGGGCTGGGCCTCGGCGTGGCCCAGGCGACCCTGCTCGACGTCTCCACCAACCTCGCGAGCGCCTCCGTGGTGGCCGGCGCGCTGGCGGCGGTCGCCGTCACCGCGCTCGGGGTCGGCCTCGGCGCCGCCTACCCGCGCTTCGACGCCACGCAGGCGGCCGAGGTTCCCGTGTCGCCCGGTGGCCTGCTCTACATGACGCTGGCGCTGCTCTACGCGGCCGGCCTCACCGTGCTGCTGGCCTACCCGGCCTGGACGACGCTGGTCGACCCGACGCTGCCCGTGTGGGCCAGCCCGGCCGGCCGTGTCACGGCCGCGCTGGCGGTCGGTTGGACGCTGGCGTTCGCGGCCGGTGCGCTGGCGTTCGGCCGCTGGCGCTTCGCTCGCAGCGAGACCGGCGTGGACTAGGGCCGCGCCGGCGCCCGCGGCCCCGCCCGGCGGACGTCCTCCGGGACCTGCGCCTCGAAGCGCTCGAAGTTGTGCCGGAACATGCCGGCGAGCTTCTCCGCCTGCTCGTCGAAGGACTGCGCGTCGTCCCAGGTGGTCCGGGGGTCGAGGATCTCGGACGGGACGCCGTCCACCGCGCGCGGCACCTCGACACCGAACACCGGGTCGCGCCGCATCGGCGCGCCGTCGAGCGCACCGGACAGCGCCGCGTCGACCAGCGCGCGCGTGTCCGCCAGCCGCATGCGGTGGCCGACGCCGTAGGGCCCGCCGGTCCAGCCGGTGTTGACCAGCCAGACGGTCGGGCCGTGGCGCCGCAGCCGCTCGCCGAGCATCTCGGCGTAGCGCCCCGGCGGCAGGGGCATGAAGGGCGATCCGAAGCAGGCCGAGAAGGTGGCCTGCGGCTCGGTGACGCCGCGCTCGGTGCCGGCGACCTTGGCCGTGTACCCCGATAGGAAGTGGTACTTCGCCTGCGCGTGGTCGAGCCGCGCGATCGGCGGCATGACGCCGAAGGCGTCGGCCGTGAGGAACACGATGGTCGACGGGTGGCCCGCGCGACCGCTGGTCGAGGCGTTGGGGATGAAGTGCAGCGGGTAGGCGCCGCGGGTGTTCTCGGTCTTGTGGGCGTCGTCGAAGTCGATCGCGCGCGTCACCGGGTCGATGACGACGTTCTCGAGGACCGCGCCGAAGCGGGTGCACGCGTGGAAGATCTCGGGTTCGTGCTCGGGCGTCAGGCCGATGGTCTTGGCGTAGCAGCCGCCCTCGAGGTTGAACACGCCGTGGTCGGACCAGCCGTGCTCGTCGTCGCCGACCAGCGTCCGCCGGGGATCGGCGGAGAGCGTCGTCTTGCCGGTGCCCGAGAGGCCGAAGAACAGCGCCACCCGGTCGTCGGCGTCGTGGTTCGCGGAGCAGTGCATGGGCAGGATCCCCTGCAGCGGCAGCACCAGGTTCAGCGCGCCGAAGACCGACTTCTTGATCTCGCCGGCGTACTCGGAGTTGGCGATCAGCACCAGGCGCTTCCCGTAGTCGACGGCGATCGCCGTGCTGCTGCGGGTGCCGTGGCGGGTGGGATCCGCCCTAAAGGATGGCAGGGCCAGCACCGTCCAGCCGCTGCCCGGCGCGCCCTCGCCCTCGCGCACGAACAGGTTGCGAACGAACAGCGAGTGCCAGGCCCGCTCGGTGACCACCCGGACGGGCACCTGGACCGCGGGATCGGCGCCGGCGAAGAGGTCCTGCACGAACAGGCGCTTGCCGGCCGCGGCGTCGAACATCTCCTCCTGCAGGTGCGCGAACTGCTGTGGGTCGAGCGGTTGGTTGACCGGTCCCCAGTCGATCAGGTCCTCGCTGGCCGCGTCGCGGACGACGAACTTGTCTCTGGGCGAGCGGCCGGTGAACTTGCCGGTGTCGGCGACCAGCGGGCCGCCCTCGGCGACCTGGGCCTCGACGGCGCGCACGGCGTACTCGTACAGAACGGCGGGACGCGCGTTGGCCACCGCGTCGAAGAGGGGCAGCCGAAGGGGATGGGGGATGTCGTGCGGGAACACGGCCATGCGTCGTCCTCGCTCTCGTGGCAGGTGCTGATGGCGTTCCTCGCGTGGGGCGGCGGCGCGCCGCCATCCGCCGGTTATACCAAAGCGGTCACGCGACGCCGTGGGCCGCCGCCTCCGGGCGCGGTCCAGGGGCGCGCGCCGTCACCAGCGCCAGGTCACGCCGAGGCGGGCGGTGGAGCGCTGGGTGGACAGGTCGACGCCCAACTCGAGCGCCCAGCCGGGCGCGAAGCCGTAGCGGGCGCCGATCGCCAGCGAGGGGCCCGCGGTGGCCGCCGTGCCGGCGGCCACGTCGATCCGCCCGGTGACGTCCATGGCAACCGGCCCGAGCTGGTAGGCGAAGGCGACCTCGTTGCTGAAGGCGTCGCCGCCGAGGGTCGACACGCGGTAGGAGGCGAAGACCTCGTCGGAGACGTAGGCGCCGAGCCGCAGGGAGACGCCGAAGGGGTCGCCGCCGTCGATCAGCGTCGAGACGGCGGAGGTGCGCAGCTCGACCACGTCGACGCCCAGCGCCTCGGCCAGGGCCGTCTGGATCTCGCCCGTCAGGAACAGGTCGACGGCCGTGTCGAGCGCGCTCTGCGCGACCGCGCCCGCCACGCCGCCGGTGCCCTCGAGGCGCCCGAGCGTGAGCACCGTGAGCAGCTCGAGCTCGCTGAGCGGCCGCGATCCGCCCGCGCCGGCCGCACCCTCGACGATCGCGTCGCTCGTCAGCGTCGGCACGAGGTCGAGCCCGAACCCGCGCGGCCCGGCGAGTGCCTCGCCCACCAACAGCAGATCGATGGCGAACCGGGGCCCCAGCGGCGCCACGAAGCGCAGCGTCTCGCCCGGCGGCACGACCCGGGCCTTCTCGAAGACGGCGCGACCGGCCAGGCGCACGCTCGGGAGGACGCCGCGGGTCGGGTCGAAGGCGGCGATCGCCTCGGTCAGCTCCAGCTCGCGCCCCGCGAAGCGGACGGTGCCTCGCAACGCGCGGACGACGCCGCTCAGGCGCGGCGCGGCGGCCGTCCCGTCGAGCGTGAGGTCGACGGCCGCCTCCGCGTTGCCGAACGACTCGGCGAAGGTCACGCGCTGGGGGGCCACCAGCCGCACCGAGTCGAAGCGCACGCGCTCGCGCGGATCCAGCGCAGGGATGGGCGCCGCGGGGGCGCCGGCGGGCGGATCGGCGTCCGCCACGAACGCCGCCCGCGAGGCCAGGTCGACGCGCGCCTGCGACGCATCGATGCGCCCGCTGACGCGGACGCCGGCGGCGTCGCCGAGCAACCGCAACTCGGCGTCGATGACCGCGTCCGCGACGGCCAGGAAGGGCACCCCGAGGCGCAGGTCGCGGCCGCTGGCGCGCAGGTCGAGGGGCGACAGCGGGCCGCTCACGGTGAAGGGTGCGCCGAGCCGCGCCTCGACCCTCAACTGGGGCGCCGCGGCGTCGCTCCAGGCGAGGTCGGCGACGATCTCGTCGACGCGGCCCACGAAGGGCACGTCGAGCTCGCCGACGGCCCGGGCGGCCAAGGCGAAGCCCTCGTCGGGCCAGGGGCCGACGCGGCCGTCGGTGACGAGGGTGAGCCGCCCGGTCAGGGGCGCGATGCCGGCGATCTCGGCGCGTCCGCTCCAGGCGTCCCCCCGCAGCGTGATGCGCACGTCCTCGAGCCGGTAGCGCGTGCCCGCGACGCCCAGCTGCAGGTCGTCGGTGCGGACCACCACGTTGGGCGCGGAGGGCGTGCCGCTGGCGCTCAGCAGCAGGTCGCCCTGGGCGGTCACCCCGTAGCCGGCCAGGGCCGGGACGAGTCCGAGCAGCGGCCCGAAGTCGGCGCCTTGGGCCAGCAGCTCGAGGTCGAGCAGCTCGGGGTCGGCCCGGCCGCGCAGCGCCCAGGAGCCGCGCCCCTCGAACACCGATCGGCCGATGGTCAGGGCGGTGCCGTCCCACTCGAACGCGAGCTCGCCGCGCGTCACGACGCCGCCGCGCTCCAGGACGAGGTGCTCGCTGGCGACCCGCAGGTCATGGGGCACCGGGCTGCGCCACCCCCAGGCGGCGCGCAGCGCGCCGGTCGCCTCCGCGACGACGTCGGACGGGCCGATGGCGGCGGCCACCAGCTCGTGCAGCGGGAAGCGCTCGAGGCGCACGAAGGCGGCGACGCCGTCGAGGTCGGCCTCGACCTGGACGTCGGCCCCGCCGAGGTCGAGCCTGCCGCTCGCGCGCGGGCCGTCGGCGGCCCGCAGGTCCGCCTGGAACTCGAACCAGGCGGGTTCGGTGCGCTGCCCCAGCGTGAGGGCCTCGCTGGTGAGGCGCCCGAACAGCCGGTCGCCGCGCAGCGTCGCGCTGCCCGTGACCGTGCCCGCCAGCGAGGCGGCGCCGGCGAAGCCCGCCAGATCGAGCCCCACCACCCGGAGGTCGGCCGCGCGCAGCGGCGCCGCCTGGGCCGTCTCCCAACCGACGGGGCGCAGGACGGACCCGTCCCACCGCCCCGAGGCCGTGGCGCTGCCGCGGGTGCCGCGCAGGCTCGCGGCCAAGGCGAGGAAGGCGCCCTCGCCGGAGACGGTGAGCTCCAAGGTGGCCGGGTCGGATCCCAGCGCCTCGGTGACGGTCTCCAGGCGAAGCTCCCCCGACCAACCGTCGGCGTCGAGCGCCAGGCGCCCGCGTGCCGACGGCGCCGGGTTGCCGGCGCGGGCGTCGCCGCGCACGTCGACGGCCAGCCAGGCGGTCTCGTCGGCGGGTGAGACGCGGGCCTCGAGGCCCCATGGGTCGGCGGTCGTCAGCGCCAGCGCAGCGCCGTCCCAGGTCAGGCGCCCTGCGATCGGGGCCGCCCAGGGCCACGCGCCCGCGGCGGCCAGGGCGTCCGCCGCCGAGCCCAGAGCGATCGTGAGCTCCAGCCGGGCGGCGTCGACGGCGACGTCGCCGGTGAGGGTGGCGGTCGCGCCGGCCCAGCCCAGCGTCAGGTCGACGAGCTCGACCGTGGGACCGTCGGCGCGCCCCACGCGTGCGGTTCCGCGCCAACCGTCCACGCCGATCCAGCGCCAGCCGTCGCGCCGCACCTCCTCGACCGCCGCCAGCAGCGGCAGCCCCGGGAGCGCCGCCCGCAGGCCGCCGCCCAGCTCGGGGACGGACACCTGCAGCGTCGTCGGACCGCGCACCACGACCTCGACGGGCCCCAGCTGCAGGTCGAGGTCGCCCTCGAGCCGCAGCGGCTCGTCGGTCCAACCGGCCACCACCCGCACGCGTCCGTCACGACCGCCATCGACCAGCAGGTCGACGTCGGGGAAGGCCCGGCCGCGGACGGTGACGCTCCGGTCACCGGGCAGGGGCACGACGGCGGCGACCAGCGCGGCCCCATCGCGCCAGCTCAGGTCCGCCCGCCAGGCGCCGGCCTCGCCGGCGGTCAGGCCGAGCGCGAAGGCCGGCGCGTCGCGGGCGCCGGCGAGCTCCAGCGTGGCGGCGACCGGGAGGCCGGCCAGGCTGCCACCCTCGAGCCGCCCGCTCCCCGTCCACCGCCCATCGGTCAGTCCCACGGGCCAGGACACGCGGCCCCCGAGGGCGTCGCCGGCGAGCGCGCCGTGCCAGTCCCCGTCGCGCTCCTGCAGCTCGACCCGCAGGTCGACCGGCCCGGCGGGCGTGCTGCCCACCCAGGTACCGGCGATGGCGACGCGCCCGGGTTCGGCCGCGGCGGCGAGGGTGAGACGGGTGTCGGCGACGGGGGTGACGAGGCCGGCCAGCTCGAGCGACCATGCCGAGAGATCGGCCGCCAGCTCGCCCCGTACCCGCTCACCGGCGGCGCGCCAGCCGGACGCGGCGTCGCCCGTGACGGTGCCGTCGCCCAGCTCGAAGCCCGCCACCGCCGCGTCACGCCAGGCCAGCGCGACGACCGGACGGTCGTCCGCCCCGAGGTCGACGCGGCCCTCGAAGGCGCCGCCGCCGGTCGGCAGCACCGAGAGGTCGCCGGCGAGGTCGAGCCACCAGCCGTCGGGGTCGAGCGTGGCGCGCCAGGGCGCCCACGGCCCGAGCCCGCGGACGCGCAGGCGCCCGCCGTCGCCGTCGATCCGCCACGCGCTGTCGCGCCATGCGACCTCGCCGTCGCCGGCGAAACCAGCGGGCGCCAGCGCGAGGTCGAGTCGCAGGTCGGCGCCGCCGAGCGTGCCCTCCGCGCGCACCGCCATGCGCTCGGCCGCCGGCTGCCACGAGGCCTCGCCGTCGAGCTGGGCGGCGTCGCCGCGCGCGACCCAGGTCGCCCGCAGCGCCGGGTCGCCGGCGCTGCCCGTCACCACGACCTCGCCGCGCCAGGTGGCCGCCAGGCCGCCCCAGGCCACGTCGCGGGCATCGAGGCGGGCGGCGATCAGGCCGGCCAGCGGGTCGTCGAGCGTGCCGTCGAACGAGAGGGGGCCGCGCACACGGCCGCTCCAGTTCTCGTCGAGTCGGAGGTCGGCCAGGTCGACGTCGAGTCGAGCCGACGCCTCGACGCGGCCGTTCGGCCCGCCCACGCCGCCCGCCTCGATCAGGCCGCCCGCCGTGCTGAGCCGCAGCGCGTCGACCCGCCAGCGCCAGCCCTCCGGGTCGTAGTCCACGAAGGCGTCGCCGCTGAGGCGCGGCTCGGCGATCCACGGCAGCGCCTCGGCCAGGTCGAAGTCGCGCACCCGCAGGCGCCCGTCGGCGGCCCCGTCGCGGTAGCCGGCGACGAGCTCCACGCCCGGCCCCACGAGGCTGGCGTCGACGACGCCGTTCACCGCCCGTGCGCGACCGACCGCGGCCACCGGGCCGTCGAAGTCCAGCGCGAGGTCCGCATGCCAGCTCGCCCCATCGGTCGCCAGCGGTCCCCGCGCGGCCAGGGTCCAGGCACCGTCGGGGCCGAGCGGCAGGAGGAGGTCGGCCTGCCCCTGGAGGCCCGCGGTGGGGTCGGCGCCCAGGGTGAGGCGCGCCCCGCCCACCGGCGCGCCGGCCCAGGCGACCGCGACGTCGGCCGACAGGTCGCCGGCGCCCCGCAGCGTCGCCGTGCCCGACAAGTCGGCGTCGATCCAGGCGCCGGTCAGCTCGCCGCCGCCGGCCCAGCCGTCCCGCGGGCCCCACGCGAGTCCCTCGGCGAGGAGCGCCACGAACGGCAGCTGGCCGGGGGCGCTGTGGCCGTCGACCACGATCGTGCCGTCGGCCCAGTGGGCATCGAGCGATCCCCAGGTCAGCCGCCAGGCGGGCGCCGCGACCAGCGCCAGCGGGTACGCGAGGTCGGTGACCGCCAGCGCGCCCTGCAGCTCGAGCGGCGCCAGCGGACCGATCACGTTCGCGCGCCAAGTCCGCTCGCGGTGCGTCACGTCGAGCCACAGCCACGGGGCGGTGGTGCCGTCGGGCGCGGCCGCGATGCGTCCGACGAGCGCGAAGCCGGCGGCGGCGACGTCGAGCTCGAACGCGAGCGTGGGCGCGAGCGACCAGCTGACGGCCGCCGTCAGCCCCTGCGGCCCGCCGAGGACGGCCCGACCCTCGGTGGCGCCGGCGGCCTCGACGCGCCAGTCGCCCTGGGTGTCGGCCAGCTCGAGGGCGGCGCCGGCGGCGTCGGTGTGCAGCGACCCCGACAGGGGCACGTCCAGGACGCGCCCGACGAGGTCCCACCGGCTCTCCGGCAGGCCGGCCAGGTCGTCGGTCCGGGCGCGCCAGGTGCTGACCGCGCCGCCGGCCTCGACGCCGAGGTCGATCGTGGCGCCGCGCCCGGCGGCGTCCAGCCGCAGTGAGGTCGGGATCCCCGGCAGCGGCGTGCCGACCGTCTCGAGGCGCCCGTCGACCGACCAAGATGCCGGCGTCCAGCTGGCGACCAGCTCGCCACGGGTGTCGAGGATCGCCTCCGGGGGCAGCCGCAGGGCGCGTTGCAGCGCCACCTCTTCACCCCGCAGCACGACCGTCAGCGTCGTGTCGGCCAGCGCGAGGGTGCCGCCGGCCCAGGCGGCGCCGTCCCGCGCAGCCGCGCCGGGCGCGTCGCCGGCCGACCAGGTGCCCTCGGCCGTCGTGCCCTCGCCGGTGGCGGCCACGCGCAGCTCGCGGCCGGCGGCACGCGCGGTCGCGGCGAGCCGCCAGGCCGCGGCGTCGCCGCTCCACCGGGCGTCGACGGCGTCGCCGGCGAGGCCGACCTCCCAGCCGCGCTCCGCCGGCCGCAGCGTGATGGTCGCGGGATCGCCGGCCAGCTCGACCCCGGCGCGCAGGCCGGCGGGCCAGCTGCCGGCCAGCCCGTCGCGGCCGTCGACGACCCAGGTGCCGTCGGGCAGGAGCGCGAGGCCGAGCCCGAGGGCGGGCCAGGCGAGCGGGCCCGCCTCGCCCGCGGGCAGGTCGAGCGCGCCGCCCAGGCTCAGGGCGCCGCCGTCGAGCTGGAACGAGCCCGTCCCCGTGAAGGCGACGGGATCGCTGGCGTCCACCCGCCACGCGCCCAGCCAGGCGACCCGCGGCACCAGCACCACGGGACCGCCGGCGCTGACGGCGGCCGGCCCCACCGTGGCGCTCGCCTCCGCGTGCAGCCCATCGGCCGCGAACAGGCGCGCGACGGCCTCGACGCCGGCGACCGCGACCGTGGCGTCGAGGGCGCCCTGGGCGCCGCCGGGGTCGTCGAGCGGGAGCCGCAGGCGGCCGTCGACGCGCACGCCGACGTCGGCACTCCGCAGCAGCGGGTCGAGCCGGGCGTCGGCCGCCTCGAGCTCGAGGGCGCCGTCGGCCGCGAGGCGCAGGCGCCAGCCCTCGCCGGCGACGCTGCCGGCGCCCGCCGACCACGTCAGGGTCACCGGTCGCTCGGCCCGGTCGCGCCAGGCGAGCTCGGCCGTGAAGTCGTCGCCCGGAAGCCAGCGGACGGTGCCGGTGAGCTCGCCGGCGAGGGCCGCGGCGCCCCCCGGCCCGAGGGCCGGCGCCGCGGCCGCGAACCAGTCGGCGACGGGGCCGCTGAGCCGCGCCTCGAGGCCGCGCAGGTCGCCGGCGATGCGCGCCTCGCCGGTGCCCGGCAGCGCGAGCGCGAGATCGAGGTGGCCGTCGGGCCGCTCGGGCGACCAACTCGCGACGCCACGCGCGCGCGCCTCCCCGTCGCCCCAGCCGAGGCGCAGGTCGATCGCCGCGTCCAGCCGGCGCTCCGCGACGGCGAACGTCAGCGCGCTGTCGCCGACGACGGCGACCGCCTGCCCGTCGGGGATCAGCGCGAGGCGCCAGGCCTGCGGCGGTACGACGACCCCGGCGACGCCCCAGCCGGCCCACACGCCCTCGCCGGACAGCCCGTCGAGCCCCACGCGCAGCGTCGCCAGGTCGCCCCACGCGAGGGTGCCCGCGACGGGCGGATCGGCGCCCGGTCGCCAGGCACCGGCGCTGCGCAGGCGTTCGCCCAGGAGCTCGGCGCTGGCGCGCCAGACGACCTCGGAGCCGTCGGCGACGAGCTCGGCCTCCACCGGCCAGGGCGTCGCGAGCGCCAGCGTCGCGCGGCCGCTGGGCGCGGCCTCGTCGGCCGGTCGCCACGCCGCGGCGACGGACAGCGTGCCCCCGAGGCCCGCCAGCCCGTCGGCCAGGACCGCCAGGTCCGCCTCGCCGTCGAGGCGTAGGCGCCCGTCCGCCTCCCAGCGCCAGGCGAGGCGGCGCTCGCCGGTGGCCAGCGTCCCGCCCAGGCCCGACGCGTCCCACGTCGCGTCGACGGCGGCCCCGGCCAGCTCGGCGCGGGCCGTGCCGGCGGCGAGCGTGCCGGCGGCGTCGAGGCGCGCGGGACGGCCCGCCAGCGCGATCGGGACCGCCGTCGCGGAGAGGCGGCCACCGTCCTCCGACGACAGGCGCCAGGCCCCGCTGGCGTCCACCGCGACCCAGCCGTCGGCGCCCCCCACGACTTGCCAGTCGATCGGCTCGAGGACCGACCACCACGGGGCGCCGACGCCGGGGACGGGGTCGGCGGCCGCCACGGCGGTGCGCAGCGTCGCCGCCCACCCCTCGGGCCGCCAGTCGAGGCGCGCCGGGCCCAGGCCGCCCGTGACGGGGCCCCCGAGCGCCAGCGCGTCGACCGTCGCCTGCCACGCGTCGCCCTCGCCCTGCAGCGCGACCGGCCCGAACCGCCCGGCCGCGCGCAGGCCCCCGTCCAGCCAGGCCGCCTCGACGGCGCCGCGCAGGTCGAGGCCGGGCAGCAGCGTGGCGACGTCGACGTCGACGCCGACCGGGGCCAGCGGCACCACCAACCCGTCCCCATCGAGCGCGACCGTCGCCCGCGGCACCGCCAGGGTGCCCGCCAGGCGGGCCGTGACCCGCGGCGTGCCGCTGGCGAGGCCCGCCTCCGGCAGCCAGCGCACCTCGCCCTCCAAGGGCGCGCCGCCGGTGGCTGTGGCGGCGGCGATCGCGCCCTCCAGCGGACCGCCCCACAGCGCCCCAGCGAGGTACGCCTGCAGGCCCTCGTCATCGAGCACCAGGTCGACGTCGAGCCACCAGGGGCCCTCGCCGCCGCGCAGCAGCGCGCGCCCGGCCACCGGTCCGGCGCCCGTGGTCCAGGTCGCCTCGACCGACGCGACCGGGACGCCGAGAACACGAACGGGTCCGAGCTCGGCCCACCAGGTCGTGGGAGCGGCGCGCCCGTCGGTCTGCAGCCGCAGCGGCCCCTCGCCCCAACGGCCATCGGCCGCCAACTGCACGCCGTGGGCCGTCGTGAACCCGACGCGCAGGTCGTCGACCACCAGGGGGGCCGCCAGCCAGGCGCCATCGACTTGCAGCACCGCCGCGAGGTCGACGGCGCTCCAGCCCTCGGCCGTCACGCGACCGCGCACGACGCCACCGTCGGCCGCCGGCAGCGTCGGGGCGCCGAGAAGGCGCAGCAGCGCCGCGGAGGCGTCCGGCAGCGCCACCTCGACGAGGGCCTCGGCCTGCCAGGTCGCCGCGCCCACGTCGACCGTGCCGGCGGCCTCGAGGCGCCCGCCCAGGGCGGTGCCCGTCCACGACGCCTCGAAGACGTCGCCGCGCCACACCACCGGGCCCGATACCGCGGTCGCCTGCACGCCGTAGGCGGTCAGGGCGCCGTCTTGCACCTCGAAGCGGGCGTCGGCGCCGCCCGGACCCCAGCGGGCCTCGCCGCTCACCACGCCCGCGTCGATGCCGTCCCACCAGCGGCGTGCGACCCGGGCGTCGCCCCGGTGCAGCGTCACCTCGAGCCCGGGTTCGCCGAGGCGGCCGCGGATCTCGCCCTCGAGCCGCCCGTCGTCGGTCGCCACGGTCGTGGCGACCTGCCACGCGCCCTCGCCGAGCGCGGTGGCCTCGAGCCGCTCCACCCGCAGGTCGGGCAGGGCGAAGGGCACCTCGGCGACGCGCAGGTCCGCGCCGTCGAGGCGGGCGGCGTCGATGCGCACGCGGAGGGCCGGCGGCGCGCCACCGTCGCCGTCTCTGAACGCCGCCGAGAGCCACTCCAGGCGGCCGAGCTCGACGTCGCCACGGAGCCCGGCCACGTCGAGCCGCAGCGGCAGCTCGCCAACCAGCAGCGCGGGGAGGAACCAGGCGACTGCGACCCGATCGGCCGCGAGGTTCAGCCCCTCGGCGGTGAGCCGCGGCTCGACCAACGCCAGGCCGCGCCACGCGTAACCGGCGACGCCGGCGTAGGCGAGCGTCACGCCCGCCTCGGCGGCCGCCTCGACCAACAGCGACCCGAGCCACGCCCGGACCGGGGCGGACGTCGGCAACCAGCCGAACGTCAGCGCCAGCGTGAGCAAGAGGGTGAGGGCCGTGAGGGTTCTGCGGCGCATCCGATCCCGGTCCGGGTCACGGTCACGTGGGTCCCGCGACCGCACGGCGCGCGACGCGTCCCGTCCTGGTCGACACCCTACCACCGCCGGATGAGTCGCCTGAGGTACCATCGGGACATGGAGAAGACGCACGCTGCGCGCGCGACCATCCTCGTCCGCGGACGGGTCCAGGGCGTCGGATACCGCGCCTTCGTCCGTCGCCACGCCCTCGACCTGCGGCTCGCCGGTCACGCCGAGAACCTGGGCGACGGCCGCGTCGAGGTCGTGCTCGAGGGGCCCCGCGGCGAGATCGAGCACGCGTTGATCGCCCTCGCGCGCGGGCCGTCGCACGCCGAGGTGGCGGGCCTCGAGGTGAGCTGGAGCCAGGCCGTCGGCCTGCGTGGCTTCGGTGTGCACTGACGCCGGCGCCCGCCGCCCGCCGCCGCTGAGCGGCGCTGCGCTGGGTCGCGTCGATGGCGTGATCGGCGACGTCGGTCGCGCACGCGCGGCGGACCTCGCGGCCGCCGAGCGCGCGGCGCGGCCGCCGGCCGACCACGAGCGGGCGCTGCCGGCCGCGCGCGAGGGCCTGCGCGACGTGCTCGCGGGCCACGCCGAGCGGGGCGCGCCGCCGGCCGTCATCGCGGAGGTCAAGCGCGCCTCCCCGTCGCTGGGGGCCATCGCCGACCTCGACCCGCTGGCGACCGCCCGAGCGTACGCGGCGGCCGGAGCGGCCGCGGTGTCGATCCTGACCGAGCCGCACCGCTTCGGCGGGTCGCTCGCGCACCTGGCGTCCGTGGCCGCCGCGGTGTCGCTGCCGACGCTGCGCAAGGACTTCGTCGTGCACCCACGGCAGGTGGAGGAGGCCGCGTCTGCCGGGGCCAGGGCCGTGCTGCTGATCGTCCGGTTGTTGGGGGATGCCGTCGGTCCCTACCTGCGCTACGCCGCCACCCTTGGCCTCGACGCGCTGGTCGAGGTGCACGACGAGGCCGAACTCGAGCTGGCGCTGGCGGCGGGCGCCGACCTCGTCGGTGTGAACAACCGCGACCTGGCCACGCTCGCGATCGACCTCGAGCGGGCGCCGCGGCTGATCGCCGCCGGGCGAACGAGCGCGCCGGCGGCGACCTGGGTGGCCGAGTCGGGCTACCGCGACGCGGCCGCCATCCACGACCTGCGCGGCGTCGCGGATGCGGTCCTGGTGGGCAGCCACCTCGCCGGCAGCGGCGATCCGGGCGGAGCGCTGCGCGCCCTGCTGGGGCAGGTGGCCGCGCGGGCGGCCGACCGCGGGGCCGCGTGAGCCGGGGCTCGCGCTTGATCGGCGAGGACGCGCCGCTCGTCGACGTCACGCTGCCCCACGGGCTGCGGGTCGTGGTGGACGCGATGCCCGGCCGGGCGACCCTGAGTGCGCAGCTGCGCTGGCCGCTCGGCACCGTCGGCGACCCCGACGACGCCCTCGGGACGGCCGTCGTGCTGCACGAATGGCTGCAGCGGGGCGCCGGCGGGCTCGACGCCCGGGCCCAGGCCGACGCCTTCGACCGCTACGGGGCCCAGCGCGGCGGCGGCGTCGGGCGCGAGCACGCGTCCCTGGGGTTCGCCTGCCAAGCGCGCGACGCCGCCGCCGTGCTGCCGCTGCTGGCGGCCTCGCTGTGGGCGCCCAGGCTCGACGAGGCCGAGTTCGAGGGGGCGCGGCAGCTGGCGCTGCAGGAGCTGGCGGCGCTGGCCGACGCCCCGGCCGAGCGGCTGTCGGAGGCCGCCGTGGCCGCGCGCTACGCCGGCGCCCACGGCCGCGGCGCGTACGGGCGGCGCAGCCACTTGGGGCGCCTCCGTCCCGACGCCGTGCGCCGGCAGGCCACGGAGCGGCTGGTGCCCGACGGCGCGGTGCTGGCCCTGGCGGGCGGGGGCGAGGCGGAGGCGCTGGTCGACCTCGCGGCGCGGGCCTTCGGCGAATGGCGCGGCCGGGCGGTGCCGGCCCCGGCGCCCACCGTGCGGCGCCCCCGGCGGCGGCACCTGGCCGGGGACGGCGCGCAGACCCAGATCGCGATCCTCGACGCGGCGGTTCCGCCGGGGGGACGGGGGTGGACCGAGCAGGCGTTGGCCATGGCGGCGCTCGCCGGTACCAGCGCATCGCGCCTGTGGACCGAGGTGCGGGAGCGGCGCGGCCTCGCGTACGAGGTGGCCTCCGGCGTGCGCACGCAGGCCGGCGACGCCTACCGCTTCACCTACGCCGCCACGACACCAAGCCGCGCGGCCGAGACGGTCGACGTGCTGCGCCGGGAGCTCGAGCGCTGGCGGGAGGGCATCGCCGAGGACGAGCTGCGGCGGGCGCGGACCTGGCTGCGCGCGAACCTTCTTCTCGACGGCGAGGCGACCGGGGCGCGCGTCGCCCGGCTGGCCAGCGACGTCGTGCGCTTCGGCCGGCCGCGCCCGCTGGCCGAGGTGTTGGCCGCCCTGGAGGCCCCCACCGTGGATGACGTGAACCGCTTCCTGGCGGGCCGGCCGCCGCTCGCGGCCGCGGTGCTGACGATGGGACCGGCGGTCGGCGGCGGAGGGACGCGCGCGTGAGCGCGACCGGGCACGACCACGCGCGGTTGCCGAACGGCCTGCGGCTGCTCGGCGAGCGGTCCCCTGCACGCTCGGTGGCGGTCGGGCTGATGTTCGACGTCGGCGCCCGCGACGAGCGCAAGGACGAGGGCGGCGCGGCCCACTTCCTCGAGCACCTCGCCTTCAAGGGCGACGCCGGGCGCGACGCCGACGACGTCAACCGCGCGTTCGACGAGCTGGGGGCGCGCTGCAACGCCAGCACCTCCCACGAGCGCACCTTCTACTACGGCGCCGCGCTCGCGGAACGGCGGTCCGAACTCACCGCGCTGCTGCTGGCGCTGGCGCGGCCCGCCCTGCGGCCCGAGGACGTCGAGCTCGAGCGCCAGGTCATCCTCGAGGAGATCGCCATGGTCGACGACCAGCCCTCGGCCCGGGCGTTCGAGCTCGGCGCCGAGCGCTTCTTCGCCGGACACCCGCTGGGCGCGAGCGTCCTCGGCACGCCGGCGACGGTGTCGTCGCTGACCGGCGAGCGGCTCCTGCGCTTCCAGCGCCGCTGGTACGGCAGCGAACGCGCGCTGCTGGCGGTGACCGGCGACTACGCGTGGGACGAGGTCGTGGCGCAGGTCGAGGCGCTCACCGCGGCGTGGGCGCCGGGCGGGGGGCGGCGCACCTACCCGGCGCTGGTGCCGCGCAGTGGCGTCGACGAGGGCCGCGCCGACGGGGTCACCCGCGCGCACCTGACGTGGTTCGCCCCCGCGCCGTCCGCGCAGGACCCGGCCCGCGTGGCGGCCGCCCTGCTGGCGCGGGTGGTCGGGGACGAGGACAACGGGCGCCTGTACTGGGCGCTCGTCGAGCCCGGGTTGGTGGACGAAGCGGCCGCCTGGTTCGATCCGGCCGACCGGTCGGGCACCTTCCAGGGCTACGCCGCCACCGACGACACGCTGCACGACCTGGTGGCCGAGCGCGTCGACGCGACGCTCGCCCGCTTCGAGCGCGAGGGGCCGACCGCCGACGAGTGGGCCCGCGCCCAGCGGGGTCTGGCGACCGAGGTCATGCTGCGTGCCGAGACGCCGATGGGCCGATTGGCCGGGCTGGCCGACGCCTGGTTCGACCGCGGCGAGGTCGAGAGCGCCGACGCGGCCGTCGACCGCATCCTCGCCACGTCCGTGGCGGGTGGGAGGGCGCTGCTCGAGCGCGCGCCGATCGCCGCACGCTTCCGCTTCTCCTGGAGGCCCGCGCGGTCATCCTGAGCGCCGCGTGAAGGCCACCGCGCCGTCGCCCTCATCGGTGAGCGGTTACCCTGGGTGCGTGGTGGGTCCGCAACGGTGCCGCGCCGGCTCGCTCCGTCTCCTGGTCTGGCTGCTCGCCGCGCTGCTGGCGTGGCCCGCCTGGGGTCAGGCGGGCGTGGCGGAGCTCAGCGTCACCGCCTACGGTCGTCAGCGGCTCGACCTGGAGACGGGGCGCACCGTCCTCGAAGACGGTGGCGAGCTCGTCGACCGGACGAGCGGGGTCCGCATCGCGGCGGCGTGGATCGCCTACCTGGACGGGATCGAGGTCGTCGCCCGCGGCGTGACGCTCGACGGCGACGTCGGTCGCGTGGAGGCGGGGGAGATCGCCGTGGACCTTCTCGGCGGCCGGCTGCAGGCGACCGGCGGGGTCCGCTGGCTGCGGCCGGGCGTCGACGTGACGGGCCGCTCGCTGTGGTTCGACGTGGGGGCCGGCGTGGCCGGGCTGGTCGGCGGGATCGAGGCCACGGCGCCCGAGGTCTCGGCGGCCGAGGTGTGGATCGAGCTCGCCAGCGGGCGCGTCTTGCTGGTCGGTCCGTACCGCTATGCCGACGGGCGCCTCGTGTTGACCGGAGGCGCGGACGCCGCGCTACAGCTCGACGTGGTGGAGGTGGCCGGCGTGCCGGGGTACGACGCCCGATCGGCCGTCGATCCCGACTGGGCCGAGACCGTCGCCCGGCTGCGGGGCGAGCCGTGGGCCGCGGCCGGGGAGTGAGGCGGCCGGGCCGGCGGGCCGCGCTCCTGCCGGCGCTGCTGCTGGCGGCCTGGACCGCGTCGGGCGCCGCGGCCGCCGGGGAGGCGTGCCTGCCGATGCCCGGCGGCGGCGAGCTGACGGTCGCCGGGGTCGGACGGGCGGTGTTCGCGAGCCTGGTCACCGACCGCGCGCGCGACGCCGCGCGGCTCTCGGGCGGCGTGTGCCTCGAGTTCGAGGGCACCGGCGGCGTGCTCCGCAGCGGATCACTGGACATCGGCGACCTCGGCGGCGCCGTGACGGTCGTGGCCACCGACGTCACGCTCGAGCTGCCTGGATGGCATTTGACGGCCGGGCGGCTGGTGGCGGACGCGTCGGGCGCCACCCTGTCGCCGGCCGTCATGCGCGGTCAGGAGGCCGTGGCCCGCGCGGCCGTGCTCACCATCGACCTGTTCACCGGCGGGTTCGCGGCCGAGGACGTGCGGCTGCTGACGGCGTCGGTGTGGATCGACGCGGCCCACGCCCGCTTCGACGGACGGCGGGTGTGGGCCACCGACGCCTGGCTGACCACCTGCGACTGTCCGCCGGCCGATGCCGACGTGCGGGTCGAGGCGGTCGCGGTCGAGGCCGAGCTGACGCCCTTGCGGATCGTGTTGGTCGGCGGGGTGCTGGTCATCGGCGCGTGGCGGTGGGCGCTGCCCGATCCATGGACGGTCGACGAGACATCGCTGGCCGCGTCGACGCTGCCCTTCACCGTCGCCCCCGACCCCGATGGGGTGCGGGGAACGGTCGTGACGTTCCGGGAGCAGACGGTATCGGACGGTGCGCGCCTCGGCTGGGACGCCGGCAGCGGCGCTGGCGCGCGACCGCCGGACCTGCGCGTCCGCCTGGCGGCGGGCGCCGGCGGCGCCTCGGTCGACCTCTTGGGCGCGAGCGATCGCCTACGGGTGGCGTGGCGGGTCGCCCGGCCCGCCGCGGGCGGCTGGAGCGTCAGCTTCGGCCAGCGCCTGGAGGGCGGTGCCTGGCGAGAGCCGGTCCGCGATGTCGACCTGACGCTCGGCTGGCGGGGCACGCCGTCGCCGGGCTCGGGCGCGGCGCGGGTCGCGCTCGACCTGGGCGCCTTCGCGGCCGTCAGCGCGCAGCGCCTGGCCGGCGGCGAACGCGTTGGTGCGCGGCTGGGCGCCAGCGCCGGGGCCCTGCTCGAGGGCCCCGAGGTCGGGGGCGTGCGACCGTCCGTGCGGCTGGCGGCCGGCGTCACGCTGTACCCGAGCGGGATCGGCGACGGCCCTACGACGCAGGCGTGGGGGTCGGTCGCACCGACGGTGGCGGCGCGGTGGGGAGCGTGGCGGCTGGACGCCGCCCACCTCGCGCGCTGGGTCGTCGGCGCCTCGCCCTTCGGGACGACGCTGGACCGCGTCGGCCCGGCGCAACGGACCGACCTGTCGCTGTCGGTCAGGCCCCCCGCCCAGCGGGGTTGGGCGGGCGTGGCGCGCCTGGCGCTGCGCTACGACTGGCTCGCCGATTCCCGCCGCCCGGCGCGGGCCGTGGGGCTGGAGCGGCTGCAAGTGGCGCTCGAGGCCGGCGGGCCCGCATGGGCGGGCCGCCTCGACCTGCGGGCGGAGGCGGCGCTCGCCGGCTGGGTGGACCCGCGCCCGGACCGGCCCACCTCGCTCGCCGGGGCGGTCGCCTGGACCCGCGGCGGCTGGGAGCTGGGCGCCCGCACCGCGTTCGACCCGCTCGCCGACGTCGACCCGTGGCGCGAGGTCACCGTCTTCGCGGCGGTCCCGTTCGCGACCGGGGCGTGGGCATGGCGGCCCTACCTGGCGCTGGACGTCGCGGCCTGGGCGCGCGGCGCGGGGCCGCGCGTCGTCGGTCACGGGCTCGACCTCGCCTGGACGAGCTGCTGCGGGGTGGTCGAGCTGGGTTACCGCGTCGACGGCGCGACCGGCACCCGCGTCACCCTCGGCCTGCGGCTCGAGCCCCACGACCTCGACGCGGCGCGACTGGCGGCGGCCGACGCGTCCGGGTCGGCGTGGGTCGTGGGCGCGGGGCACGGTAACGTTCCGGCGATGGCGAGCGAGCCGTGACCCGCATCGACCGCTACCTCCTGCGCGAGACCTGGCCGCCCTACGTGTTCGGCCTGGTGCTGTACGCCGGCCTCGGGGTCGTCAGTGCCACCCTGCCCCGGCTGCAGTGGATCGTCGGCACGCCCGTCGCCGAGCTGGGGTGGTGGCTGCTGGCGCTGTTGCCGCAGGCGCTGGTGCAGACCTCGCCGGTGGCGCTGGTGCTGGCCGTGTTGCTGACGTTCGGGCGCCTGACCACCGACCAGGAGTTGACCGCCGTGCAGGCCGGCAGCGTCTCCATCGCCCGCGTCATCGTGGTGTTCGTGGGCATCGGCGTCGCGACCACCGCCCTGGCCCTGGCCCTGAACCAGTGGGTGGTGCCCGCCGCCAACGCCGCCGCCGCGGACGCGTACTGGCGGCTCACGGCAGGGCGCACCGGGCTGTTCCGGCTGGCCGCGCAGCGCCTCCCCATCGCCGGCTTCACGCTGCGCTTCGAGCAGGCCGAGCGCGACGGCACCCTGCGACGGGTGCGCGTCGAGCGCTGGGACGGCGACGTCTACACGTTGCTGCGGGCCGAGTCGGCCGTGTTCGAGGGCCAGGAGCTGGTGCTCTACGACCACCGCACCCAGCGCTTCGACCTCTCGGCCATCGATGCGCCGGGGCTCGACGCCGACGCCAGGCTGCGGGCGCTGCTGCGGCTCGATGCGCGCGGCTCGGGGATCGGCGCGCCGCTGGTCCTGTCCACGGGCGTGGACGAGGCCGAGCTCGTCGCCCGCTTCAGCGCCGGCGGCTTCGAGGACCCCCGCTCCGTCACGCGCTTGTGGGGCGACGCGCGCGACGACCGGCTGTCGGCCGCCGAGCGGCGCGAGGCGACGGTCCTGCTGCACCGCAAGCTGGCCGAGCCGGCCTCGAACCTGGCCCTGCTGCTGGTGGCGGTCCCCCTGTCGATCGCCTTCGCCCGCTCGCGAGCGGTGGCCTTCGGCCTGGCCCTGCTGGTCAGCCTCGCGTGGTACCTGCTCTACACCTTCGGGCAACTGCTGTCCCTGACCGGCGTCGTCGCGACCTGGGCCGGGCCGTGGGCGGCCAACCTGGTGCTCGGCGCCCTCGGGGTGGCGCTGCTGGCGGCGCGCCGTGGCCTCCGGCGCTGACGCGCACCGCGGGCGGCCCGCGCCGCCAGGGCGCGTGCTAGACTCGACGGCTCAGATGGAGGCCCTCAAGTCCGGCCTGTTGCGGGCCACCGCCTACCTCCCCGATCACGAACGCGCGCGCGTGGCGTCGGCCTTCGACGTCGCCGAGCAGGCGCACCGGGGCGACGTGCGCCGGTCCGGCGAGCCGTTCATCACCCACCCGGTCGCCGTGGCCGAGCTGCTCGCCGAGATGCTGCTCGACGCCGACGCCGTCATCGCGGGCCTGCTGCACGACACGGTCGAGGACACCACCCTCACCTTCGAGGAGGTCGAGACGGGCTTCGGCGCGGCGGTGCGCCGCATCGTCGAGGGCGAGACGAAGATCTCGAAGCTGGCGGTGCGGGCCTACGAGGACGAGCAGGCCGAGAACCTGCGCCAGATGCTGCTGGCGATGGTGGGCGACGTGCGCATCATCCTCGTCAAGCTCGCCGACCGTCTGCACAACATGCGCACGCTGGGATCGCTGTCCGCGGTCAAGCAGCAGCGGATCGCGCGCGAGACGCTCGAGATCTTCGCGCCGCTCGCCCATCGCCTGGGCATCAACCACGTGAAGAACGAGCTCGAGGACCTTGCCTTCGGCTTCCTGGAGCCCGAGCGGTGCGACCAGTTGGCGCGCCAGGTGCGCATGCGCAGCGCCGAGCGCGAGGGCTACGTGCAGGCCTCGATCGAGGCGCTGTCGACGCGGCTGCGGACCGAGGGCCTGCGGTTCGAGCTGGCGGGGCGCTCGAAGCATCTGTACAGCATTCATCGCAAGATGCTCCGCGACGGGAAGACCCTCGATCAGATCTTCGATCTCATGGCCATCCGTGTCATCCTCGACACCGGCGATCCGGTCGGCGCGCGCGGCCTGCCGTCCGGCACCGGCGACGACGAGGAGAAGGCCAGCTGCTACCGCGCGCTGGGGATCGTCCACAGCCTGTGGACACCGATCCCGGGGCGCTTCAAGGACTACGTCGCGGTTCCCAAGCCCAACGGCTACCAGTCGCTGCACACCACCGTCATCGGCCTGCAGGGCCAACCGATCGAGGTACAGATCCGGTCGCGGCGGATGCACGAGGTGGCCGAGTTCGGGGTCGCCGCCCACTGGGCCTACAAGCAGGGGATCGACGACGTCGGCGAGGTCGAGAAGCGGCTGGCCTGGATGCAGCAGCTGCTCGACGTGGACACCACCGCCGACTCCGCCGGCGCCTTCGTGGACGCCGTCAAGACCGACCTGCTGGCGGAGCGCGTGCTCGTGTTCACGCCGGCGGGCGACGTCGTCAACCTGCCGCGGGGCTCGACGCCGCTCGACTTCGCGTACCAGGTCCACACCGAGATCGGCCATCGCTGCGTGGGTGCCCGCGTCAACGGCGAGATCGTCCCGCTCGCCTACGCGTTGCAGACCGGCGACCGGGTCGAGGTGCTCACGAACCGCAGCCAGAGCTACGGGCCGTCGCCCGACTGGCTGCAGCTGGCGACGACCCGCTCCGCGCGCCAGAAGATCCGCCATTGGTTTCGCTCCCGCGAGCGCGCCGGGCTGCTCGAGGCCGGGCGCCGGACCCTGGAGCGCGCGCTGCGCCGGCGGCAGCTGCCGGTCGCGGGCAGCACCAGCAAGGCGAAGCTCGACGCGGCCGCCCGCCAGGTCCTGAAGTCCGACTCCGGCGACGACCTCCTGCTCGCCCTAGCGGCCAAGCGGGTGCAGGTCAAGCACGTCGTCGACGCCCTGGTGCCGAGCGCCGCGGCCGAGCCGGCACCGGCGCCGACCGCCGCGCAGGTTCGCAAGTCGGTCTCGGGCGTGTTCATCGAGGGCATGGACGCGCCCGCCAAGCTCGCGCAGTGCTGCGCCCCGGTCCGCGGGGACGACGTGGTGGGCTACATCACGCGCGGCCGCGGGGTCAGCGTCCACCGGGTCGACTGCCCGAACGTCAAGCACCTGATGCAGACGGAGCGCGAGCGCTTCGTGCAGGTGACCTGGGAGGCGCCGGCCGGCGAGGTGTTCGCCGTCGACTTCGAGATCCTCGGGGTGGACCGGCCGGGGCTCCTGAAGGACGTGCTCGACGTGCTGGCCACGATGAACAAGTCGGCCACCCGGGTCGCGGCCGACGTGCAGAGCAGCACCCGGGCGCGCATCTACGTGCGGATCGACGTGAAGGACCAGGGCGAGATCGAGTACATCAAGCAGAGCGTCGCCCGCATCGCCGACGTGACGCGGATCTACCGCGCGCGCCCGGGGATCAAGGCATGAGCCGGGCGCCGTCGGTGCTCTTCGTCTGCACGGGCAACATCTGCCGTTCGCCGACGGCGGAGGGCGTCTTGCGCGCCATGCTCGCGCGCGAGGGCGTGACCGCCGAGGTGGCGTCCGCGGGCCTCATCGGCTACCACCAGGGCGAGCCGCCCGACCCCAGGAGCCAGGCCGTCGCCGCGACGCGCGGCTACGACCTCTCGCCGCTGCGGGCCCGGGCGGTGACGGCCGACGACCTCGAGCGCTTCGACCACGTGTGGGTGATGGACCGCGGCCACCTGAACATCCTGCGGCGGCGCTTCGGCGAGCGCCCCCACGTGCGGCTGTTCCTGGAGGCGACGGCGCCCGTGGGCGTCGCGGCCCGCGAGGTGCCGGACCCGTACGACGGCAACGAGGCGGGTTTCAGGCGCGTCCTGGAGCTGATCGAGGCCGGCTGCAAGGCGGCGGTGGAGCTCTGGCGCCACGAAGGCGCCCCGCCGGGTCTCCGCGGCACCTGACGATCACCCCTTAAGGCTGCTTCTTCCGACCTGACCTGGTTCGGGGGTCGCCACCGCGCGGTCCCGACGGGGCGCGGCGAGCGTACCACGGGGACGTGCCGGCCCGCGCACCCCGGCTGGCGGGCGGCTCAGGCGGACCGCGCGACGGCCCGGCGGGCGTCCTGCAGCGCCTCGCGCAGCGCGCCGACCACGCGCGCCTGGGCCGCTTCCGAGAGCGTCGGGTAGATGGGCAGCGACAGCACCTCGGCCGCCGCGCGACGCGCGTTCGGCAGGTCGCCATGGACCCGGCCACCGTAGCGGTCGAGGGTTTCGGGGTAGTACACCATCGACGCGATGCCCCGCTCACCTAGGCCGCACGCGACGGCGTCGCGCCAGGCCGCCGGGAGCCTGACCGTGTACTGATGGAACACGTGGCCCGGGCCGAGGGCCGGTCGGACGACGTCGTCGACGTCGGCCAGGAGCTCGTCGTAGCTCGCCGCGAGCCGCCGGCGGGCGGCCGTCCACGCCTCCAGACGGGTCAGCTTGACGCGCAGCATGGCCGCCTGGAGAGCGTCGAGGCGGGAGTTGTAGCCGGGCTCGCGGTGGTGGTAGCGGCGCTCGCTGCCGTGGTTGCGGAGGCGCCGCGCGGTCGCGGCGACGTCGTCGTCGTCGGTGGTCAGCAGGCCGCCGTCGCCCAGCGCGCCGAGGTTCTTGGTCGGGTAGAAGGAGAAGGCCGCGGCGTCGCCGAGGGCGCCCGCCGCGAGCCCGTGGAGCGCGTCGTGGCAGGTCGCTGGGTCGGGGCACGCGCGGCAGGCGGGCAGGTAGCGGGCCCCGAACGCCTGGGCGGCGTCCTCGACCAGCGCCAGGTCGTGCCGCCGCGCGACGCCTGCCAGCGCCGCCATCGGTGCGGGCTCACCGTAGAGGTGCACCGGCAGGATCGCCCGCGTCCGCTCGCCCACCGCGTCCGCGACCGCCTCAGGATCGAGCTGGAATCCGTCCTGGACGAGGTCGACGAACACCGGTACGGCGCCCAGGAGCAGCACGACCTCGCTCGTTGCGAAGAACGAGAAGGGCGTGGTGACGACCTCGTCCCCGGCCCGCACGCCCACCGCTCGCAGGGCGATCGTCAACGCATCGGTGCCGGAGTTGAGGCCGACGGCGTGCCGAACCCCGAGGAACGCCGCGGCCTCGCGCTCGAAGGCCTCGACCTCGGGGCCCAGGATGTACTGACCCGAGCCGACCACCCGCCGCCAGGCGGCGTCGAGCTCGGTGCGCAGCTCGGCCGCCTCGCCCACGAGGTCGAGCAGCGGGACCGGAGCGCGGGTCGGGGGGGCCACGGGCCATGGTACCAACCGGCGGTCGCGCCGCTCGGGTCGCGGTGCCCGGGGACGCCGCGCATGCGTCGCGCGTGTGGTGTGATGGCGCGCATCCGCCGCGCTCGCGGCGCCGGGAAAGATCGGAGACGCCATGCCCGCCGACCCCGACCGCGGCCCGACCCCGGCGGCGGCCTTCGCCACCGTCGCCCTGCACGCGGGCACCCCGCCCGACCCGGTGACGGGCAGCCGCGCCCAGCCCATCCACGCGACCGCCAGCTACGTCTTCGAGGGCGCCACCCACGCGGCGGCGCTGTTCGCCGGCGAGGCCCGAGGGAACCAGTACGCGCGCATGCACAACCCCACGGTGGACGCCTTCGCGGAGCGCATGCGGGCGCTCGAGCGGGGCGAGGCCGCGGTCGCGCTGGCCTCGGGCCAGGCCGCCTCGGCGGCGACGCTGTTGGCGCTCGCGCGCCCCGGGTCGCGCGTGGTGCTGTCGCGGGAGGCGTTCGGGGGGACGTTCGCCCTGTTCCGGAAATGGTTGGAGCCGTGGGGCGTACGGTTGAGCACCGTCGCGCCCAGCGCCGACGCGGTGGCGGCCGCCATGGACGACGACGTCGTCGCGGTGTGGGTCGAGACCATCGCCAACCCCAGCGGCACCGTACCCGACCTGCCGGCGCTGGCCGACGCGGCCCACGCCGGCGGCGCGCCGCTCGTGGTCGACAACACCTGGGGCTGCGGCGGAGCCCTGTGCCGTCCGCTCGAGCACGGCGCCGACGTCGTGGTGCACTCCGCCACCAAGTGGATCGGCGGGCACGGCGCCTTCATCGGCGGGGTGGTGATCGACGGCGGGCGCTTCGCCTTCGGCGCGGCGCGCTTCCCGGCATTCCACGCCCGCGACGCGCAGGGCCGCGTCTGGCTCGAGCGCCACGGCCGCTCGGCGCTGGCGGCGCGGGTCCACGACCTCGGCCTGTTCACACTCGGCGCAACGCTCTCGCCCTTCGCGGCCTTCCTCGCGCTGCAGGGCCTCGAGACCCTCGAGCTGCGCACCCAGCGGAGCTGCGCGCAGGCGCTGGCGCTGGCGCGCTGGCTGCGGGACCGCGACGGGGTGGCCGACGTGCGCTACCCGGGCCTCGAGACCCACCCCAGCCACGAGGTGGCGCGCCGGGTGCTGAACGGCGGCTTCGGGGCGGTACTGGCGCTGGACCTCGCCGACCGCGCGGCGGCGTATCGCTTCCTCGACGCGCTCGAGCTGGTCTCGCAAGTCGCCAACATCGGCGACGCCAAGAGCGTCGCCATCCACCCGTGGACGACCACCCACGCGGGCCTGGGCGAGCCGGAGCGGCGCGCCGCCGGGGTGTTCCCCGGCACCGTCCGCGTCTCCGTGGGCCTCGAGGATCTCGACGACCTGCGGGCCGACCTGGAGGGCGCGCTGCGCGCCGCTCGGGCATGAGCGGCGGCGGGGGCGGCGGGCCGCGGCGGCTGGTGCACGAGACCTGGGGCGACCACGCCGCCCTGTTGGCGCGCAGCGTGGGGGCCGGCGACGGGAGCGTGGGGCTGGTCAGGCCGCGGGTCGTCGACGTGGCGCAGCCGGACGATCCGCTGCGGCTGGAGCAGGGCGGCCGCCTGGACCACGTCGCCGTCGCCTTCGAGACCTACGGCGAGCGCGATGCCCGGGGCGACAACGCCGTCCTCGTCTGCCACGCGCTGACCGGCTCGGCGCACGCCGCCGGTCGACATGCGGTGGGCGAGGTGCCCGGCTGGTGGGACCCCCTCGTGGGGCCCGGCAAGGCGCTCGACACGCGCGACCACTTCGTCGTGAGCGCCAACGTGCTGGGTGGCTGCTACGGCACCACGGGCCCGGTCTCGATCGACCCCGCCACGGGCCGCCGGTACGGCCCCGCGTTCCCGCGCTTCACCGTGCGCGACATGGTCGAGGTCCAGCGGCGCCTGCTCGACCGCCTCGGGGTCGGCCGCCTGCGCGCCGTCGTCGGCGGCAGCATGGGCGGCATGCAGGCGCTCGAGTGGGCGGCCAGTCACCCGGAGCGGGTGGGTTCGCTGGTGGCGATCGCCATCGGCGCCCGGCACTCGGCCTGGGCGATCGGCCTGAACGAGGTGGCCCGCCGCGCGATCGCGGCCGACCCGGCGTTCCACGGTGGCGCGTACCGGCCCGACCGCCAGCCGGAGACGGGCCTCGGGCTGGCCCGCGCCATCGCGATGCTGACCTACCGCTCGTTCGACTCGCTCGAGGCGCGCTTCGGCCGCGACCGGCGGCCGACCGAGGAGGAGGGCCTGGAGGCCAGCTTCGAGATCGCCTCCTACCTGCGGTACCAGGGCGTCAAGCTGGCGCAGCGCTTCGACGCCAACACCTACGTCGGCCTGACGCACGCGATGGACGACCACGACCTCACCGTGGGCCGCGGCCCGCTGCGCGAGGTCCTGTCTCGGATGCGGATGCCGGCGCTGGTCATGGGCATCGCGACCGACGTGCTCTACCCGGAGGTCGAGCAGCGGCAGCTGGTGGAGTTGCTTCCCGACGCCCGCTACGCGCGCATCGTCTCGCCACACGGGCACGACGCGTTCCTGATCGAGTTCCCACAGGTGGCCGCGCATCTGCGGCGCTTCCTGGCCGAGCGCATCACAAGCTGAGCGCGCGTCAGGACGTGGCGGCGTGGCTCGCGGGTTCGCCCGCCGCCGCGCCGTGGGTCGCCGTCGCCTCGAGCGGCGTGCCGGCCATGAGCAGGCCGAGCGTCTCCGCGGTCGCGTCGGCCTGGGCGAGCTCGCCCATGATGCGGCCCTCGAACATCACCAGGATCCGGTCGGCGAGGCTCATCACCTCGTTGAGGTCGGCGGACACCAGCAGCACCGCGCGGCCCGCGTCGCGGGCCGAGACGATCTGGCGGTGGATGAACTCGATGGCGCCGATGTCGACCCCACGGGTGGGCTGCGCCGCCACCAGCACCCTCGGCGAGCGCTCCAGTTCGCGGGCGAGGATCAGCTTCTGGGCGTTGCCCCCGGAGTAGCTGCTGGCCATGACGCCGATCGACCGCGGCCGCACGTCGTAGTCGTCGATGATCGCCTGGGCGTGGGCGTCGATCGCGCGCAGGTCGAGCAGGCCGAGGCGATTGGCGTAGGGCGCGCGGTGATGGTCGCCGAGGACGGCGTTCCAGGAGGCGGTGTAGGGGCGCACGAGGCCGCGTTCGTTGCGGTCCTCGGGCACGTGCGACATCCCCGCCTCGCGGCGCGCGCGGGCGCCGAACGCGCTCACGTCGCGCCCGTCCAGGACCACCACGCCGCTGTCGGGGGGGCGCAGGCCCGTCAGCACCTCGACCAGCTCGGTCTGGCCGTTGCCCTCGATGCCGGCGATGCCGACGATCTCGCCGGCGCGCACCGCCAGGTCGACGCCATCGAGGATGGGCCGGTGCTTCACCGGGTGGCGCAGGCGCAGGTCGCGCGCCTGGAGCAGGACCTCGCCCGGCTCCGCGGGTCCCTTGGTCACGCGCAGCAGCACCTCGCGGCCGACCATCATCGACGCCAGGCGGCGGGTGTCCGTGTCCGACCGATCGACCGTCCCCACCATCCGGCCGTCGCGCATGACGCTCATCCGATCGCAGATCTCCATCACCTCGTCGAGCTTGTGCGAGATGAACACCACCGCGTTGCCGTCGGCGGCGTAGCCGCGCAGGAACTCGAACAGGCCGCGGGTCTCCTGCGGGGTCAGGACGGCGGTCGGCTCGTCCATGATCAGGATGCGCGCGTCGCGGAACAGCGCCTTGAGGATCTCCACCTGCTGTTGCAGGCCGACGGGCAGCTCGTCGATGCGGGTGTCGGGGTCGAGGTCGAAGCCGAAGCGCTGGATGATGTCGCGCGCCCTGCGGCGGGCGGCACCGATGTCGAGCGCCAGGCCAGTGCGCGGCTCGGCGCCCAACACCAGGTTCTCGGCCACCGTCAGCGTCTCCACCAGCATGAAGTGCTGGTGCACCATGCCGATGCCCTGCGCGATCGCGTCGCGGGCCGAGTGCATCGTCACCGTGTGGCCGTCGACCTCGATGAGGCCGGCATCGGCCTGCAGCAGACCGTACAGCACCTTCACGAGCGTGCTCTTGCCGGCGCCGTTCTCACCGATGAGCGCGTGGACCTCGCCCCAGGCGACCTCGAAGTCGACGTGGTCGTTGGCCAGGACCAGCGGGAAGCGCTTGACGATGTCGGTCATGCGGACGGCCGGCGGCATGCGGCATGCTAGCACTCACCAGGACGCGGTTCGCGGCCGGCGCCATGGTATGATGCCCGTCCCGAGGGGGGCGCGGAGCGTCGCCCCGTTCGGGCGCCACGCCCGGGAACGCCGGGCCGTGAGCTCCACCAGGGGGCGACACGGTTTCGACGGGGTTCGCCGAACGCGAGGCTGCGCGTCGCGGAGGCAGTTGGCCGCGTCAACAAGCTGCAAACGCCTATAAACGGCAACCAGAACTACGCTCTCGCTGCCTAAGGGCTAAGCGACGTCGCCCGGAGACCCCGCTTGTGGTCC
>Ga0114946_10000137_pt1 | contig 42132 bp, 39 predicted proteins | sample WalLakDeSediment_FD_88676 | JGI IMG/M metagenome (GOLD analysis project Ga0114946, IMG submission 88676) | Lake sediment microbial communities from Walker lake, Nevada to study Microbial Dark Matter (Phase II) - Walker Lake 11/02/13 Deep Sediment | ecosystem: Environmental > Aquatic >... | reverse complement strand
GACGCTACCACGGGCCCGTGGGCGCGGCGAGCCAGGCGGCGGGCGCCGGTCTAGCCGACGTCGCGCAGGTCGTCCAGCACCTGCCAGCCGACACCCGGCGGGGTCCCCTCGAGGGCGCGCTGCAGCGTCTCGGCCACCCACGGCAGCAGGGTCGCCGGGTCGTCGCCCTCCTCCACGAACCGCAGCGCCGTCAGCTGGAATACGGTCTGGGTGGCGGCCAGCGTGCCGTCGTCGAAGAAGGTGAAGGGCGCCGCCGGTAACGCGTCCCACAGCACGTGGACGTCGCCTTCGAGGGTGGCCGGCAGGTGGTCGGCGAGGTCGACCGCGAGGTCGCGCGGGTGCCACACGTACCCCTGCAGCAGGCGCACGGCCCGCCGACCCCGGGCGTCGCGCGCACCCCGCTCGGTGCGCGCCTCGCGGTCGTCGCCGACGGCCTCGGGCCGCAGGTGGGCGTCGTCGTGCAGCGTCATCCTTCCGCGCCGTCCGTCCATGACGGGCCGTCGACCAGTGAAGCCAGCGTCGGGAGGGTGGCGCGCCAGCGGGCGGCGAAGGTGGCCGGGGTGTCGAGCCACAGCGCCTGGAACCCGAGCGCGCGGGCGGCGTCGACGTTGCGCGGCGCGTCGTCGACGAACACGATCTCGTGCGGCGGCAGCAGCAGGGACTCGGCCAGCGCCATGAAGGCCGCCGGGTCGGGCTTGCGCACCCCGATCTCGTTGCTGAACACGAACCGCTCGATGCGCGCGGCGCGGGGGTCGTCCCGCACCCGGTCACAGAGCACGGGCACGTTGTTCGACAGCATGCCGACCACGGTCCCCTCGGGGATGCCGGCCAGCAGCGCGTACATCGCGGGGCGCTCGAGGGGGGCGCCGAGGAAGGCCTCGCGAAAGGCGCCCTCGTCGACGCCGCCGTTCGGGGCATCCGGGGTCCGGCCCGGCGCGCCGGCCGCTGCCCCGGCGATCGCCCGCGAGAGGCGCGCCATGAAGGTGGGCAGGTCGAAGCCGCCCACCTCGAACAGCTCCATCAGCTCGAGGTAGCGGGGCCGCATGAGCGCCTCGTCGACGCCGTAGAGGCGCGCGAGGCGGGCGATGGCCCGGCCGTCGAAGGTCCCGACCGTGAAGACGCCGCCCCAGTCGAAGGCGATGCCGCGGACGGCGGGGGCGGTCACGTGGCGGTCCCGCCGGCCTGGCGGCGCATGTCGATCTGGGTCACGCGCCGGCTGTTCTCGAGCGTGTACCACTCGAAGAAGATGCGCGTGAACGGCACGCCGAAGAAGAGCAGGCCGAACACCTTCATGATCGCCCCGGCGAGCGCCTGGTCGGCCATCGGCGAGAGGCCGAAGGCGCGCGGCGCCAGCGCGTAGATCGGGTACACGACGTCGGGGTGGAAGGTGATGCCGGCGAACACCGGCAGCTGGGCGATCGGCAGCGTGAAGAGGTAGGCCAGTCGCACGAGGTACGGCGCGCGCGGCAGCTCCTCGATCGGGCTGAGCACGGGCCACCAGAGCATGACCGCGGTCAGCAGGAACACCAGGTGCTCCACGTGGTGGAGCGTCGCGTCCATCAGGGCGGCCTGGTAGATGACCGGCACGTGCCACAGCGCGAAGAAGAGGGAGAAGACGGTGAACGTGACGACGGGCCGCAACGCGACGCGCGCGACCGGGAACACCCGCCGGTTCGTGAGCAGCACGCGCCACAGCCAGGCGGGGACGCCGACGATCAGCATCCGCGCCACCACGTAGCTGAGCAGCAGGTGCTGGACCATGTGCGCCGACAGCAGGTAGCGCTCGGCCAGGTCGTGCAGGGGCGAACCCTCGACGACGAAGAAGAGCGCCAGGGCGCCGTAGAAGGTGGCGGCGGCGCCGGCCCGGTAGGGCTCGCCGGGGGCCAGGCGGGCGCGCAGCGGCCCGCTGGCCAGGGCGTACGCCAACGCCACGGTCAGGATCCCGCCGATCAGGACGGGGTCGAGCTGCCAGGCGGCGTAGATCACGTCGTTCGCGGGCATGCCGGTGTCTCCGTCCGGGGCCGAGCGGGACGGGCGCGCGCGCCCCGGCCCCTCGGCACGGGGTTCAGTCCAGGCCCAAGGCGCCGCGCAGCTCGAGCACCTGCGCGCCCGTGAGGCCCCGGCCGCGCCGCGCCGCGACCTCGTCGGGGCGGATCGCGTCGAAGCCGGAGGGCGCGGCGACGCCGTCGAAGCCGGCGACCGAGTGGTTGATCGCGGCGGCGACCTGCTCGTCGCCCAGGTGCGCCCAGGCGGGCATGAGGCCGTTGTAGTTCGTGCCGTTCACGCGGATGGCGCCCTGGAGGCCGTAGAGCATGACGTCGATGAGGTACGCGCGGCCGCCCTCGGCCCGGTAGAGGTCGGCGGCATGCCCCGCCAGCGGCGGGAACACGCCCGGGAGGCCGGCGCCGGTCACCTGGTGGCAGGCGGCGCAGTTGGCCACGTACACCTGGCTGCCGAGCGCGCGGTCGTAGGTGGGGTCGGCGGTGGGCGCTGCCGCCACCTCGGGGGCCGCGTCCGGCTCGGCCGCCGGCGCGGGCTCGGCATCCGCTGCGACGGGCGTCGCTGGCTCGGCTTCGGTCGCGATCACGGGTGCCGGCTCGGGCGCCATCGCCACGGGAGCCTCGGCCGTCGTCGGCTCGCTGGCGGGCGCGAGGTCGTCGAGCCGCACGCTGAAGCCGTCGGTGGGCGCGGCGGGGGGCGTCAGCAGCAGCGTCCGGTCGGCCGGACGCACGTTGCCGGCCTGTTGGGCGAGGGGCCGGCTGCCGCCGTCGGTCTCGATGTTGGCCACCACCGCGTCCGGCAGGGCGCCGTGGGCGGCGGCGGGCCCGTCGCCCGGCGCCGGGTCGCCGACGACCGGCGCGACGGCCCGCGGCAGCAGGAACAGGAACACCAGCACCACGAAGGTGCCCATGCCGATGACGATGCCCGAGGAGAAGAAGCCGGTGTAGAGCTTGTCGTCGTCCTTGAGGTGCATGAAGAACCAGATGACCATCCAGAACTTCACGATCGACAGGGCGATCAGCCAGAAGAGGATCCAACCCGAGCTCATGAACGCGGGCGGGAACTCGACGATGTAGTACTCGACGTAGGTGATGGCCGCCAGGATCAACGCGACGACCACGTACTGGCCGACGCCGTGCGTGCCCTTACCGTGCGCCATGACGCCCCCGCATCACACGAACTCCACCAGGTAGACGACGGTGAAGATCACGATCCAGACGATGTCGACGAAGTGCCAGTAGAGGCCGGCGACCTCCAGGTAGGCCTCGTCCTTGCTGGACCACGGCTTGACGTAGGAGTGGACGAGGATCGACAGGAGCCAGATGACCCCGATGGTCACGTGCACGCCGTGGGTGCCCGTCAGCACGTAGAAGGTGGTGCCGAACAGGTTGCCCTGCAGCGTCAGGCCGAGGTCGACGAAGTGGGCGAACTCGTAGATCTGGAAGCCGAGGAAGATCGCGCCGAAGAACGCCACCCCGAAGGTCCACAGCCTGAACTTGGGGATGTCGTCGCCGCGCAGGGCGTGCAGCGCCAGCACCATCAGGAACGACGACATGAGCAGCACGAAGGTGCTGACCGTGGTGAGCGGGATGTCCAGGACGTTCTCCGGGAAGGGGCCGACCAGGCTGCGGCCGCGGTAGACCAGGTAGGTGCCGATGAGCGTCCCGAAGAACATGACGTCGGACGCCAGGAAGACCCACATCAGCAGCTTGATGTCGGGCAGCTTGGTGCTGCGGTAGTGGCCGGACTCCATGCCCGGGATCGCGGTGGCGCTGGCGGGCGTGGCGCTCATGCGCGGGCCTCCTCGCCGTCGGAGGGGCCGTGGCCGCCGCCCGCCTGCAGGTGGTGGCCGCCGACGCCCTCGAGCGCCCAGGCGTAGGTGAAGAAGAAGATGAGGGCCACGCTGAGGCCCACGACCCAGAAGTTGTGGAACAGCAGGCCGTACGAGAACACCAGCAGCGACATCGCCATGAAGAAGGGGTAGATGCTCTGGCCAGGCAGGTGGATGCCGGCGCGGTCGTAGGGCTCGGACGCCGACGCGGGCACGCGCTCGCCGTGGACGCTCTCGGGGTACTTCTGCACCCAGTGGGCGTCGCGGTCGTTGACCACCGGCTGGCGGTCGAAGTCGTGGTGCGGCGGCGGCGAGCTGGTGGACCACTCGAGCGTGCGGGCGTCCCACGGGTCGTCGCCGGCGGGCTTGCCGCGCGCGATGCCGTGCAGGATGTTGACGAGCAGGAGCACCAGCCCGACCAGCATGACGAAGGTGCCGGCGGTCGAGAGCAGGTTGGGCAGCTCCAGGCCGATGCCCGCCACGTAGGTCTGGGTCCGGCGCGGCATGCCCATCAGCCCGGCGATGTGCTGTGGGAAGAAGATCAGGTGCAGGCCGGGGACCAGGAACCAGAAGGCCGCCTTGCCGATCCGCTCGTCCATCAGGCGGCCGCTCATCTTCGGGAACCAGTAGTAGAGGCCGGCGAAGAACGCCAGCAGCGCGCCGCCACCCATGACGTAGTGGAAGTGGGCCACCACGAAGTAGGTGTCGTGCGACTGGGCGTCGAACGGCGGGACGGCCAGCATGATGCCGGTGATGCCGCCCATCACGAAGGTGATCAGGAAGGCGATGGCGTAGAGCATCGAGGTCGTGAAGCGCACCCGTCCGCCCCAGATGGTGCCGAGCCAGTTGAACACCTTGATGCCGGTCGGGATGCCGATGACGAAGCTGGTCAGCGCGAAGGCGGTGTTCACGACCGGCCCGAGGCCGGTGGTGAACATGTGGTGGCTCCACACGGCGAAGCCCATGAAGCCGATGAAGATCCCGGACAGGATCACGACCGGGTAGCCGAACAGCGGCTTGCGGCTGAAGGCGGGGATGACCTCGGAGATCACGCCGAAGGCCGGCAGGACGATGATGTAGACCTCCGGGTGGCCGAAGATCCAGAACAGGTGCTGCCACAGGATCGGCATGCCGCCGGCCGCCGGCACGTAGAACAGCGTGCCGAAGGTGCGGTCCATGATCACCTGGAACAGCGCGATGGTGAGCGGCGGGAACGCGAAGATGATGAGGAACGAGGTGACCAGCATCATCCAGGTGAACACCGGCACCCGCATCATGGTCATGCCGGGCGCGCGCATGCTGACGATGGTGACGATGAGGTTCATCGCCGTCACCAGCGTGCCGATGCCGCCCACCAGCAGGCCGATCATGTAGAAGTCGGTGCCGTTGCCCGGGTTGTTCGACAGCGAGGTCAGCGGCGCGTACGCGACCCAGCCGACGTCGGGCGGGCTGCCGAGGAAGAAGCTGGTGTAGAGGAACAGGCCGCCGGCCGCGTAGACCCAGTAGCCGAACGCGTTCAGCCGCGGGAACGCCAGGTCGCGCGCGCCGATCTGCAGCGGGACGAAGTAGTTGGCGAAGCCGATGCCCAGCGGCATGATGGCCAGGAACACCATCGTGACCCCGTGCATCGTGAACATCTGGTTGTAGACGTCCGGGCTGAGCAGGGTGTTGCCCGGCGCCGCCAGCTGCAGCCGGATCAGGAACGCCTCGACGCTGGCCGCCCCCATGAACAGGAAGCTGGTGAAGATGTAGAGCAGGCCCAGCCGCTTGTGGTCGACGGTCGTGAGCCAGCTGAGGATCCCCGTTTCCGACGTCGGCCGGGTGAACACGCCGGACGTCGGGGCCGGGATGGTGACCTTACTGACCGCCATGGGCGCCTCCGACGATGGCCTGCGCGGTGGTGGCCGGATCGCGGCCGAGGCTCAGGAGGTACGCGGCGATCGCCTCGATCTCGTCCTCCCGGTTCGGGTCGGCGGCCGTCCACAGCGTCGGCATGGTGTTGCCGGGCTTCATCGACTGCGGGTCGCGCAGCCAGGCGGCGAGGTTCTCCGGGGTGTTGTCGGCGATGGCCGCCCCAACGGTGGTGCGCAGGCCGAAGTTGGTGAGGTCGGGGAAGTCGGGGTTCCCCACCCGCACGGTCGGGTGGAAGCCCTCGATCACGTGGCAGCCGACGCAACCCTTCTGCGCGGCGAGCGCCTTGCCGCGCTCGACCAGCGGGTCGACGGCGGCCGGGCGCGCGTCCGCCGCGCCCTGGAACGCGGCCACCCAGCCGTCGTAGTCCGGTCGCTCCATGGCGATGACCCGGAAGCGCATGTACGCGTGGGCGCCGAGGCACAGTTCGGCGCACTGGCCGAAGTAGGTGCCGGGCCGGTCGGCGACGAACCAGATCTGGTTGTCCTGGTTGGGGATCATGTCGCGCTTGCCGGCCAGGTTCGGGACCCAGAAGCTGTGCAGCACGTCGGCGGAGTCGAGCGACATCACGACCCGCTGCCCGACGGGGATGATCAGTTCGTTGGCGGTGGTGAAGCCGAGGCCGGTGTACTCGAACTTGAACCACCACTGGTAGCCGGTGGCGTGGACGACGACGTCGTCGGGCCCGGGGGTCACGCGCTGCTCGGTGGCGAAGATCGTGCGCACCGTGGGGACGGCGACGAGCACGACCAGGATCACCGGGATGATGGTCCACGCGAGCTCGAGGCGCAGGTTGCCGTGCGTCTGGTGCGGGACCTCCGCGGCCCCCTTCGCGTCCTTGGCGCGGAAGCGCCAGAGCGCGTAGATCAGGGCGCCGAACACCCCGATCATCACCGGCAAGCTGAGCCAGAAGGTCCACAGGAACAGGTCCTTCTGGGCCTGCGCCACCGGGCCGGCCGGATCGAGCGCGCTCTGCGGTCCGGAGAACTCGCAGGCGGCGATCAGCGGCACCGACGCGGCGAGCGCCAGGCCCCGCTGGAGCCATCGTCTTGCTTGCACGTTGTCGTCCCTCCTAGGTGCTGGTGGCGGGGTCCCCCCAGGCACGGACGCGCCAGGCTAGCACGGGGTTGGGGATCGGCGAGCAGGTGCTGCGGAGCCATCGACACGCCGCCCCAGCTTCGTACCCGCGGAGCCTACACTGGCGACAGGGACATTTGCACCTGACGTGATTGGGGAGTTGATGATATCGAGGTCGGCTCGTTCGGCGCCGGCGCCGTTCGGTCGGCGGATCGACCCGGCCGGTCACGGGAATCAGCTGCCCTCGCCCGCGTGCGGGAACGGCTCGACGCGGTACGCGAGCGCCTCGGCCAGGTGCCGGGCCTCGACGCGCGGCGCACCGGCGAGGTCGGCCAGCGTCCGGGCGACCCGCCGCAGGCGGTCGGCGCCCCGGGCCGACACGCTGCCGGTCACCGCCGCCCGCGCCAGCAGCCGGCGGCCCTCGTCGTCGAGCGCCGCGTGGCGCTCGAGCGCACCCCCCGCGAGCCAGGCGTTGGGGCGTCCCTGACGGGCCACCGCGGCGCTCCTCGCCCGAGCCACCCGCGCCGCGACCGCGGCCGTGGCCTCGCCGGGCGGCGCGCGCACGAGCTCGTCGGGCGCGAGGCGCGGCACCCGGACGCGCAGGTCGAAGCGGTCGAGGAGGGGTCCGCTGATGCGGCCCTGGTAGCGGCGGCGGTCGGCGGGGTGGCAGCGGCAGGGGACGCCGTCGTCGTCGGCGTGCCCACACGGGCAGGGGTTCATCGCCGCGACCAGCGCGAAGCGGGCCGGGAAGCGCCGCTGCCCGCCGGCGCGGACGAGCTCGACCGCGCCCTCTTCGAGCGGCCCGCGCAGGCCCTCGAGCGCGCGGCGCGACCACTCGGGCAGCTCGTCGAGGAAGAGCACGCCGCCGTGCGCCCGGGTGACCTCGCCCGGCCGCAGGCCGGGGCCGCCCCCGAGCAGGCCGGCGTCCGAGCCGCCGTGGTGCGGGGCGCGGAAGGGCGGGCGCCGCTCGAGTCCGGCGACCCGCTCGCCCAGGGCCGAGCGCACCAGGGTCGCGGTCCAGGCGTCGTCGTCCGCCAGCGGCGGCAGCAGCCCCGGCAGCCGGCGCGCCAGCATCGACTTACCGCAGCCGGGCGGCCCGACCAGCAGCAGCGCATGCCCGCCCGCCGCGGCGACCTCCAGCGCGCGCCGCGCCACGGCCTGGCCGCGGACGTCGCGCAGGTCGGGTCCGGCGGCTGCGTCGGTCGTGATTGGGTCTGCCGGGCCCGGCGGCGGGCGGGCGCCGTCCATCGCCGGGTCGGGGACGCCGCGCGCCCAGGCGATGGCGGCCCTCAGGTCGGGCGGGGCGATCACCGTCACGCCGGCGACCAGGGCGGCCTCCGCCGCGTTGGCGGGCGGGACGACGACGGTGGCGAACCCCGCCTGGCGCGCCAACCAGGCGGCGGCGAGCGCGCCCGGTACGGCGCGCAGCGCGCCGTCGAGGGCGAGCTCGCCCACCACCACCGCCTCGCGCAGGCGCGCCGCGGGCAGCTTGCGTTGCGCCGCCAGGACGGCGAGCGCGATCGCCAGGTCGTACGCGGGGCCCACCTTGCGCAGGTCGGCCGGCGCCAGGTTGACCGTGACGCGCGACGGCGGCAACGCCTGCCCCAGGTGCTTCAGCGCGGCCCGCACGCGCTCCCTGGCCTCCATCACGGCCGCGTCGCCCAGGCCGACCACGTGCAGGCCCGGCAGGCCGCCGGCCACCAGGGCCTCGACCGTGACCGCCACCGGCTCGAGCCCGACGAGCGCGCAGGCGGTCGTGGTGGCGTGCATGGCTCAGTGTGTGTCGGCGGAGGCGGGTGGCGCCGCGAGGGCGCCACCCCCGCCCAGCTGCGGCGGGCTCGAACCGCCGTGCGGGGCGGGGTGGGACGCGCGTCCCTAGACATGCAGCCTGGGGCTGATAGATGTGAAGGTTCTTGCCATGATGCAGCTCGCGGCGGAACCCTGGGACACGTTCCCGAAAGGAGCGAAGGCCATGTGGCGAGCGGGTGCGTGGTGGTCGGGTGTGGTGGCGGTGGTCGCATTGTTGGTGATGGGGGCGTGCAGCGGGTTGGTCCCGCCCCTCGAGGTGGACGACCTCTTCGGAATGGACGGTCTGACGATCGAGCTCCTGGGGGTCGGTGAGGTCTCGACCGCGGCCTTCACGCCGCCGATCACCTTCACCAAGGGAAGCTGTGCGTATGTCACGGACACCGTCTGCAACTACACCGCGTCGGCCAACGTAGCGGATCACGCGATCGTCGTGTCGGCCTCGGCGGCGTCGGCCAAGGCCGTGTTCGACGCCATGCAGGCCGGCGCAACGCTCGAGATCCAGGGCGTCTTCGACGTCGTGCTCGGCGAGCCGGGCCTGACGACCAGCGCCTCGGTGCAGGTCACCCTCAACACGTCGGACGGGTCGATCGAGTTCTGACGCCGGCCGACGCGGCCATCCGCGGTGCAGGTCGCGCCCCCAGGCCGAGCGGTCTGGGGGCGTGTCATGTCCGGGCCCGCGCCGCCGCGGCTCGTTGCATCATGGGGGCATGCGGGTCGGTTGCCGTTCGCCGACCACGCAGGAGGTCGCCATGAAGCAGGTCGTCCGTCCGTTGGTCCTTGCCGTCGTAGGCGCGTTCCTGTTGGCCGGCTGCAGGCTGTCGCTCCCCGGGCCGATCGAGCTCGACGAAGGCGTGTTCGGGCTCGATGGCCTCCCGGTGGTCCTCACCGCCGACATGTCGACGTCGAGCATCGTCGTGACCAGCACCGACTTCTCGGGCACGTTCAGCGAACCGTTCACGGTCGACCCGGCCGGCATCCCCTCGGCGCTGCGCAACCTGTTCACCATCGCCAGCGTGACGGAGGACGTCGGGCTCGACATCACCCTGGTCGCCACCTCGGAAAGCGAGTTGCCCGAGGCGTTCACCGTGGGCAGCGCCAGCCTGACGAACGTCATCGTCAAGAAGGGCGCCACCACGCTCTTCGCCGGCGATTTCTCGACGGTCCCCGGCGGCAGCATGACCTTCACGAAGGGCCTGTGTGCCGGCGAGGCCTGCACCTACACCGCCAGTGCGAGCTCGGCCCTGGTCGAGATCGAGCTGAGCGGCTCGACCGCCAACAAGCTCGCCAAGGCCATCGTCGCCGGCGGCGACTTCACCGTCTCCGGCGCGTTCGCCGTCGTCGTGGATCCTGGTCTCCCGAGTGACACCGAACTCGCGGTCGTCCTCGTCTCGCTGGGCGCCGTCCTGGAGTGAGCCGTTCCTGAACCCGCGTCGCGCGACTGGCGGACGCGAACGTGTGCCCCCCGAACCGCAGGGTCCGGGGGGCCCGCATCGACCCGCAGGCGCGGGATCAGACCGTCGGCCGGCCCCTCATGCCGGCGACCGGCCCCTTATGCCGGCTTGATGTGGGCGTACACCCCGAAGGTGCCCGGGCCCACGTGGGCGGCGATCACGGCGCCGATCTCGTAGACCGACCCGTCGATGAACGTGATCCCGGCGTCGCGCACGGCCTGACGCAGCGACTCCGCCGCCGGCTTGTCCTGGATGTGCAGGAAGTCGAGCACCAGCTCGCCACTGTGCTTGGCGGCGTGCTCCCGGATGCGCTCGACGATCTCGGCGATCGCCTTCTTGGTGCCGCGCGCCTTGCCGGCCGGCACGATCTTGCCGTCTTCCAGCGAGAGGATGGGACGGACGTTCAGCAACCCGCCGAGCAGGGCCTGGGCACGGCCGATGCGGCCGCCCTTCTGCAGGTACTCGAGGGTGCCCACCGAGAACAGCACGATCATCTGGGCGCGCATGGACTCGAGCGTCGCCACGATCGCGTCGCGGGCGGCGCCCGCGTCGCGCATCCGCACCGCCTGCCGCACGAGGATCGCGATGCCGGCGCTGGCGTTCTGGCTGTCCACGATCGACACCGGCACGGTGGCGTCCTTGGCCGCCAAGTTGGCCGACTGGAAGGTGCCCGACATGCCGCTGGTGATGGTGACCACCAGGATCTCGGTCGCCCCCTCGGCAACCGCCGCGGCGTACGCCTGGGTGAAGTCCTCCGGGCTCGGCTGGCTGGTCGTCGGCAGATCGGCCCCGGCCTGCACCCCGGCGACGATCTTGGCAGGGTCGATGTCGAGCCAGTCGCGGTGGACCTTCCCCTGGAAGTTGACGTACAGCGGGACGCGACGGACCTTCAGCGCCGCGAGCTCGTCGGCACGGAGGTCGGACGTGGAATCGGTGATGATGGCCAGCATGGATCCTCCTGGGGTCCGGCGGGTGCGGCCGGGGCGCGTGCGGTGGTTCGTGGGTTCGTCAGCGATCAGGTTAGCAGAGGCGACGGGGGACGACGGAGGGGGTGAGGCCCGGTGACCGAACTGGCTTGGGTCCTGCTACAGCCCAGCACCGTGCTCGTCGCGCTGGCCGCGCTGGCGCTGGTCGCCACCTGGCTGCGCTGGCAGGCCGTCGCGGCGACCCTGCTCACGGCCTTCCTGCTGGTGGTGGCGGCCGTGCTCCTGCTGCCGGTGGGCGAGTGGCTGGGCGCCCCCCTCGAGACGCGGGTGCCCACCGCGCCGCTCCCCGAGCGCGTCGACGGCATCGTGGTGCTCGGCGGGGCGGTCGAGTGGCGCGTGACCCGCGAGCGTGGCCGTCTCTCGCTCAACGCCGCCGGCGAGCGGATCGCGGCGGCGGCCGCGCTGGCGCAGCGCTACCCGGGGGCGCACCTGATCGTGACGGGAAGCTTCGCCGACGCCTTCGCCCACGACCTGCGCGCGACCCCGACCGACGCCTCGCTCTTCTTCGGGCCCCACTTCGCCGGCCGGGCCATCACCTACCTGGGCGAGGCCCGCAGCACCTACGAGGACGCACTGCTGGCGCTGGGGGCCGCCGACCCGCGCCAGGGCGAGACCTGGCTGCTGGTGACCAGCGCCTGGCACATGCCGCGCGCGCACGGCACCTTCCGGGCGCTGGGGTGGACGCTGACGCCCTACCCGGTCGACCACCGCACCACTGGCGAGCTGCGCATCGCGCCGAACTGGGACGTCGCCGGCACCCTGGCCGACCTCGACCGCGTGGTCCGCGAGTGGGGCGCGCTTGCCGTGTACCGGCGGTCGGGGAGGCTGTTGGACTAGGTGCGCAGGGGCTCCCGGCCCGCCCGCCGAGGGCTCGAGCCAGCGGGGCCGGGCCGCCGCGCGCCCTACAGCCGCTCGGCGATCTGCACCGCGTTGAGCGCCGCACCCTTGCGCACCTGATCGCCCGCCAGGAACAGGGCGATCGCGCCGGGCAGGCTGGCGTCCTCGCGCACGCGGCCGATGAGCACCTCGTCGCGTCCGCTCGCGTCGAGCGGCATGGGGAAGCGGTTGGCCTCGCGATCGTCGATGAGGAGGACGCCCGGCGCCCCGGCGAGCACCCGGCGCGCCTCGACCTCGGTCACCGGCCGCTCGAACTCGGCGTGGATCGCCTCGGCGTGGGCGCGCACCACCGGCACCCGCACGCAGGTGGCCGAGAGGCGCAGGTGGGGCAGGCCCAGGATCTTGCGCGACTCGAGCAGCAGCTTGCGCTCCTCGAGGTTGTAGCCGTCGGCGCCGACCTCCGAGTCGTGGCTGAAGAGGTTGAACGCGATGGGATGCGGGAACTTCGCGGGCCGCGCCTCGCCGCCGTCGAGCACGGCGCGGGTCTGCTCGAGCAGTTCGCCGATGGCGGTCTGGCCGGCGCCCGACACCGCCTGGTAGGTGGCGACCGTGGCGCGCACGAGGCCGAACGCGCGGTGCAGCGGCGCCAGCGCCAGCAGCGCCAGGATGGTGGAGCAGTTGGGGTTGGCGATGACGCCCCGGTGCTCGGCGATGGCCCCCGGGTTGACCTCGGGCACCACCAGCGGCACCCGCGGGTCGAGGCGCCAGGCGCTGGAGTTGTCGACCACCACCGCGCCGTGGGCCGCCCACGACCAGGCGTGGGCCTTCGAGATCGAGCCGCCGGCGGAGGAGAAGACCAGATCGGCGCCGAGGTCGCCGTCGTCGGGCAGCGGCTCGACGCGGACGGGCTCGCCGCGGAAGGTGATCGTGCGGCCCGCCGAACGGGGCGACGCGAACGCCCGCAGCGACGCGAGCGGGAAGCCGCGCGCCGCGAGCACGTCGAGGAACTCCTGGCCGACGGCGCCGGTGGCGCCCACGATGGCGGTTCGCATGGAGCGCGAGCCTAGCACGCGTCTTGCGCCCCATGCAGGCGGCCTCGGCACCGGCGGGTACGGTGCACGGCCGTGCCCGGCCTGGCCGGGGCCGGCCTGGCCGGGGCGTACACTGGCGCGCGTGATCGCCGCCCCTCCCCTCGAGCGCCGCTGGCGACGCGTCGTCGTCAAGGTCGGCACCAGCTCCCTCACCGACGCCGGCGGCGCGCTCCACCTCCCCTCGCTGTGGGCGGTCGGCCGCGGCGTGCAGGTGCTGATGGAGGCCACCGGTGCGCAGGCGGTGGTGGTGTCGTCCGGCGCCGGCGCCGCCGGCCGGGCGCGCCTGGGCCTGCGCCTGCCGCTGACGCTGCCCGAGAAGCAGGCGGCGGCGGCCGTCGGGCAGCCGCTGCTCATGCTGGATTGGGCGCGGGCGCTCGCGCCGGCGCCGGTCGCGCAGCTGCTGCTGTCCGCCGGCGACGTCCACGACCGCGAGCGCTACGTCAACGCCAAGCACGCGCTGGAGGCGCTGCTGCGGCTCGGCGTGATCCCGGTGGTGAACGAGAACGACTCGGTGGCCACCGCCGAGATCCGGTTGGGCGACAACGACACCCTGTCCGCCTGGACCGCCTACCTCGTGGACGCCGATGCGTTGGTGCTGCTGACCGACGTGGACGGGCTGTACGAGCGCGACCCGCGTCTCCACCCGGAGGCGCGCCGCCTCGATGTGGTCGAGGACCTCGACGCCGCGGAGGCGGCCGCCGGCGAGACGATCGACCCGCGCGGCAGCGGCGGCATGGTGACCAAGCTGCGCGCCGCCCGCATCGCGCAGCGCGCGGGCATCGAGACGCTGATCGTCGGTGGCGGGGGCCCTGGCCTCGAGGCGCTGGCGCGCGGCGAGGTGCGTGGCACGCGCGTGCCCGCCCGCCGCAGCGCCTCCGCCCGCAAGGCGTGGATCGCCGGTCAGCGCGTGCGCGGCCGGATCGAGGTCGACGAGGGCGCCGCCCGCGCGCTCGCCGGCGGCCGCAGCCTGCTCCCCTCCGGAATCGTGGCCGTCGAGGGCGCCTTCGGTTTCGGCGACGCGGTCGACCTGGTCCACGGCGGGGCGGTCGTGGCCCGCGGCCTGGTGAACTACGGCCACGAGGCGGTCGCACGCATCCGTGGCCGTCAGACCCGTGAGATCGAGGCACTGCTCGGACGCAAGGACTTCGACGAGGTCGTCCACCGCGACCACCTGGTGTGGTTGGGGCCCTCTGCTACGATGGCCGCGTCATGACGACGCGCACCCAGCTCGCGTACGCAGCCACCGGCGTCGTCCTCGTCCTCGGTTTGCTGAGCCTGTTCAACCCCGGCATGGCGAGCCGCCTGCTGGGCCTCGACATCGTGGCCCCGCGCGGCCTCTCCGAACTGCGCTCCACCTACGGCGCGTTGCACGTCACCATGGCGGCGCTGCTGCTGTGGGCGGTGCCGCTGCGACCCAAGACCGCGGGAATGGTGCGCGTCATGGGCCTCCTGTGGCTGGGCGCGGCCGCGGGCCGGGCCGCCAGCCTGGCGATCGACCAGGTCCTCGGCACCGGCAACGTCGCTCTGCTGCTGGTGCAGCTCGCCGTCGGGGCGGCGCTCGTGTGGGTCAGCTTCGAGACGCCGCCGACCCCCGCCGAGGCGCGCTCCCGGCGCGAGGCTGCGGCGTCGCGCCGGCGCCTGGCGAGCGCGCGCCGCCGGCTCCTCGGCGGTGGGCGGGCCGATCGCGGTCGGGACGCCGGCGTGGCGGGCACGGCGGAGAACGCCGCCCACGGTGGGCCGAGTCCCCATCCGGGCGACGAGGGGGGACCCGGCCGCGCGTGAGCCGGACCCCGCCCGACGGCACCCGTTACGTCCTGCCCGACGCGGCCGCGCGCCGGATCGAGGTGGTCGCCGCCCTGCGCGCGCTGTACGGGTCGTGGGGCTACGACCTGGTGGAGGTCCCCGCCCTCGAGCGTTACGACCCCGCGCACCCGCGCGAGGCGCAGTCGTTCAAGCTGAGCGATCGCGACAGCGGCGTGCTGGCGTTGCGCAGCGACTTCACCCCGGCGCTGGCCCAACTCGTCCGGGCGCACCACCCGGCGGTGGCCGCCGGCGCCCGGCGGCCCCTCCGCTGGCAGTACGCGGGCACCGTATGGCACGCGATCGACCCGGAGCTGGCCCGCACCCGCGAGTTCACCCAGGTGGGGCTCGAGCTGATCGGCGTGTCGAACGCGCGGGCGGACGCCGAGATCCTCCACCTCGCGCGCGAGTCGGTGCGCACCGTGGGTCTGCGCCCGCGGCTGGAGGTCGGCAATCCCGGATTCGTGCGTGCCCTGCTCGACGTTGCCGGCGTCCCCGACGGGCAGCGGGACGCGCTGGCCGACGCCATCGACCGGAAGGACCGGCGCGACCTGGCCGACCGGCTGGCGTCGTTCGGGACGGGCCGTGAGGGCGTCGACCGGGCGCTGCTGGCCGTGCCCGACCTGTACGGCGGCATCGAGGTGCTGGACCACGCGCGACAGGTGGCGCCATGGCCCGCCGCGCAGCGCGAGATCGACCGCCTCGCGGGCGTGCTCGCGGAGTTCGAGGACGCCAGCGAACTGATGCTCGACCTGGCGATGGCGCGCCGGCTGTCGTACTACACGGGCGTCACCTTTCGCGCCTACACGCCTGACTTCGGTCAGCCGCTGCTGGGAGGGGGGCGCTACGATGGCGCCCTGCTCCCTGCCGCCGCGGGCTTCTCCATCGGGGTGGAGCGGCTGATCCAGGCCACGCGCGCACTGCCGCCGGCGCCCGAGCCGACGCCGCGGGTGATCGCGCTCGACGACCCGGCCGCCCGCGTGCTGCGCGCTGCCGGCGTGCGGGTCGTGCGGGCGCTGCACGCCGACCTCGAGGGCGCGCGCGATGAGGCGCGTGCCCGGTCGGCGCCGTTCGTGCTCGTCGACGGTCGGTTGCTGAGCGTCGATGCGGCGGGCGCCGACGCCGCCGAGCTCGCCGTGCTGAGCGCGCTGCTCGAGGGGGCGCGCGAGGGGGCCCCTGGCGCCAGCGACGGCGACGGGCCGAGGGGCGATCCGTGAGCCGGGTCCCGCGGCTGGTGCTGGCGCTGCCCAAGGGCCGGGTGATGGAGCAGAGCCTGGAGGTTCTTCGGGCCGCCGGCCTGCGGCTCGAGACCGGCACCGGCGCGCGGGCGCTGCGCTACGACGCCGGCGACGCCGTCGTGATCGAGATGCGCAACGCCGACGTGCCCACCTACGTCGAGCTCGGGGTGGCGGACGCCGGCGTGGTCGGGAAGGACGTGCTCCTCGAGTCCGGTTCGCGGCTGGTCGAACCGGTCGACCTGGGGTTCGCCGCCTGCCGCCTCTCGCTCATCCGGCCGCGGGGCGCGACCGGCACGATCCAGCGAGTCGCGTCGAAGTACCCGCGGCTCACCGCCGACTACCTGCGCCGGGTCGGCTCGGGCGCGGAGGTCGTCAAGCTGTCGGGCAACGTCGAGCTCGCCTGCGTGACGGGCCTGGCCGACGCGGTGGTGGACGTGGTGCAGACGGGCGCCACGCTGGCCGCCAACGACCTCGAGGAGGTCGACGTGCTGCTGCGCTCGAGCGCGCGCTTCGTGGTCAACCGCGCCGCGCTGAAGCTGAAGCACGAGACGCTGCGCCCGCTGATCGAGGCGCTGCGCGGCCTCCCCGGCAGCTTCTGAGCGCCGAGTCGCGGGCGGTCCGCCGCGCGGTCACAGCCAGCGGCGACGCCGGAACCAGAGCAGGGTGGCGAGGGCCAGGACCAGCATGACCAGCCACGCCGCCGCGTACCCCCAGCGCCAGCCGAGCTCCGGCATGGCGACGAAGTTCATGCCGTAGACCGCCGCCACGAACGTGATCGGCATGAACAGGGCGGTGAACAGCGTGAGGACCCGCACGGTCTCGTTGGTGCGCTCCGCCACGGCGGCCGCGTAGGTCTGGTGCAACGCGGCGCTGACCTCGCGCAGGGTGTCGACCGCCTCGAGCACCTGCAGGGCGTGGTCGTCGACGTCGCGCAGCTCGGTGATGAGGGCGCCCAGCTCGCTCGGTGGCTCGCGCCGCAGCGTGCCGGTGAGCTGGCGGGTGGCGTCGGCGACGCGCCGAAGGTGCGCCAACTCCCGCTGCAGGTCGGTCAGTTGCGCCAGCACCGCCGGGGCGGGCGCGTCGAACACCCGCTCCTCGAGCGCCGAGAGGGCCTCCGACAGGGCCTCGGTGGCCGTGAACCCCTGGTCGATGAGCAGGTCGAGCAGGGCGTAGGCCAGGTAGGCGGCGCCTCCCTCACGCACGCGTCCCCGGCCCCGGCCCCAGCGGGCCCGCAGGGCGTCGATCGCCTCGTGCGCCCTCTCGCGGAAGGTCACCACCAGGTCGCCGCGCAGCACGATGACCACCTGCTCGTCGCGCAGCGCCGGCGCCACGCCCGCGACGGCCGGGCCCACCGACCAGGTGCGCGCGACGATGACCAGGTAGTCGTCGTAGGGCTCGAGCTTGGGGCGCTGGCCGACGTGGGCGAGGTCCTCGACCGTCAGGGGGTGGAGCCGCAGCGCCCGACCCGCCGCGCGCAGCGCCTCGACGTCGTGGACCCCGACCACGTCGAGCCAGCGGACCCCGGCCGCGGCCCCTGTGGCGACTGCGGCGGTGGCGGCGGCCAGCGCCTCGTCGAGCGGCAGGTCGACGGTCGCGCGCATCGCGTTGCCGTCGAAAGACACCAGGTGCGCACGCACCTCCTCCTCGCGCGGGGTACCGGTGTAGACGAGTTCGCCGGGCGGCAGGCCGACCTTGCTGGCGCTGGGGGCGAGGCCGGCGCGCCGGCGCCGAGACGGTCGGCGCCGTCCCACTCGCGTGCGACCGCGGCTCATGCCGGTCGGGCGCCCGGCCCGGCGCGCCCGCCGCCGGCGTCGTCAGTCGCGCCCGCACCCTTGGGTGCGACCGCACCCTTCGGTGCGACCGCGCCCTTGGGTGCGTCCGCGCCCGCGTCGGCCGGTGGCGCCGCCGGCGCCAACAGCTGCACGGCCAGCGGCGTCGCCCCGGGTTGCAGCGTCCGCTGCGGGAAGGGGATCTCGATGCCGGCCGCGTCGAAGGCCTCCTTCACCTCGCGGGTGATGGTGTTGCGCAGCGTCAGCCACTGCTCGCTCTTGGCCCAGACGGCGAGCAGGTAGTCGATCGACGAGTCGCCGAACCCCTGCGAGATCAGCAGGGGGGCCGGCTCGTCGAGGCACAGCGGGTTGCGGGACGCCACCTCGAGCAGCGTCTTCTGCACCACGCCCAGGTCCGAGTCGTAGGCCACGCCCACGCTCAGGTCGAAGCGCCGGATGGGGAAGCGGTTGAGGGCGACGATCTCGCTCTTCACCATCGTCTCGTTGGGGATGCGCACGAGCAGGTTGTCGAAGGTGCGCAGCTTGGTCGACATCAGGTCGACCGAGATCACCTCGCCGGTGCGACCGCCGACCGTGACGATGTCGCCCGGCTGCACCGCCCGCTCCAGCACCAGGAAGAGGCCGGAGATCAGGTTGGAGGCCGACGTCTGGGAGGCGAAGCCGACCGCCAGCGAGACGATGCCGGCGGCGCCGAGCAGCACGGTGAAGTCGAAGCCGAACTGGCGCATGGCCGAGATGACGAAGAGGCCGAGGACCGTGTAGCCCGCGACGCGCGCCAGGAGCATGCGCTGGCCGGGCTCGAGGTGGGTCAGCGTGCGCTTGAGGCCGAAGCGCACCATGCGCGACAGCACCACGCCGACGACCAGGTAGAGCGTCGCACGGGCGATCGCCCACCACAGGGCCGGATCGGTCAGCGCCGCCAGGAAGGCGAAGGTCTCGAGGCCCGGGTCGTCGATCATCGGTGATCCCCCCGAAGCAGCCGGCTGAAGGTCCTGGTGATCGTCTGGCCGAAGGTGCGGCTGTCGCGCGGTTCCGCCAGCCGCTCGCCGTCCGCGGGCGCCGCCGGCGCGACCTTCACGGCCGTATCGCCGTCCGCCTGCCGCGTGAGCAGCACGCCGTCGGTCCACAGGCGTCCCTGGCGATCGAGGTAGAGGGCCAGGAACGGCATCGGCACCGCGATGCGGGTGATCGGCAGGGGCGTCGTCCCCTGGTTCTCCACCGTCACGGGCGTCACGGCGCGGTGCGGCCGCAGCGGGAGGTCGGCCGGCTCCAGTCGGGCGGCGGTGCGAACCGCGTAGCACAGCTCGCCCTCCCGGGTGGACGCCCCGAACCAGGTGTCGGAGGGGCGGAAGGTGGGCAACTCGGTGAGCACCACGGGGGCCGCCTCCTGGCGGCCGCGCCGGGTGCGCCGCACCTCGAGCTTCAGCGCCATCCAGGTCGGTGAGCTGACGTAGAGCGTCACGCGCTCGTGGGGCGCGATCTCCAGCGCCGACTCCGGGCGCACGACGACGGGCCGGTCGGGCAACGCCGGCGTGACGGCGATCGTGTTGGGGGTCTCGGCAAAGCCGATTCGGGCGGCGGCCGCGCCGTCGGGCGGCGGCTCCTCCACGCGCCGGGGGCGCTCGGCGGCCACCGCATACGGGTCGGGCTCGATCACGTGCCAGACGCGCCAGTCGGCGGCCCGCCGGTGGGCGTGCGCCGTGCTCGGGCCCGCGCGCCAGCGGGCCACGCCGCCCACGGCGATCGTCACCGCGCCCCACCAGCGGGGGTCGAGCGGCGCGTCGGGTGCCTGGGCCGGCGGCGTCTCGACGACCGTCGCCTCGTCGTCGCGTTCGAGGTGGGGGCCTCCGGCATCGCTGGGCGCGTCGGTCATGCGCCCAGGGTACCAGCGACCGGGCCGGGTCGCGCACGACCCGCGTCGGCCCCCGCCCTCGGGCGCGCGCCGCCCGCCGCCAGGGGCCGTCCCTGCCCGCGTAGGATGCGCAGCATGGACTGGCTCCCGGTCGCCCAAGCGGCCCTGCGCGCGCAGGGCCTCGCCGCCTGGTGGATCTACGACTTCCGCGGCAACAACCCGGTCGCCGCCCGCTTCCTCGGGTTGCCCGACGCCCACTTCAGCCGCCGGGTGGTGCTGATGGTGCCCGCGGAGGGCACCCCGACGCTGCTGGCGCACGCGATCGAGCGGGGCGCGGCCGAGCGCGGCCCCTGGCCGGTGCGCACGTACGCCGACCGGCTCACGCTGCGCGCCGCCCTGGCCGACATGAACCCCGGGGGACCGGTGGCGCTCGAGTACGCCCCGGAGGCCGACCTGCCGTACGTGTCGCACGTCGACGCCGGCACGATCGAGCTGCTGCGCGCGGTTGGCGTGGACGTGCGCTCGTCGGCCGAGCTGCTGCAGGCCTTCGCCACCTGGACGCCCGCGCAGGTCGCGGCCCACGAGCGCGCGGCCGAGGCCGTCATGGGCGTGTGCCACGGCGCCTTCGACGAGATCCGGCGCCGCCTCGCCGCCGGCGAGACGGTGCGCGAGCACGAGGTGCAGCGCTGGATCGCCGCGCGCTTCGCCGAGCGCGGGCTGGTCACCGGGCACGACGCCATCGTCGGCTTCGGCGCCAACGCCGGCGACCCGCACTACGGCCCGCGCGCCGGCGACGACCGCGCGCTAGCCGACGGCGAGGTCGTGCTGATCGACCTGTGGGCCAAGGAGGACCGCCCCGATGCCCCCTTCGCCGACGTCACCTGGATGGGGGTCCGAGGCGAGCCGAGCGCGGAGGTCGCGCGCGCCTGGACCGCCGTGCGCGACGGCCGCGACCTGGCAGTGCGGCTGATCGCCGAGCGCTACGAGGCCGGCGATCCGCCCGCCGGCTGGGAGGTCGACCGCGCCGTGCGCGACCACCTGGCCGCGGCGGGCTACGGTGCCGCCTTCGTGCACCGCACCGGCCACAGCCTCGGTTGGGGGCCGATTCACGGCGAGGCCGCCCACCTCGACGACTTCGAGACGCGCGACGTCCGCCGCCTCACCCCCGGCTTCGGGGTGACGGTGGAGCCGGGCGTGTACCTGCCGGCGTTCGGCGTTCGCAGTGAGCTGGATCTGCTGCTGGAGGTCGCCGGGCCGCGCGTGACCACCGGCGTGCAGCAAGAGCTGGAGCGGTTGTGAGCGGGCCGGCCGCGCCGGGGCCCGCCGCGCCGGGCCCGAGCGAGCCGCTTCGCGCGCGCGCGGGCGACGGGCTCGACGATGCCGGCGGCCGCCCCCTGGTGGTCGTGGGCGACGTCGTGTGGGACGTGCTGATCCGGACCAACACGGTGCTCCTGCAGGGCGGCGACACCTATGGCGAGGTCGAGCTGGCGCCAGGCGGCAGCGGCGCCAACGCGGCCGTGTGGGCCCGCCGCTGCGGGCTGCCGGTCACCTTCGTCGGCAAGGTCGGTCGCGACCGCTTCGGTGCCCTGGCAGAGGCGGACCTGCGCGACGAGGGCGTCGAGTCGTACCTCATCCGCACCGATGCCCACCTGACCGGGTCGGTGGCGGTGTGGATCGACCACACCGGCCAGCGCTCGATGGTGTCGGGCAAGGGGGCCGACCATGCGCTGCTGCCGCAGGAGCTGCCGCGCGACCTGCTGGCGACCGCACGCCACCTGTACCTGTCGGCGTGGGCGCTGTTCGCCGACCCGCCGCGGGCGGCGGCGCGCGAGGCGGTGCGGCTCGCCAAGGCGGCGGGCGCCGGCGTGTCGCTCGACCCGGCATCCTTCCAGATGATCGAGAGCATGGGCGTCGACGCCTTCGTGGCCATGACCAGCGAGCTGGGCGTCGACGTGCTCTTTCCCAACGCCGAGGAGGCCGCCGCGCTGGTCGGCGAGGGCCATCCGTCGGCCATGGCCGCGCGCCTCGCGCAGCTCTACCCTGGGGCGATGATCGCCCTCAAGCTCGACGCCGACGGGGCGCTGGTGTTGCCGCCGGGCGGCTCGCCGGTGGCCATCCCGCCGCAGGTCAACCGCCTGGTCGACGCCACCGGCGCGGGCGACGCCTTCGCCGGCGCCTTCCTGTCGCGCTGGCTGCAGGGCGACGCGCCGCCCGCCGCCGCCCGCTTCGCCGTCGGGGTCTCCGAGTGGGTCATCCAACACGTGGGCGCGAGGCCGCCGGTCGACGTGCGCCTGCGCGGGTATCTCGATGCCGGCGACCGGGGCGACGGGCCCGTGTCCTAGGCGGCGCCCCAGGGCGCGCGAGCGAGAACGGGTCGGCGGCGGTGTTCGATGGCGGACCGCGCAACGGGACCGTCGGGGTAGCCTCGCAGCATGGAGGACCATCTGGGCGGCGGCCCGCTGGCGGACGCCACACTCGCTTCCGCCAGCGAGGTGCTGAAGCGCGCACGGCTGTCGTGGCGCGGCAAGGTCGTGGGGACCGTCGCAGCTTGCGATCTTGTGCCGTGGAAGCCGCAGCTGAACTACCGCGAGTGCTTCGTGCGGGACTTCGCCGTGTCGGCGGCCGCCCTGCTGGCGTCGGGTGACCACCGGACCGTGGGAAGCTTCCTCACCACGGTAGCCACCCTGCAGGCCGATGCCGACGAGGGCGCCGGGTTGGCGCCCGCCCCGGGCCTCATGCCCGCCAGCTTCGCCGTGGTGCAGGAGGCCGACGGCGGAGAGCGGCTCGTCGCGGACTTCGGCCAACGCGCGATCGGTCGGGTGGCACCCGTCGACTCCGCGCTCTGGTGGCTGTGGACGCTGCGTGCGCACGCCCGCGCCGGGGGCGACCCCGAGTTGCACCGCCGACCGCCCGTCGCCGAGGCCGTTCGGAGGGTGCTTCACACCTACCTCCGACCTCAGTTCGAGATGTTGCCCTCGCTGCTGGTGCCCGACGGCGCCTCGATGATCGACCGACGCCTCGGGGTGTACGGCCATCCGCTCGACGTGCAGGTGCTCTTCTGGGCGGCGTTGCGCTCCGCTCGTGAGCTGCTGTTGCCCGACGATCCCTTGCGAGGGCCGGTGGAGCGGCGCCTGGTCGCGCTGGGTCGCCACCTGCGGCGCGACTACTGGCTCGACCGGCCCCGCATCGAGGCCATCCGGCGGCTTCCGGTCGAGGAGTTCGGGGAGGATGCGCTCAACCCTTGGAACCTGCATCCCGACGCCGTTCCCGTGTGGACCATGGCGTGGCTGAGCGAAGGTGGCGGATACTTCGCGGGGAACCTCGGGCCGGCACGGCTGGACCCTCGCTTCTTCGCGCTCGGGAACCTCCTGGCGGTGGTGAGTGGACTCGCTTCCGAGGCTCAGGCGACGGCGCTCTTCGATCTCGTCGAGCGGCACGAACGCGATCTCGTCGGGCAGGGTGGGATGAAGCTCGCCTACCCGCCGGTCGAGGGTCGCGATTGGGCGCTGTTGACCGGCTCGGACCCGAAGAACGTGCCGTGGGCGTACCACAACGGCGGCAGCTGGCCCATGTTGCTGTGGCCGCTGACGGCCGCGGCTCGCCGGGCCGGCCGCGGACCCCTGGCGACGCGGATCTTGTTGCGGGCGGGGCCTCGGTTGCGGCAAGACGGTTGGCCCGAGTACTACGACGGCCCGTACGGCGGCTTGATCGGGGGTCGCGCGCGGCTGCGCCAGACGTGGAGCGCCGCCGCCGTCTTGGCGGCCGCCGCGCTCCAGGCCGACACGGCGCCTTCGGCGACCGATGGGGTAGCGACCGACCCCTTCGCGTTCGAGCCCGACGCGGACCTGGAGGCCGCGATCGCGGCCGCCAGCGACGAGTTCGGCTCTCCGCCCCGCGGCTCCGAGATCCACGACGGCGCATCGTGGTGATCGACGCGCCGGTGCACCGCCTGCGGCGCTAGCATGCGGCATGGAACGTCGAGCGTGCGACTTGGGCTTGGTGGACGGTTCCAGCCCGCGGCCCACGGGGTGGCGGCGCGCGGCGCTGGTTCGTTGGCTTGCTTTGTCGTCGGTCGGGCTGCTACTGGCCGCGTGCGGCCTGCCGGACGTGCCCGAGGGGAGCGCCCTGACCGACCTGCCGATCAGCGAGTGGGTGTACCTCCCGCTCGGCGGCGACGCGGTCTGCGCCAGCGGCTCGCGCTACGCCGCGCAGGTGCGCCGCGGCACCGACGACGCGGAGCTGGTGGTCTCGTTCCAGGGCGGCGGCGCCACCTGGGGCGTGATCGAGGAAGCGTCCTGGCTGCTGTCGCAGTTCCTGTCGGAGCTGTACTTCGAGCGCGTCCGGTCCATCCGCAAGGGCGGCCTGTCCGACCCGCCCGCCGACGACCCGCTGGCGCGCGCCACCCAGGTGGTGGTCAGCTACTGCAGCGGCGACATCCACTGGGGCGACGCGTTCGGCGTCGACGCCACGGGGACCCGGATCGCGCATCGCGGCGCCGCCAACGTGGAGGCGGTGCTCGATTGGCTGGACGATCAGGCGCTGGCCCCCGAGCGCCTGACGGTGGCCGGCTGCAGCGCCGGCGCGTACGGCGCCCTGCTGTGGGCGCCGAGCCTGGCCGCGAGCTACCCGGGCGCGACGCGCTCGCTGCTGCTGGACGCCGGCCTGGGCGTGGTGCAGGCGCCGTTCGTGGACCGCTCGACGGGGCTGGCCTCGTGGCGGGTCGAGCGCGCGTTCCGCGCCAATGGCCTGGAGGCGACGCTCGAGGGCCTCGGCTTGGACTACGTGGAGCGGCTGGTGGCGTCGGTGGCGGCCGCGTTCGGCGGACCGATCGGCGTGGCCAGCACCCGACGCGACGGCGTGCAGGCCGCCTTCCACTTCCTGATGGGCGGGGCGCCGTCGGTGACGAGCTTCAAGCGCGACGACGTCGACGCCTGGTCGGCCGCGGGGGCAACCCGGCTCGACCGCCTCGACGCCATCGAGGGCGTCAGCACCTTCGTCTCCGATTGGGGGCCGGCGCTGTTGCCGTACGGCGCCAGCGGCCACTGCGTGACCGAGGACCGCGACCTGTGGCGACACGGCATGGGCGACGCCTTCCGCGATTGGTGGGGCGAGCTGCGTGCGGGACGGCTGCCGGACAGCGTCGACCTGCGATCGCCGTGAGGGGCGCCCAGCGGTGGGCGACGCGCCGGCGGTGTCGGCGCCGGCCCGGCCGGCGCCCCTAATCGTCGAAGTGCCCCAGCTTGGCCCGCTTGGTCGCCAGGTACGCCGCGTTGTAGGGGTTCTCGCCCACGTGCAGCGGCACGCGCTCGACGACCTCGAGGCCGAAGCCCTCCAGGCCGACCACCTTGCGCGGGTTGTTGGTGAGGAGCCGGAGGCGCCGTACCCCCAGGTCGAGCAGCACCTGGGCGCCCACGCCGTAGTCGCGCAGGTCGGCGGGGAAGCCGAGCAGCTCGTTCGCCTCGACCGTGTCCGACCCGCTGTCCTGCAGGGCGTACGCGCGCAGCTTGTTGAGCAGGCCGATGCCGCGCCCTTCCTGGCGCAGGTACACGAGCGCACCGCGCCCGGCGTCCGCGATCATCTTCAGCGCGGCGTCGCGCTGGGCGCCGCAGTCGCAGCGCAGGCTGTGCAGCGCGTCGCCGGTGAGGCACTCGGAGTGCATGCGCACCAGCACCGGGGTGTCACCGGCGACCTCGCCCAGCACCATCGCCACGTGCTCGGTGCCGCGCAGCGTGTCGCGGTAGCCGACCACCCGGAAGGTCGCCCACGGCGTCGGCAGGCGGGCCTCGGTGACCCGCTCGACGATGCGCTCGCGCGCCAGCCGGTACGAGATCAGGTCGGCGATCGTGCCGATCTCGAGGCCGTGCTCGGCGGCGAAGCGCCGCAGCGCGGGCAGCCGCATCATGCGGCCGTCGTCGTGCATGACCTCGCTCAGCGCCGTCACCGGCTCCAGGCCCGCCAGGCGCGCCAGGTCGACGGCCGCCTCGGTGTGGCCGGCGCGGCGCAGCACCCCGCCGTCGCGGGCGCGCAGCGGGAATACGTGCCCCGGCCGGGCGAAGTCCGCCGCGCCGGCGTCGGGACGGGCCGTGAGTCGGATCGTGTGCGCCCGGTCGGCGGCGGAGATGCCGGTGCTGATGCCCTCGGCGGCCTCGATCGTCACGGTGAAGGCGGTCTCGCGCCGGGCGGTGCTGACGGACACCATCGGTGGCAACGCGAGGCGGTCGGCCACGTCGTTCGGCATGGCGACGCACACGATGCCGCCGGTGTGGCGGATGGTGAAGGCCAGGAGGGCCTCGGTGGCGTGCTCGGCGGCGAACAGCAGGTCGCCCTCGTTCTCGCGGTCCTCGTCGTCCACGACGATGATCGGGCGGCCGGCGCGCAGCGCCGCCACCAGCGCAGGGACCGGCGACAGCGGCGCCGCTTCGGCGTCCGGGACGGCGGTGCCGGGGCGCGGCTCAGGCGCCATCGGGCACCGCCCCCAGCGCCAGCAGCCGCTCGACGTGGCGCGCCAGGGCGTCGGGCTCGAGGTTGACGCGGTCGCCCACGCGCAGCTCGCCCAAGGTGGTGACCGCCAGCGTGTGCGGGATCAGCCACAGCGTGAAGGTGGCGGCGTCCAGGTCGTCGCGGCTGCCGGCGGGCCCGCCGACGTCGACCACTGTCATCGAGACGCCGTCGACGGTGACGCTCCCCTTGGGCACCAGGTAGCGGGCGAAGGCGTCGGGCGCGCGGACGGTCACGATGTGGGCGCCGGGCTGGACGTCGATGGCGAGCACCTCGCCGGTGCCGCCCACGTGCCCGGTGACGATGTGGCCGCCGAAGCGATCGTCGGCGCGCATGGCGCGCTCCAGGTTGGCGGTGGCGCCGGCCGACCAGCGCGGCGCGGTCTTGGCGATCGTCTCCTTGGACAACTCGACCTCGAAGCCCGCGCCGTCGTGCACCACCACCGTCAGGCAGCAGCCGGAGACGGCGATGGAGGACCCGACGGCGAGGTCGCCCATGACCCGGTCGGCGTCGATGCGAACGCGCACGTCGCCGCCGTGGGCGCCGCCCGTCTCGCGGGCCCACACGACGCGGCCGACCTCCTCCACGATCCCGGTGAACATCAGGCGGTCCTCCGTCCGAGCTTCCGGCCGACGAGGTCGGCGACCTCCTCCACGATCCCGGTGAACATCAGCTTGCCTCCTCGGTGGTCGGCGCCTGGGCGGCGGGGGCCGCCACGACGTCGCCTTCGATCAGCAGGTCCTCGCCCACGTGCCGCACGGTGGCCCCGCGGAGCGCGAACGCCTCGTCCATGGCGGCCACGCCGAGCCCCGCGAGCGGGCTCGCGCCGCGTCCGCCGACCATCTTCGGCGCCACGAACCACGCGACCCGGTCGATCGCGCCGGCGGCCAGGAAGCTCCAGGCGAGCGTGCCGCCGCCCTCGAGCAGCAGTTCCACGACGTCCTCCGTGGCGAGGACGGCGAGCGCCTCGGCCACGTCGGGTCGCCCCTGCGACGCGCCGACGCGCAGCACCCGCGCGCCCCGCGCCTCGAGGGCCGCCACCCTGGCGGCCGGCGCGTCGGGGCCCACGACCACCGTCACGCGTGCGGGCAGCCCGTCCGGGCCGTCGTCGAAGACGCTGGCGGTGACGGGGGTGCGGGCGACGGCGTCGAACACCAGCTTGCGGGCGGTGCGACCCGGTGCCCCCTCGCCCTCGAGCCGCGTCGTCAGCGCGGGGTCGTCCTGCAGCAGGGTGGTGATGCCGACGGCGACGGCGTCGGTCTGGTGGCGCCAGCGGTGGACCATGGCGCGCGCCTCCGGTCCGGTGATCCAGCGGGAGCGGCCGGTGCGGGTGGCGATCTTGCCGTCGAGCGTCATGGCGGTCTTGTAGCGCACCCACGGGCGGCCGAGCCGGCGGTGGGTGAGGTAGGCGGCGTTGAGGGCGTCGGCCTCATCGCGCAGCGTGCCCGCGACGACCGTGACGCCGGCGGCGCGCAATCGCGCGTCGCCGGCGCCGGCCACGCGCGGGTCGGGGTCGGGTGAGGCGTACACCACCCGCACCACGCCCGCGGCGACGAGCGCGTCGGCGCAGGGGGGCGTGCGGCCGTGATGGGTGCAGGGTTCGAGGGTGACGAAGGCGGTGGCGCCGCGGGCGCGCGGGCCGGCGGCGGCGAGTGCCGCCGCCTCGGCGTGGGGGGCGCCGGCCCGCGCGTGCCAGCCCTCGCCCACGGCCTCGTCGCCGTGCGCCAGGACGCAGCCGACCATGGGGTTGGGGTGGGTGGTGCCGCGGCCCAACTCGGCCAGCGCCAAGGCGCGGCGCAGGTGGCGCAGGTCGACGGCGCTGAGGCCCGACGGGGCGGGCACGGCTGCTGAGGTCGCGCGGGGCCCCGTCATGCGGAACCTCCGGCACGCGCCGCGATGCGGTGCGTCATGACGCCTCCTTCTCCCATCCGGACTGTCACCGTCGGCACCCGGTTCGCACGGGTTCGGGCCCTGGCGGGCTTCGCAGGCTCGGTGTCGCGGGCGTGCGCGGCACCCTGGCCGTGGTCGCGGCAGGCGCCCGGGGGCGCTTCGCGCGGCGCACGGGAGTTGCGCGCAGCGCAACTCCGGGTGTCGAGCTCCGCTCGACACACACTGCCGGTCGGGGTTTCCACCCTGCCCTGAAGGGGGCACGTCGTCGAACGACGGGGCGGCGGCCGCGTGCAGGTGGCTGCGCGCGCGTTCCGCCCGCGTCGTCCGAACGCGAGTCTACCGCCGCGGGATGGCCGGGCGGAGGGACGAAGCGACCGGGGGCTGGGCTCGAGCCCCTGCGACGTTCGCGCGCGGGCGAGGTGCGGGCCGCCCTGCAGCACCTGGGGCTGGACGAACGCGACGTGGCCGACGCGGTGGCGTGGGCGCGCGAGCGCTGAGCGGGCGGTACGTCTTCGACACGAACGTCGTCGTGTCGGCACTGGTGTTCGCGGACGGTCGCCTGGCGTGGCTGCGCGCCGCGTGGGCGTCGAGCGCCGCGGTGCCGATCGTGTCCGAGGCCACGTCGGACGAGCTCCTGCGGGTGCTGGCCTTCCCGAAGTTCCGGCTGACGGCCGATGACCGGGCCGAGTTGCTCGGCGACTACCTGCCCTTCGTCGAGGTGTTCGCGGGGTCGGTCGCGTCGGCCGCCGTCCTCGCGCCAGACCCGACCGACCAACCGTTCGTCGACCTGTGCATCGCCAGCCGTGCCGACGGGCTCGTCACCGGGGAAGCGCGGCTGCTGGCGCTCGCGCCCGCCGTGCCCGCCTTGACGCCGGCGTCGCTGCGCGCCCGCTGCGCCGGGCACTGAGCCCGCCCGTCCCTGTTCCGACGGACGCCCCGGGCGCTCCGGTAGACTTGCGCGATGCCCACCTTCGATCAGAAGCTCGAGAACCTCGCCACCCTCGCGCTGCGCGTGGGGGTCAATCTGCAGCCCGGCCAGCGCCTGGTGCTCGGCGGCCCGGTCGAGGCCGTCGACCTGCTGCGCCGCATCGCCCGCCAGGCGTACGCGCTCGGTGCGCCGCACGTGTTCGTCGAGATCGCCGACGAGCAGATGGGCCTCATCCGGGCGCTGCACGCGCACGACGACACGCTCGACGTCGCCGACGGCGAGCGCATCGCCATGCTCGAGACCAAGCTGGAGCGCGGCGACGCCTTCCTGCGGGTCACGGGCAGCGACCCCGACCTGATGGCGCCCGCTGACCCGGCGCGGGTCGGGCGCATCGTCAAGGCGGCCAGCGCCACCTACCGCCCGGTGGGCGACCTGGTGCAGCGCGCCCACATGCCCTGGACCATCGTGCCGTACGCGGTCTTGGCCTGGGCGCGCAAGGTGTTCCCGGACCTGCCCGAGGCCGAGGCGATGGACCGCCTGTGGGACGCCATCTTCGCGGCGACGCGCGCCGACCTGGACGACCCGGTCGCCGCCTGGACCGCACACTTGGCGCAGCTGGCGCGCGCGAGCCGCCACCTCAACGAGCGCGGCTACGCCACCCTGCACCTGCGCGCCCCCGGCACCGACCTCCGGCTCGGGCTCGCCGACACGCACGTGTGGGAGTCGGGCGGCTCGCTGGCGGCGTCGAACGGCCTGCCGTTCGTGGCCAACATGCCGACCGAAGAGGTGTTCACCGCCCCGCACGCGCGCCGCGTGGACGGCGTCATCGCCAGCTCCAAGCCGCTGTCGTACCAGGGCCAGCTGATCGACGGTTTCGCGTTGACCTTCGCGGACGGCGCCGTCACCGACGCCAGGGCCGAGCGGGGCGAGGCGGCGCTGCTGAAGCTCCTCGAGATGGACGAGGGCGCCCGGCGGCTGGGCGAGATCGCGCTGGTCCCGCACCAGAGCCCCATCAGCCAGAGCGGGCTGCTGTTCTTCAACACGCTGTTCGACGAGAACGCCGCCTGCCACGTGGCGCTCGGCCGCGCCTACGAGACCACCATGAAGGACGGGACGAAGCGGCCGCTGGCGGAGCTGCAGCGCGACGGCTTCAACCAGAGCCTCACCCACGTCGACTTCATGTTCGGCTCGGATCGGCTCGACGTCGACGGCGAGTTGCGCGACGGCGCGCTCGAGCCGGTCATGCGCGGGGGCGCCTGGGCGTTCTGAGCGGCGGCCGCCGCCCGTTGGTACCCTCGCCGCATGACCGCCCCGGTCGCCCCGGACCTCGCCGCCGCCCGCGACGCGCTTAAGCGCGTCTGGGGCTACGACGCCTTCCGCGGCCTGCAGGCGGAGGTGATCGGCACGCTGCTGGCCGGCGGCGACGCGCTGGTGCTGATGCCGACCGGGGGCGGCAAGTCGCTGTGCTACCAGGTGCCGGCGCTGCTGCGGCCGGGCATGGGGCTGGTGGTGAGCCCGCTGATCGCCCTGATGCAGGACCAGGTGGAGGCGCTGCGCCTGCTGGGCGTGCGCGCCGCCTTCCTCAACAGCTCGCTCGAGCCGGCCGAGGCGGACCAGATCGAGCGGGCGTTGCTCGAGGAGACCCTCGACCTGCTCTACGTGGCGCCCGAGCGGCTGCTGACCCCGCGCTTCCTCGCCCTGCTCGACCGCGCGTCGCTGGCGCTGATCGCCATCGACGAGGCGCACTGCGTCAGCCAGTGGGGCCACGACTTCCGCCCCGAGTACCTGGGGCTGGGGGTACTGGCCGAACGCTACCCCGGCGTCCCGCGCATCGCCCTCACCGCCACCGCCGACGAGGCCACCCGCCGCGAGATGCGCGACAGGCTGCGGCTCGAAGACGCCGCCGTCTACGTCGCCAGCTTCGACCGGCCCAACCTGCGCTACGTGGTGGTCGACAAGGACGACGCCCGCGCGCAGCTGCTGCGCTTCCTGCGCGCCGAGCACGGCGGCGACGCCGGCATCGTCTACCGCCAGTCGCGCCGCGGCGTCGACCAGACGGCCGCCTGGCTCGTCGAGCAGGGGATCAGCGCCGTGCCGTACCACGCGGGCCTGGACGCGGACACCCGACGCCGACACCAGCGTCGCTTCCTGCGCGAGGAGGGCGTGGTGGTGGTGGCCACCATCGCCTTCGGCATGGGGATCGACAAACCCGACGTGCGCTTCGTGGCGCACCTCGACGTGCCCCGCAGCCTCGAGGGCTACTACCAGGAGACCGGCCGCGCCGGGCGCGACGGCCTGCCCGCCACGGCGTTCATGACCTACGGGCTGGCCGACGTGATCGCGATGCGGCGGCTGCTCGCGGGTGGCGGCGCCGGCGACGAGGTCAAGCGCGTCGAGCAGCGCAAGCTCGACGCGCTGCTGGGCTACTGCGAGACCGCCGCCTGCCGCCGCGAGGTGCTCCTCGGCTACTTCGGGGAGGCGTACGCCGGCCCGTGCGGCAACTGCGACACCTGCCTCACGCCGGTGGACACCTGGGACGGCACCGTCGCGGCGCAGAAGGCGCTCTCGGCGGTGGCGCGCACGGGGCAGCGCTACGGCGGCGGCCACCTCGTCGACGTGCTCATGGGCAAGGAGACGCCGCGGGCGCGGCAGCAGGGACACGATCGGCTGCCCACCTTCGGTGTCGGCGCCGACCTCGGCGAGCGTGCCTGGCGCTCGGTGCTGCGCCAGCTCACGGCGACCGGGCTGCTGCAACCCGACACCGACGGCTACGGCGCCCTGCGCCTGGGCCAGGGGGCGGCGGCGGTGCTGCGCGGCGAGCGTGACGTGCGCCTGCGCCGCGATCCCGAGCGCGTCGCACAGCGCCGCAGCAAGGCGCGGCCGTCCGCCACGGGCCTGGCCGCCGCCGACCTGACCGGTGCGGTCGCGGCGCGCTTCGAGGCGCTGCGCGCCTGGCGGGCCGGAGCGGCGCGTGCGCAGGGCGTGCCGGCCTACGTCGTGTTCCACGACGCGACGCTGCGGGCGATGGCCGAGCTGGCGCCGCGCGACCTGAGCGGGCTCGCGGCGGTGTCGGGCGTGGGCGAGACCAAGCTCGCGCGCTACGGGGAGCAGGTGCTCTCGGTGCTGGCGGCGGCCGGTTCGCAGGCGCCGGGCTGAGGCGCCCGCCGATCGCCGGCCGCCGCGCCGGCGGGCGGCTCGGCGCGACCGGCCGCTCAGCCGGCGCCGGGCGCGCGTCGCTCGCTCTTGACCCGGTACATCGCCGCGTCCGCGGCCGCCATCAGCGCGTGCACGTCGCGCCCGTCATCGGGCGCCGTGGCGGTACCCAGCGACGCCTCGATGCGGATGGTGGCGGCGTGTACGTGGTGGAGGGGCTCGAGCGCACGCCGCAGGCGCTCGACGATGGGCGCCGCGGCCCTCGCATCGAGGCCCACCAGGGCGACCGCGAACTCGTCACCGCCCATGCGGCCGAGGGCGTCGCCGTCACGCAGCACGCGGCCGAGCCGGGCGGCGGTCTCGATGAGCACCGTGTCGCCCGTGGCGTGGCCGAAGAAGTCGTTGATGTCCTTGAAGCCGTCGAGGTCGAGGAAGGCGAGGGTGACCACGCCCTGGCCGTCGGCCAGCGCCTGTCCCAAGAGCGCGTCGAACGCGCGTCGGTTGAGCGCCCCGGTCAACGGATCGCGGTCCGCCTGGTAGCGCAGGCGCTTCTCGCGGGCGCGTTCCGCGCGCACGTCGCGCAGGATCACCGTGCGCCCCAGGCGCCGACCGCGTGGCCCGGCGAGCGTCTCGACGGTCGCCGCCCAGCCGTCGAGCGCGCCATCGAGGGCCACGACCTCGTCTCCGTGTGGCGCGTCCAGCGCCGATGCCAGGTCGGGCAGCAGCTCGGCCACCGGCCGTGCCAACGCGTTGCCGACGATGCGCCGAACGGTGCCGCCGGTGGTGCGCACCAGTTGCTCCTCGTCCATGGCGTCGGCGTGCCGGAGCAGCGGGTCGCCGTCGGCGATCAGGCCGACGAGGCGGCGTTCGAACGCGGGGTTGACGTCCACGATGCGGTCGTTGGCGTCGAGCAGCACGACGGGGTCGCGCATCAGGCGGAACACGCTGGCGCGCCGGATCGGTCGGCCGAACACGCGCCCGAGCGGTCCGTGCAGGAGGAACGTCAGGAACGTGGCCAAGGCGCGGTCACCCGCTCGCCGGCGGGGTCTCGGCCGTCACGCGATGACCGAGGCTCGCCTCCTTCTGGCGGTACATGCGGGCATCGGACTTCGCGAGCAGCGCGTCGACCTGGGTGCCGTCGCGCGGCGCGCTCGCGAGCCCCACGCTGGCGCCGGTCATGACGGTGTGGCCCTCGGCCTCGATGGGGCCCAGCAGGGCCGGCCGAAGCGCGCGACCGTGTCGCCCGTGCGCGCGACGCCGCTCATGCGGCGGGCGACCTCGATCAGCACCGCGTCGCCGAGGCTGAGGCCGGTCGTGTCGTACCGGACCAGCGGGTTGGTTCCGGTGGCCTGCAGCAGGGTGACCGCCGCCGGCGGCAGCATGGCCAGCAGCAGGGCGGCCGGTTGGTGCCGAGCGGGCCCGCGCCCGCCGCGCCCTGCGCGCGCCAGCAGCGCCGCCGAGGCCGTGAGCAGGAGGTACGCGAACGGCAGCAGCAGCCCCCAGAACCACGCCCCGGGCTCGACCTCGAGCACCAGGCGATCGCCCACGGTGCTGCTCGAGACCGCCGCGACGATGCTGCCGGGCGCGAACGGGGCGATCAGGGCGGCGGCGGCCGCCGCCGCGGCGGCGCCGCCGACCGCCACCAAGGCCAGGCGCGACGGCGGGCGGCCGAAGGCGGAGCGCGCCGCGACCCACAGCCAGACCGCCGGCGTCAGCATCGCGAGGGCGAGTTGCAGCCGGAGGATCAGCAGTCGCAGCGGCAGGAGATCGATGAGGCTGGCCGTGAGCGACACCGTCGTCCAGGCCGTGATCGCCACGGCTAGCGCCAGCAGGGCGGATCCGGTGGCGCGCTGGCGCCGCCGCCAGGCGATCGCCAGCAGCGCCCAGGCCATCGCCGCCGCCAGCGCGAAGGCGGTGATCGTCAAGCCCGCGGGCATGGACCCACGCTACGACACGCGCACCGTTCAGATGCGGAAGCAGTTCTCAACCCGCCCGCCGGGCGTTCGACCGGCCCCCGGCCGCCGCACGCCGCCGGTCCTTCAGCGCACCTCGGCCCCGTCGGGCATGTCGCGGTCGAGCGTGACGACCGCCAGGCGCCCCTCGGCGTCCTCGGCGGCGAGGATCATCCCCTGCGACGCGACGCCGCGGAGCTTCACCGGCGCGAGGTTGGCGACGATGACGACCTTCTTGCCGATCAGGTCCGCCGGCGCGTAGTGCTGCTTGATGCCCGACACGATCGTGCGCGTCTCGGGCCCGAGCTGGACGGTCAGCACCAGCAGCTTGTCGGCCTTCGGGTGGGGTTCGGCGTGCGTGACGCGGGCCACGCGGAACTCGAGCCTGGCGAAGTCGTCGATGCCGATCTCGTCCTTGTGCTGCAGCGGTGCCGCCTCGGGCTCGGCCATCGCCGCCGCGAGGGCCTCGAGGTCGACGCGCGGGAAGAGCGGTTCACCCGGGCGCGTGATCGTGCCCGGCGGCACGCCGTCCCAGCGACGGGCGTCGTCGAGGGTGGCGGGCGCGTCCGGGAGGCCGAGGTGCGCGCGCAGTTCGCGCGCCTTGGTGGGGATGACGGGCTCGAGCAGCACGGAGGCCACCCGCAGCGCCTCGACGACCGACCGCAGCACGGTGCCCAACTTGCCGGCCTGCGCCGGGTCCTTCGCCAGCACCCAGGGCCGCTGGTCGGCGACGTACTTGTTCGCCCGCCTCACCGCCACCATGACGTCCTCGAGGGCGCGGTCGTACTGCAGCTCGTCGAAGCGCCGCACCACCTGATCGGGCAGCGCCAGGAAGGCGTCGCGCAGCGCCTCGTCGTCGGGTCCGAGCTCGCCGAAGGCCGGGACGGCGCCGCCGGTGTAGCGGCCGAGCATCCCCAGCGTCCGGTGCAGCAGGTTGCCGAGGTCGTTGGCCAGGTCGGAGTTGACGCGCTCCGCGATGCCGGCCTCGTGGAAGCTGGCGTCGAGGCCGAAGCTCATGTCGCGCAGGAGGAAGTAGCGGAAGGCGTCGTGGCCGTACTTCTCCTGCAGGTCCAGCGGCTTGATGGCGTTGCCGAGCGACTTGCTCATCTTGCGCTCGTCCGACAGCCAGTAGCCGTGCACATTGAGGTGGGCGTAGAGCGGGATGCCGGCGGCCTTGAGCATCGTCGGCCAGAACACGCCGTGCGGCTTGACGATGTCCTTGGCGATGAAGTGGTTCACCGCCGGCCAGTAGCGCCGCTCCAGGCCGTTCGTCGTCAGATGCGACCAGTAGTTGATCAGCGCGTCGAACCACACGTAGGTGACGTGCTCCTCGTCCCACGGCAGGGGGATGCCCCAGGGCACGCGCGCGCGCGGACGGCTGATGGAGAGGTCTCCGATCGGCTCGCGCAGCATCGCCAGGACCTCGTTGCGGTAGCGCTCGGGGCGGATGAGGTCGGGGTTCTGCTCGATCGTGTCGCGCAGCCACGGGCGGTACTTCTCCATGCGGAAGAAGTAGTTGGCCTCCGTGCGCAGCTCGGGCGGGTCGTCCGAATCGGGGCAGCAGCCGTTCACCAGCTCCTTCTCGGTGACGAAGCGCTCGGCGCCCACGCAGTACAGCCCCGAGTACTCGCCGTAGAAGATGTCGCCGTGGTCGTACACCCGCTGCAGCACGTCCTGCACCACCCGCTTGTGGGCGGGATCGGTGGTGCGGATGAAGCCGTCGTATGCGATCCCCATCGAATCCCAGGTGGCGCGGAACTGGCCGGTGACCTGGTCGACGTAGGCCTGCGGGCTCATGCCGGCGGCGGCGGCGGCCTTGGCGACCTTCTCGCCGTGCTCGTCGGTGCCGGTCAGGTAGTAGGTGTCGTCGCCCCTCAGCCGGTGGAAGCGGGTGACGACGTCCACCAGGATCGTCGTGTACGCGTGCCCGATGTGGGGCGCGGCGTTGACGTAGAAGATCGGCGTGGTGGCGTAGTAGGTGCCACGTTCGCGGTCGGGGTCGGGCATGTGGGGGGTCCTCCGGGGGTGGGGCGGGGTCTGCGCGCGGGGCCGTGCGACGGGCCAAGAAAAACGGCGCCGCTTGCGCGACGCCCTGGGCCGTCCCGACGCGGAGCGTCAGGCGGTCGCAGGGCAGCGAGGCATCGAACGGCGCCGCGTCATGGACCCGAGTCTAGCAGGTGGCCAGCGTCGAATGCGACGCGGCCGCGGCCCGGCGGCGCGCGCCGTGGCGCTACGATGCCCCCGTGACGATGAACGCCCACGCAGCGGTCGAGGCCGCCACGGACTTCCGGCGCGCCCGCCGCCGCGCGGACCTGCGCGAGCTCCTGTCCGCCTTGGGCGGGCGCGAGGCGGCGCTGCTGTCGTACGACGACGTGCGCCGCCGGTTGCACGCCGTGGAGAGCCCTGCGTACCACCTCGAGGACGTCCCCCTCGACGCCATCGTCGGCAGCGTGGGCCGCACGGTCGACTTCACCCGCGAGTTCCTGCCCCGCACCGATTCCGACAAGGCGCGCTGGGTGGGCGTCAAGGTGGCGATGACGGGGTTGGAGGGGACGCCGCCCGTCGACCTCTACCGCATCGGCGACGCCTACTTCGTGCGCGACGGCAACCATCGCGTGTCCGTGGCGCGCCAGCTTGGGGCCAAGTTCATCCAGGCCTACGTGACGCCGGTGCACGCGCGCGTGCCGCTGTCGGCGGACGCGTCGCCCGACGAGCTGATCATCGCCGAGGAGCACGCCCGCTTCCTGGAGCGCACCGCGCTCGACGAGCTGCGCGCGGGCGCCGACCTGCGCGTCACGACCGCCGGCTCGTACGAGCGCCTGCTGGAGCACATCGAGGTGCACCGCTACTTCATGGGCATCGACGAGGACCGCGCGGTGGCGTATCCCGAGGCGGTCGCCCACTGGTACGACGCCGTGTACCTCTCCGTCGTCGAGCACATCCGCGCCACCGACCTGCTGCGCGACTTCCCGGGACGGTCCGAGGCCGACCTCTACCTGTGGCTGTCGGAGCACCGCGGTCGCCTGGCGGCGGAGCTCGGCTTCGCCCTCCCCTCGGAGTCGATCGCCGACACGGTCGGCTCCGGGACCACGCCGTTCCCGCCGGTGCAGCAGGACGCCGTGTTGGCCTCCGCCCAGGCACAGCGGGGCGGCGGTGCGGGCGCGGCGTTGATCGACGACGTGCTGGTGGCCCTGTCGCCCGACACGCTGGGCGACGTGGCGTTGGCCCAGGCGCTCGACGTCGCCGCGCGGGAGGGCGCGCGCGTCTACGGGCTGCACGTCGTGCCGAACGAGGCGGCGCGCGCCGCCGACGGCGTCGAGCAGCTGCGGGCGCGCTTCGACGGCGCCTGCCGTGAGGCCGGCGTACCCAACCAGTTCACGGTGGCGGTGGGCGCGCCGGTGCCGGCGCTGCTGGCGCGCGCGGCGTGGTTCGACCTGGTGGTGGCGCCACTGGTGGCCCCGCCGGCCGATGCCGCGACGGCTGCGCTCGGAGGGTCGCGGGGCGCCAAGGAACGGGCCGCACCCACGCCGGCGCCGGTCCGGCTCGTGCCCGGCCACGCGACCCTGCTGCGGCGCTCGCCGCGGCCGCTGCTGGCGGTCACGGGGCGGGTGAGCCGCCTGAGCCGCGCGCTGGTGGCGTACGACGGGGGCCAGCGCAGTCAGGCCGCGCTGTTCGCGGGCGCCTACCTGGCCGCCCGCTACGACGTGCCGCTGGTGGTCCTGACGGTCGCGGACCTGTCGCGGACCGCCGGCGCGACGCTGGCGACGGCCCGCGCCTACCTCGAGCGCCACGGCCTGGCGGCCGACTACGTCGAGCGCCGCGGACCGGTCGCGGAGGCGATCGTGAGCGTCGCCGAGGAGCGTGGCTGCGACGTCATCCTGATGGGCAGCTACCGCTACACCCCGTGGCTCGAGTCGATGCTCGGCGGTGCGCTCGAGCCGGTGCTGCGCGCGGCGCGGGTGCCCGTGCTGGTGACCTGACGACGAGCGGCGCCGCCCGTTGGGGCGGCGCCGAAGGCGAGGTTGGGATGCGGATCAGCGGAAGATCGGCTCGAGCGCCGCTTCGCTCGGTCGGGCCGCCTGCGACCCAGTCATGATCATGGACCCGACGGTGCCGATGGGGCCGGCGGCGGCGATCTCCTCGAGGGTCATGCTGCGGGCCGTGTACGACCGCGAGCAGCTCCAGGTGGTCTTGTCGCAGACGTCGACGTCGACGACGTGCACGAACTGCCAGCCCGCGGCGATCTGCAGGTCGACCTCGATGCTCGAGATCCAGCCGTCGTCGGGTTCGCAAGCGCCGTTCGTGGTGGCGCTCCAGGCCGCCCGCGACGCGACGGGCAGGTAGCTCCGGTACGTCTGAGTCGTGGTGTCGTCATCCTCCTCGTAGGTACTCTCCGACAGCGCGATGATGCCCGCCACCTCGGGGTACCCGCCCTCGTCGACGGCCTCGCCGTCCCACACCGCGATGCCGAAGATGGGCGCGATCGCCGCCTCGACCGGGTTGGTGGCCGTGATGTCGCATCCGGGCGGCGGGAGGAAGACCCACCAGCCGAACTCGAGGCCGAGCAGTTCGTTGAGCCGCGGCACGTCAACCACGGGGATGAACGATCCACTCACCAGCCCGTCGGCGTCCAACTCGCCGTCCAAGATGGCGTTGAGCACCGCGTCGAGGTTCGGTGGCGGGGCCATCTTGGGCGACACGCCCATGCCGAACGGGAGTTCGCCCTCGAACGGCACGATCATCGCGCCGTACACCGGCCCCTCGATCTCCTCGGGGTTGTCGACCTCGAAGGAGAACGGGGTCGGGAGGGCGAGCGGATCGATGGCCTCGGGCGCGCACGCGCCGAGGGTCAGGAGCAGGGCAGCGAGCGCGACCCACCAGGGGAGGCGGTGACGTTGTGGCATCGTGTTGAACTCCGATCCGGCAGCCGGAGGGTGGTGGGGGGCGCCGACGCCGATGGCGGCGCGACGCCGGATACCCTTCCACCATCCCAGACGGCGCTGTCCGGTGCCGTGAACCACCTCACGGGCGCTTGGTGACCCGGGTCACATCCGAGTCTGGGCGGGACCCGCCCGTCGTGCCGGTGCGCGCGGCCCACCCGACCCCGCAGGCGCCGTCGTCGCATCGCCCCGCGATGGCGTAGCGGCGCGCCGCCACGAACGCGTACGCGCGGTCGGCCAGCCAGCGAACCCCCGGCAGGTGGTAGGGCAGCGCGAGCACGCCGAGCAGCGGACGCGTCAGGCGCAGCAGCCGGACGATGGCCGCCGCGCCGGCGTAGCTGCGGCCGTCGCGGTCGACGAGCTGCAGGGCGCGCACGGCCCCCTCCGGGTCGACCCACGGGACGTCGGCCAGCGCCGTCTGCAGCGGCTCGACGCGGACGCGGCCAGCCGCGATCCGGCGGACGCGCTCGGCCTGGGCGCTGCAGAACGCGCAGGCGCCGTCGTAGAGCACGACCGGCAGGCCGGGCGCGGCGCGGTCGAGCTCGGACCGGGTGGGTAGGCGGGGCGCGGCGGCGGGCACGCTCCGAGCATACGGGCGCTGCTGGTACGCTGAGTCGTCATGGCCAAGCAACCCACCCTCACCCCTCAATCCGAGGACTTCAGCGCCTGGTACAACGAGCTCGTCTACCGTGCCGACCTGGTCGACCTGGGCCCGGTGCGCGGGGCGTTCGTGATCCGGCCCTACGGCTGGGCCCTGTGGGAGAACATCCAGCGCGAGCTCGACGCCATGTTCAAGGCCACCGGGCACGAGAACCTGCAGTTCCCGATGCTGATCCCGATGAGCTACTTCCAGCGCGAGGCCACGCACGTCGAGGGGTTCTCGCCCGAGCTCGCCGTGGTGACCCACGCGGGCGGCGAGGCGCTGGAGGAGCCGCTGGCGATCCGGCCCACCTCCGAGACGATCATCGGCGAGCTCTACGCCAAGTGGGTGAAGAGCTACCGCGACCTGCCGCTCCTGTACAACCAGTGGTGCAACGTGATGCGCTGGGAGATGCGCACCCGGCCGTTCCTGCGGACCACCGAGTTCTACTGGCAGGAGGGGCACACGGCGCACGCCACCGAGGAGGAGGCGCGCGCCGAGGTACGGCAGATGCTCGACGTCTACGCGACCTTCGCGGAGGACTTCGCGGCCCTGCCGGTCATCCGCGGCGAGAAGACCGAGGGCGAGCGCTTCGCCGGCGCCGTGCAGACGCTGACGATCGAGGCCATGATGCGCGACGGCAAGGCGCTGCAGTCCGGCACCAGCCACTACCTGGGCCAGAACTTCGCGAGGGCGTTCGAGATCAAGTTCAACGACGTCAACAACGAGCAGGCGTACGCCCACACCACCTCGTGGGGCCTCTCGACGCGCATGATCGGTGCCATCATCATGGGTCACGGCGACGACGCGGGGCTGGTCATGCCGCCCAAGCTCGCGCCCATCCAGGTGGTCGTGGTGCCCATGGGGCGCAGCAACGACGAGGACGGGCGCGCCCGGGTGAAGGCCGAGGCCGACCGGCTCGTCGCCGAGCTCCGCCGCGCCGGCGTGCGGGTCAAGCTCGACGAGCGCGACGCCAACCCCGGCGCCAAGTTCTACGAGTGGGAACAGAAGGGCGTGCCGCTGCGCGTCGAGCTGGGCCCGAAGGACCTCGACGCCGGCAGCGCGCTGGTCAAGGACCGGCTCGCGGCCGACAAGACGACCGTGCCGCTCGGCGGCCTCGTCGCCTACCTGGTCGACGGGTTGCCGGCCTTCCACGACCGGCTGTTCGCGCGGGCGCGCGCGTTCCGCGATGAGCGCATCGTCGAGGCCCGCACCATGGACGAGCTCGTCGAAGGCGTCGAGCGCGGCTTCGTCATCGCCACGCACTGCGGCGACCCCGAGTCGGAGAAGGCCATCCAAGAGGCCACCAAGGCCACCGTTCGGTGCATCCCGCTCGAGGGCATCAGCGCCTTGGGGACCACCTGCGTGCACACCGGCCGGCCGTCGGGCTATCCGAACAAGGTCGTGTTCGGCAAGGCGTACTGATCGCGATGAGCCGACGCCACGTGCCCCCGGTCCCGCCCCTCCTGACGGCTCGCGTGCAGCGTGCGGTGACCGAACGCGCCAGGCGGCTGCACCTGCACGTCGGCTTCGGCGAGGGCCGACGGGCCACCGACGTCTGCCTGGCGGTCGTCAAGGGTGAGCGCGCGCTGGTGCTGCGACACGCCGCCGACCTGTTCGAGGGCCTGGGGGTCGACCAGGAGGTCGTGCGCGCCAGTCAGACGCCCGAGGCCTTCGAGCTGATGGTGGCGCTCATGCGGCCGCGCGCCGAGCGCCAGCGGCGCGGGGCCGAGGAGCGCCGCGCCAGTGAGCTGGGCGACGTCGACTGACCCCGTCCGGCGGGTGCGACCGCCGCGCCGGAAGGAGAGCCGTGACCTCGACCCCCGCCTCGACGCCCGCGTTGCGCGTCCACGACCTGCAGAAGTCCTTCCCGCGCCGCAGGCAGCCCCCCCTGCGGGCCGTCGACGGCGTCGGCTTCACGGCCGAGCGGGGCCAGGTCGTCGGCCTGCTCGGGCCCAACGGCGCCGGCAAGACCACCACGATCAAGATGGTCTGCGGCCTCGTGCGCCCCGACGGCGGCGAGGTCGAGGTGTGCGGCGTCGACGCGCGGCGCCACCCGCGGCAGGCGACCCGGCATCTGGCCGCCGTGCTGGAGGGCAACCGCAACCTCTACTGGCGGCTCACCGCGCGCGAGAACCTGTTCTACTTCATGGGCAATCGCGGTCGCTCGCCACGCAGCGTGGCTGCCGCGGCCGACGCCCTGCTCGAGCGCTTCGAGCTGGCCGACAAGCGCGACGCGTTGGTGGCCGACCTCTCGCGCGGCATGCAGCAGAAGCTGGCGATCGCCGTTGCGGTGCTGGCCGGCACCGAGGTGGTGCTGCTCGACGAGCCGACGCTGGGCCTCGACGTCCAGACCGGCGACGAGGTGCGGCGCCTGGTGCGGGAGCTGGCGGCCGAGGGCCGCACGGTGCTGCTCTCCAGCCACGACATGGCGGTGGTGCAGGACCTGTGCGAACG
>Ga0114946_10000135_pt1 | contig 42240 bp, 37 predicted proteins | sample WalLakDeSediment_FD_88676 | JGI IMG/M metagenome (GOLD analysis project Ga0114946, IMG submission 88676) | Lake sediment microbial communities from Walker lake, Nevada to study Microbial Dark Matter (Phase II) - Walker Lake 11/02/13 Deep Sediment | ecosystem: Environmental > Aquatic >... | reverse complement strand
CCGCGGAAGATTAATAAGCGAATAAGGTTTTGACAACTATGACAACTCTCTCTACTCACCTTCTCCCTCTCACACCCTCAGATCTTACACCCTTCTCATTCCCATATTTCTGATGCTAATTAAGTGTTTCTAGGAGGAAAACCTGCAAATTATGTTTGTATATTTGTATTGAAATCTTAAACGTTTTTCAAGCATCAAGTCATGCGTTTAAAGCTTAATCTTCAACTCAGGGGCGATGGCCTCCACAGTCTTCCCTCCAACTATCAATACGAACTTTCTTCCTGGATCAGCAAAACCATTCATTTTGGCAGTGAGCCTCTTCAGAAACTTCTAAAGGAAAAGTCTTATCTCGACCAGAACCAGCAGTTCGGGCATTATACCTTTTCGCCTCTGACTGCGCGGGATTTCTCACACCAGGACGATCGCATGCTGATAGGCGACAGCCGAATTCACTTGTATTTGTCAATGATTCCTGATGATGATATTGGCTCGCTGCTTATGGACGTTCTCAGCAAACTCGAAGGCCGCGTGGGCGATAAAAAAAGCAAGCTTGAGTTTGTGATTGATGAAGTGGAGGTGCTCCCCGAACCTGTTTTTGCTGAGGAGGTGGCCATGAGCTGCATAACGCCTATGGTGTTTTCAGATGCTTCCAATCCAAAGAAAACACAATACCTTTCGCCTGAGGACAAAGGGTTTGAAAAACTATTTCTGAAAAAACTGTTGGCCAAGTATGCCTGGATGATGCGTTATTTTCCGCAAAAGGTAAATGTGGCATTACCCGAATTGTCGGAACTGAAATTTAATATGCCTGGCATACCCAAGGGCAGGGTGATAAAAACCCGCACTGAAACGGCCAACCCGGTTTCCATCAAGGGCTATTTATTCGATTTTTCGCTCAAAGCGCCGGCAGCCCTTATCAGGACGGGTTACGACATGGGCTTTGGTGAAAACTGCAGCTTGGGCTTTGGTTTTTGCGAGCTGAAATAAGCCGGTTCAATCAATAACCCGCAGCCTGCCCATCCTTTCTCGATTCGGAGGCGCCATAAAACACCTTGTTTACCTCATCCCACATAATGGCCTGGTAGCCACCATATGGCCCGTTGGCCCATTGTATGCGGTGACCTTTTTCCATCAAGGCGCGAATGGTTTCATATGGAAAGCCTGACTCAAGGTTTACAATACCTCCATCAGTCATTTTACTTCCAGTAGGGTCTGACGAGCCTACATGCTGTATGCGTGGCGCATCGCCGGCTTCCTGAAGGTTCATGCCGAAATCGATCATGTTTACCACGATTTGCACATGTCCCTGGGGTTGCATGTCGCCGCCCATAACTCCAAAACTCATGAAAGGCTTTCCATCTTTTGTTATAAAGCCAGGAATTATAGTGTGAAACGGCCTTTTGCCGGGTTCGTAGGTGTTGAAATGACCTGCCTCCAGGTTAAAACTTTCACCACGGTTCTGGAGTACGAAGCCCAGCCCGGTGGGCGTCATGCCGCTGCCCATACCCCGGTAATTGCTCTGGATAAGCGAAACCATGTTGCCATCCTTGTCGGCTACGGTTAAGTATATGGTGTTTTGCGGCTCGGGTATGCCTGCGTCATAGCGGCGGGCGGCCCGATTGGGGTTGATCAGTTTGCGGCGCTCGGCGGCATAGTCTTTTGATAAGAGCCCGTCAACGGGCACCGGGCTGAAATCCATGTCGGCATAGTACTTGGCCCGGTCTTCAAAGGCCAGCTTTTTTGCTTCAACAAGTAGATGTATATACTCAGGGCTGAACAGGCCCATGGAGCCAACATCAAAGCCCTCGAGAATATTGAGCATTTGAAGTCCGGCAATGCCTTGTCCGTTGGGTGGCAACTGCCACACATCGTAGCCGCGATAGTTGACAGAAACTGGCTCAACCCATGTACTGCTATGGGAAGCCAGATCTTCGTAGCTCAGAAAACCACCATTTTCCTTAATGTACCTTTCAATGGTGCGGGCAATTTCTCCCTTATAAAAAGCATCACGTCCTTGCCTGGCAATGGTCTGGTAAGTGTTTGCCAGGAGTGGATTGCGAAATATTTCCCCTTTCTCAGGCATGCGGCCGTTGGGCATGTAAGTTTCGCTGAAGTTGGGATAACGGCTCAGCACCGGCGCGGAACGCTGCAGGTAATAGGCAATAAGTTCCGTTGCTGGAAAGCCATTGCGCGCATAATCGATGGCCGGCTGCAGGATGGCATCCATACTAACCTTCCCAAATTTTTGATGCATTTCGAACCAGCCATCAACCGTTCCTGGAACGCTAACCGAGAGCGCTCCCCTTTGCGGGATGAGATCGTAACCGTTTTCGATAAAATACTCGCGGGTGAGGCTTTTTGGTGAACGGCCGCTGGCGTTTAGGCCGTACAACTTCTGGGTCTTGTTGTCCCATATAATGGCAAACAGGTCGCCCCCAATACCGCAGCCGGTGGGCTCCATTAGTCCAAGGACGGCATTGGCTGCTATTGCTGCATCAACCGCGCTGCCACCTTGCTTCAGAATATCGAGGGCTACTTGGGTGGCCAGCGGATGGCTGGTAGCTGCCATGCCGCTTTGGGCAATTACTTCCGAACGGGTGGCAAAGTTATGGCCTGTAATTCGGTCTTGTGATATGGCCGGCTGCAGGCAAATAAGCAGGGCAAATAACAGAAAAGTATTTTTCATTATTTTTTGTTTTAATTATTTCGGTTGATTAAATACATATTGCAGAAGGTTTGCGCCCATTTGAAGTGCTTTTAGCCTCACTTCCTCGGGATTGCCATGCACCACCTGGTCTTCCCAGCCATTGCCCAGGTCGGTTTCATAGCTAAAAAACAGCACGAGTCGTCCTTCGTGAATAATGCCAAAGCCTTGCGGCGGTTTTCCATCGTGTTCGTGAATTTTTGGGAGCCCGTTTGGGAACTTGTATTTCTGATGATAAATGGGATGGGAAAAGGGCAGCTCTGTAAGGTCGTATTCGGGAAAAACCTTGCGTATTTCGCGCCTGAAGAAAGGATCGAGCCCGTAATTGTCATCCACGTGCAGAAAGCCGCCGGCCAGCAGGTAACTGCGCAGATTTTCGGCCTCCTGCTGCGAAAAAACCACATTTCCGTGGCCGGTCATATAAATGTAGGGGTAGTTGAAAATCTGCGGGCTGCCTACCTCAACCTGGACAATTTGCCTGCTAATGGTGGTGCCGGCATTTTGGTTGGTGAATGCCACCAGGTTGGGCAAGGCGGTGGGGTTGGCATACCAGTCGCCACCGCCGCGGTACTTCAGCGTGGCGATCTGAAAATGCTGGGCCTGTATGCCATTGGCAAAAAGAAGTATTATTAAAAAGAGGTATTTTTTCATTTTTGTTTCTTATAGCAAGCCGTTAACAAAATTAAGATTTATGCAAAGTGTTACGGCAGCGGTTTCGGTACGCAGGCGATAATCGCCAAGGGTAATGGGCTTATAACCTGCTTCGAGAGCGATTTTAACTTCAGTTTCTGAAAAGTCGCCCTCCGGGCCAATCAGCACCACGGCATCCTGTCCCTGTGCATAAACGATTTGCAGGTTGTTGCGTGTCCCACTTCCACAATGAGCAATCAATTTGGTGCCCTGAGCGTCCTTTTTTAAAAAATCCTGCAGTTTTACAGGAGGATTGAGCACCGGGAGGTAAGCCCTTAGCGACTGCTTCATTGCAGCCACCAGTAACTTTTCGAGGCGCCCGGGTTTTATCACATGTCGTTCGCTGTTTTCACAAAAAACAGGTGTTATCTCATCAATGCCGCATTCGGTGGCTTTTTCAAGAAACCACTCAAAACGGTCGATGTTCTTTGTAGGGGCTACTGCCATATGCAGACGAAAGGGGCGGGAGAGTTGCTCCTCTCGGCGGGTAATGTTTACCACGCATGCCCTGGCGTTGGCTTCAGTTAACTCACCCTCAAACCACTTCCCTTGCCCATCGGTCACCACCACTTGCTGCCCAGGTCTGAGTCTCAAAACCTTCACCGCATGATACGACTCTTCCTGGCTGAGGATCAGCATTGGCCCGTCGGCTATTGGCGAATAGAAAACATGCATATACAAGGAATTGGTTATCTTCGCGTAAGCGTAAAAACAAATTTAATAAAAAGCCTGTTAGACTCTGAGTTAAATTTACAAATGCAGCAACTGCTTAAAATAATCAATCATCGCGACTTTGTGCTTACGCTCGCACTGGTGGTGGGTTTGATCATGGGCGAAAGCACCCGGTTTTTGGCTGAAATTTCGGTTTATACGCTTGCCTTGGTTATGGTTTTTGCCACCACCGGCTTTTCTTTCAGTAGTTGGTGGCCTCCGCGCAATGCCCTGCTGCCCATAGGCTGGTCAACACTGCTCAATTATTTGGTGTTTGGCCTGTCTATTATTCTCCTGGGATGGCTGTTCTTCGGTAACGAACCCTACTTCAATTACTATATTGGAATTGTGCTGCTTGCGGCAGCGCCCCCGGGACCATCAGTCATACCATTTGCCACCATGCTCAGGGGCGACGACAACTTTTCGGTGACCGGCGTTTTTGGACTGCATTTAGTGGCCATGCTGTTTACTCCACTCATGCTGTTTGTTTTTTTGGGAGAAAGCCTCATTAATCCCACCGCCATACTTAAAATAATGGTCCAACTCATCGTTATTCCGCTCGTTGTCAGTAGATTTCTGAGGCATCCCAAGGTGTTGCCGGCAGTGAGCTATGCGCGCGACACGGTAATAAAATGGGGTTTCTTCCTGGTGATTGTGCCTATCATGGGCATGAGCGCCAGTGTGTTTTTCTCAGAACCAGGCCCGGTGTTGATTATTTCAGCCATGTTCATTTTTTCCATGTATGTGATGGGGTTTGGTTATCACATACTTATGGATAAGCTGGGCTACGGCCGGCCATTCCTGATTAGCAGCACGCTTATGATGGTGACGAAAAGCAGCGCCTTTTCCGCCGTAGCGGCATTTACTTTTTTCAGGACTGAACCCATGGTTGCATTGCCCTCGGCCGTGGTGAGCGTATTCGTTACGCTTTTTATTATTGTCTATTCCTGGTTTCTGAAGTGGTACGAGAGGAAGTGAACCCAGATTTCTGGTGGCCGCATTGTCAAAAATCCATTTGCTTCTCAACAGCGTAGTAAATTTCTTAAATTTTTGTCTGGACGCGAATCAATCTTTAACTGGGGGGCCGGAAGATTTGGTTGCAACCGCAGGCTTTGTCCGTTCTTTCTTTATTAGCGGAAAGTTTTTTTCTGACCACAGCATGATCAGGCTTCCGGTGAGCAGCATGGCAATGGCAATAGAAAAGGCGACGGTAAACCCCCATAATTCATAGAAAAGTACCCCAAGCAGGGGGGCAAACAGCGATCTTAGGGCGGTAAGCCCAAGGTGAATGGATTGATAGATGCCGGCCTCGCTGGGTGCGCAAAAATAGGCCGAACCAATGCTCCATATCAACGACATGGTGGCAGCAAAAATGCCATGAAAGAAAATGTAGCCCAGCATGGTGTAATAGATCCTGATGCCGAAAATATCAGCATAACCATCCATATATCGGGTCATGATAAGGGAAGAGATAAACACCACCATCGAAAGGAATGAAATGGCGGCAAAGCGCCTGGGGTCAATGCGCCCGATGAGTTTGCCGAAAAACGGCAGCATGGCAATGGCCAAAATGTTGTAAGAATTGCGATAGAATGCCACACTAGAATAATTAAGCCCCAAACCAAATTCAAAAAACAGGATGATCACCGTGTAGGATCCCATAAATCCGAAGCCGTAAAACATAAACCCGCTCTGGAAATGGCGGTAGGGCGTGTTTTTCTTCAGCACAGCAGACATTTGGCTGATCGACTGCCGGATGCCCTGCCAGAGGGTTTGTGATGGCTCTGGTCGTTGGCACTCCCGGTAAGGGATCATTGACAAGAGAAAAATGGAAACCATACCCAGGATGGCCGCCACGGGGAACACATAAACAAAAATGTAATTGTCCGCATCGAGCATCCAGCCATACACAAAGGTGGTGACCATCATAACGATTTTGTTTACCGTAGTGGCATAACTGTAAAGCCTGCCAAAATTTTCGTGGGTGTATGCGCTTTTTAGGAAAAGGTTGATGCTTGGAAACACGACCGGATTGGCCAGGTAGTATGCCAGGAAAATGGCCAGGAAAATATAATGATATACTGAATCGCCGGTGAGTTGCTCAGGGCTGCGCGGAAAAAAGAAAAGTAGGAACAGGGGAAGGCGCGTTATAATGGCCGTTCGGCGCAAAAGGCCTTTCTTGTCCTTTATCCTTCGCAAAAATTCATTGAAAAAGATGAGAAAAATAAATACGACTGTAGCAAACTGGAACAGAACACTCACCTGGTAGCTCGAACCCAGCAGGCTTTTTACAAAAACAAACTCATTCAGGGCAATAAGGCCTGCCAGAATTCCTTCAATAACCGAGTAGGATAAATGCAGCGAAAAGGTGCGTTTCTCTGTGGGCTTTAATCCTGAAATTTTTGAAAAAATCATTTGCAGCAGCCTCCTTTTCCCTTGTGGTGTAATTTAGGAAGGAAAATGAAAAAATGTAACAGTCCGAACCTCAAATTGTTTTGTCTATTGTACATCAAAGCCCCACGAAAGACCTATTAAAATGGCATTACCAGGCAGAGGAGTTCCTCCTTTGTTTTGGAAGTTAAGCCAATTGTATCTCAGGTTCAGCCCCAGATAGCTGCTTTCACTTAACGGAAACCGGAATTCGATGCCCGGGCTGAAGCTTACACTTGAAATCATTCTCGAAAGGCCTTCTTCCTCCTGTTGGGTGGTGCTGAACGCCTGTATGCCTTCGTAGCCCAGCCCAACGCTCAGCAGCAGCTGATGGCGGTTTATGTCGATAGGTACCAGACCAATTCGCCCTGAGAAGTGCAGGTTTGTAAAGCTCCTGGTTTGATAGCCCAAGTTGTTAACCGCCACTTCGTAGTAGTTAGTACTTGGCCCAAACCCGATCTTGAAAAATATTTCCACAAGAAATCCTTGCTGAATAAAACCACCGCCAAAACCTATTTCCGGGTGGTTTCCCAGCAGAGCCAGGTCGCCAGTTGGCTTCCACAGGCCTCCGTAGAGGTTCAAAAAAGTCCTTTTGGCCTTTTTGGCTATTTCAATTTTGGCGTTATACAGCGAATCGAGGCGGGTGCCGGCAAGCTCGCCTGACTTTAGCCGCTCCATGGCCCCATCGAAGTTGTGGCTGTAAAAATCGAGAAAGAAAAGTTCGATGGGCCTCATATCAGCATATCGCTGCAGGTGCAGGGCCAGGTTTTGTGTAAATTGGGTGTAGGCCGGGTCGATGGCATAATATTCCCAAACATAATAGTCAAGGTAGTAATGTGGGTCTTCAAAGCCAGTAAGCTCACGGTAGTCGTCTAGCACCTGCAGTATCTGATCGGGGTAAATGTCGTCAGCAAATGTGTTGGTTTCAATCTGGTTGAGGATGTAGAACCTGAGCAATGGTTCGGCCAGACCGCAGTTCAGGTCCCAGTAATAGAGCAGGGCGTAGAGGGTGTCTGACTGGTTGGCCTGATGCAGCAACGGAATAAGGGCAGTAGCACTCTTGGCAATATCCTGGCAAGTAATGTTTTCCCGAACCATCAAATTATCGATGTCGATCTGCGCATGTCCCCTTTCGGGGAAAGCCAATGCTGAAACCATTGCCAGTGCTATGGTAAGATGAGTCCAGCTATTCACCTGCCTTTTTTTGTTGGTTGAAGGGATATCTGCTTTCATGGTTGTATCCTTTCAGTAAATTTAATCAGAAATTATATTTAATGCTGGCCATGGTGCGCAGATTATTTACCTGATACGTGTCGTTAAATGCATAATATTGATCAGGTGTACCATAGGCGGCTACATCGTAAATGAACTCCAGGTTGAAAGAGGCTTTTTCGGTGAAATACCCCATGCGTGGTGCGATGCGGAAAATGTGAGAAATGTTTTCACCCCTCACCCAGTTATAGCCCATTGTTTCTTCTCTGGCTCCCAGGTTTTTTGAAAAGCCGCCAAAGAGTCCGCTGCGCCATTTGCCGGTAGTTTCCTCCACATCGACCCATGCGGCCATGCTTCTGATACCGGTATAACTCCAGAGCGCCTTTCCCTGATCGATCAGTTGGGCCTCCCCATAACCGCCGAGCATTACCAGGTGGCTAAGGTTTTCCCCCCAGGTGCCTTGGGCCTTAAACTGAAAATTTTCAAAACGGAATCTTGCGAAAGCATTTCCTGCAAGGGAGGTTATACTTTCTCTGGTTTGGTATCCGGCCAGCGTCTGAATGCGGGGTCTCAGGCTGAGCACCCCTGCTGATGCGCCTGCCAGGAAGCGACCCTTTTCATAAATGATTTGTGTCCAGGCTTCGGGAAGCCCGCTGTTACGTAAATATTGGCTACTATAGCCGTTTGGACCGGTTGAAGCAAAGTCGCTTTGCGCCAGCAGGGCTAGCATTAGCGAAATATTGCCGGATTTTTGGGTGAGCCTGAGTTGGGGCGAGCGATTCAGCACATTGTAAGGCACTGCTCCGCCAAAGTGCACTACGCCAGGGTAGCACGAAACGATAAACAGCGGATGCCAGTATTGACCTGCCAACAGTTCGGTGCGCTCCCAGTTAAGCTTAACCAAGGCATGGCGCATGCGAAGCAGGTTGAATTTATCCTGTCCGGTACCCAGAAAATCGACTTCGAAAAGGGCCGAGCTCCTGGCGCCAAGGATGTCGGGCCCTTTTATGCCGGCTTGCAGGCGCGAAGAAAGTAGCGACATTTGAAAGGCCGGTGCGGCGTTCAGGTCAGTCCCATCAGGGTCGGGGTTCACGGCCGTAGGGTACAGGATCACATTGCCCTCGCGTGCGGCTACCACCTGACGCGTGTCGAAAAACATTTCGAAGTTTACATAACCATGGAATTCAAACTGAAATGCGCCTTGGGCAGATGCCATTTTTCCCGAAAGGGGGAAAAGAATAATAATTAAGAGTATTTGTGCAGTCTTTTTATGAGATTTCATAATGGTGAAGAGTGATGGCCCAAAATTAAGCAATCATTTGGCACAAGAGGTATTTTTTTGGTTTCCGATTATAAAACAAAGAAATCTAATTAGCAAATTACATGAATTTTTTGCCGAAAAATCTGTTTCTTTGCGGGTAAATAATCCCAAACCCAAAAATCGATGAAGAAGTTAATGCTATTAATGGTAGTGGCGGTTCTGGCCGCTTGCAGTCAGACCCCCGAAAATGAAGTCAAAATAACAGGCGTGATAGAAAGCCCCACGGCAGCCGACGTGGAGGTCTTATATTACAAGAACTTCATTACCAACCAAACCGAGAAAATAGAGGTTAGCCTGGATACCGGCAATGCCTTTGATGCAGTGCTGCCGATTTCCGAGGGCCAGTTTGTGTATGTGAGCCAGCCGCGGCGCAACATTATGCTGTATCTTGTGCCCGGTGCTGATATCAGCATTTCGTTCAACTCAGAAGACCCCGACCAGCTCCCGGTGATTGAAGGCAAAAAAGCCCTGGAGAGCCGTTTCCTGGTGTCGTACAACAAGGAGGTGGAGCGCAAATACAACCGCAGCATCATCCTGAACCAATTGGGTAGCATCAGTGCCGCCGATTTTAAGGACATGATGGATAGTGCCTATGAAGAAAAGCTTACCTACCTCGAAGGCCATGAGGACTATCGTAAGCTGGACAAGGAGTTTGTGAAAGTCATGAAAACCAATTTCCTTTACGAGAAGTATGGCCTTTTGCTCGATTACCCTATGGCATTTGCGTATTTCAATCCTGAAGCCGGCGACCCGGAGCTTCCCGGAGATTTTTATGATTTCCTTGAAAGTGACAACCTTTTCAGTGATGAGTATTTGAAGATGCGTCCGTATTTCAGCTTTGCGAATGCTTACCTCAGCAGGCATGCCGAGAAAAATGCCGACCCCGACAGCGAGTTATCCTTTTACGAGAGGCAATACCAATTTGCCCGCGAGATTTTCACTGGCAAGACCCGCGAGGCAGTGCTGGCTCAGAACCTTATTTACCTGCTGAATTTCGGCACCCCTGAAGCGGGTGAAGAGTATTATGCTGATTTTTCGGCCCTGGTGCAAACCCCCGAATACCGCGAGCTTATCGATGCCGAGTACCAGACCATTATGGCCCTTTCGCACGGGCAGCCTGCCCCTGCCATTACCCTGACCGACATTAACGGCAACGAGGTTTCTTTGAGCGACTTTGCCGGCAAGGTGGTGTATCTCGACTTCTGGGCAAGCTGGTGCGGTCCTTGCATGCGCGAAGTGCCCTTTGCAAAGGAGCTCAAGAAACGTATGAAAGGAGAGGATGACTTGGTGTTCTTCTATGTTTCAGTCGATACGGACGAAACAGCCTGGCGCAATAAGGTTGCTGAGATGGAAATCCAGGGTGTACATGTCAACGTGTCTGGTTTTGGTCATGATGTGCCGGTAAACTATAACCTCAAAGGGGTTCCCACTTTTTACCTGATTGGCCGCGATGGCAAAATTTTCGACAACCGTCCGCCTCGCCCCAGCAATCCCAAGGTGGATGAAGTGCTCAAAGCTGCCCTCGAACAAGAACTGGTTTAAACGGTCTGAAACATGAGAAACCTGATCCTTTTGCTTGTTTTGGCCTTCGCCTTTGCATGCAGTCAGCCTGCCGAAAAGACCTCCATTAGCTTTGGCGGCACCCTCGAAAACCTGGAAGCTGGTGCGGTTGAGTTTGTTTTTTACCGCGATTATACCAACAACCACCGCGAAATCATCACTATTGAGCCCGATGCAGAAGGCAATTTCAAAGTGGATTTTGAAATGCCCGGAGCAGCCAGCGGCAATTTGCGCCACGGTCGCACCAGCATCCTGCTGTTCCTTGAGCCCGGCGATGAGCTGGAGTTTACGGCCGATGCTACCAACTGGCTCGAAACCATAAACTTTTCAGGCAAGGGCGCTGAGGCAAACAACTTTTGCGTTTTATACCAGCGCGAAGTATTGCCCGGAGTGGGAAACAGTTTTTTCAGCAACGCCGCTGCCAATCTTTTGCCTGAAGCTTTTGCCGCAGCAATAGACAGCGTGGCCAGCCTGAAGTTGAATCTTCTGGCTGGTTTCCCGGAAAAGGAATCGCTGAACCCGGCATTTAAAGCTTGGTTTGAAACGGAGGTGCAATACGATAGGTATTCGCGCCTGCTCAGCTATCCGGCAATGCATCAGCGCTTCAATAGCCTCAAAACGCTGCCCGAGCTGCCAGAAAACTATTATGCTTTTCTTGAAGTCCCCGATCTTTTTGATAGCAGCCGCCTGAACAGCGAAACCTATGTGAATTTTTTGCAGGCGTACCTTGGCTATTGCGCCGACGATCATAAGGCTCGCTTTACTGACGATAATTCGCCTAATGAAATTAACTATGTCTTGGCCGGAGAACTCATCCCGGGAGAATCGGGCTATTATGTGCAGGCTATTAGCATAAACCGCGAGTTTAACTACGGCGACCTTGACAAAGCCCGCGCCCTTTATGATAAGTTCATGGAAACAGCAGAGTCAGAAGACCTGAAAGCCCGTGTTACCAATACCTGGAATGGTATTCAGGCGCTGATGCCCGGCAATCCTGCACCAGACTTCACCATGACTGATATGGATGGGAACGAGGTGTCGCTCAGTGATTTTCGTGGCAAAGTGGTTTACCTGAAGTTTTGGGCCAGCTGGTGCGGCCCCTGCATGCGACAGGTGCCGCCCGCAGCAGAACTGAAGAGGCGGCTGGCAGATCAGGAAGATCTGGTGTTCTTGTATGTTTCTATCGATACCGACCTGGATGCCTGGCGAAACACCGTGAAGCGCAACCACATTTCGGGCATTCATTTTCAGACCCCGGGCCGCGAACGCGGAACGCCTGCCCTTTACCAGGTGAAGTGGATCCCAACCTTCTTTATTATTGGTAAGGATGGCAGCATATTCGACAATCGTCCGCCCCAGCCTGCCGATGCCAACGTGGACGAAATGCTGCTGAAAGCCCTCGCCCAATAGATCAAACGAACCTCATTTTCCTGTCCGCACCTGAACAATTTATTGTCCGGTTGCGGACAATTTTATTTAATAATCGGGGCCCGTTTTTTCTTAAAGTACTGAAATAGAGGTTTTTAATTTGTGGGGCATAAGATTTGATATGCAGAATGGAAACATAACACCTTTTTTTTATGCTCCGCAATTTTCTGACGCTCACCTTTCGGAATCTCTTCAAACATAAGTTTTCAACTATTGTAAACCTTTCGGGCCTGGCCCTTGGTTTTGCCACTTTTATTCTGATAGCATTGTATGTTTATGATGAAAACCAATATGACCGGTTTCATGAAAAAGGCGACCGTATATATCGCTTGTATCACAATGCTTTCAACCCCGAAAGGCAAATGACGAATTTGCCGGCTCTTTTGTACGATCCATTGATTGAAGGCCTTCCCGAAGCTGAGGCCATTGTCAGGGTTTTTGGCGATCACAGCAAATCTGTTCTTGAGCGTGAAGACAAAAGATTCAGGCAGGATCGCATTTTTTTTGCCGATCCTTCCTTCTTTGATATTTTTTCTTTCGATATAGAGAAAGGCAGCATTGACTTCTTTCGCGAGAACATTCAATCGGTATTAATTACTCCCGCTGTCGCGGAAAAGTTTTTTGAACAGGAGAACCCGGTTGGAAAAACCTTGCGTTACAGTGATGCCCTCGACTTGGTTGTGGCCGGAGTTTTAAAAGCCCCTCCGCGCTTGTCGCACCTTCAATTTGAAGTAATAATAAACCTGGAAGCCAGACGGTCGTACCATGCGCACATGTTCGAAAACTGGGGCAACTATTCATCCCATTATTATTTTCTTTTAAGACCCGATGCCATTCCGGAGCAGGTAGCTGAGAAAGCGTTGGGTTTTTTCACTGAAGCAAGAGGCGCAAATTTTCAGGACGAAAATGTACGTTTGTGGCTTCAACCTATAAAAGAGGTCTATCTTGAATCAGGAAAAATTGAAACTTCCGGGTTTGAAGTGGGTTCAGGCAACCCTTCCACTGTTGCCATTTTTGCCATTTCTTCCATTCTGATTCTTTTGCTGGCTTGCTTTAATTATGTAAATCTTGCCACGGCAAAGGCAGTGAGCCGGGCCAGAGAGGTGGGCATGCGAAAAGTGCTGGGCGCTAACCGCAAAAACCTAACCTGGTATTTTTTAAACGAATCATTTGTTCTGGTGCTTATTGCCCTGTTTTTGGGCGTGGGTTTGGCTGAATTAGCTATTCCACTTTTTACCCAAATGACCGGAAAGCAAGTTAGCCTTGGAATGATCAGTCCGGTTAATTTAATTACCGGCGTGCTTTTCCTTCTTTTTATTGTGGGTTTGATTTCTGGTTTATACCCCGCTTATGTTATGTCGCGTTTCGAACCAATAAAGGTTTTGAAAGGATCAACAGCCATTTCGGGGCAGCAAATGAAAAACATGCTTGGCATAAATCTTCGAATGAGGCAAGTTTTGCTGGTTATCCAGTTTGCGGTTTCCATTGGTTTGGTTATTGGCAGCCTGGTGATGCTTGGACAAACCAAACATGCACTGAACAACGCCGGCTTTAAAAAGGAAGCATTAGTTGTTGTTCGCAATAGTTGGAGTCCTGAAATGACCAATGTGTATTATCGTTTCAGAAATGAGATGAGCCAGTACCCTTTTGTTGAAGCAATAAGCACTGGCCTGCATGTTCCGGGCGAGCATATTGGCAATCAGGGATATTTACGCCAACCTGATCAGACCCGCGAAGAAGCGCAACTTAGCGTTTTTGCATCTATCGACTATAACTATTTTGACGTGCTTGGGGCGAAAATAATTGAAGGCCGCAATTTCGACGCCCGAATGGCAACCGACAGCAGTGAAGCGGTAATCCTGAATCAATCCGCTGTTCGTGCGCTTGGACTTGAAAACCCGGTCGGCACTATGCTTACCGGTTTTTGGGACTCTCAAAACAGCACAAAGCGCGTCATCGGAGTAGTGGAAGATATTCACTTCTTGAGCATGCACCGGCCTGTACAGCCTACTGCCTTCCTTTTTTGGTTTTATTATAGAGATTATTCACCGGCATCGCACCAGTTCATGGTGAAAATAAACAGCGCTTCGCTGGCCGAACCGGTCGAAACCATAAAAAAAGTCTGGGGGGATATCGTTCCCAGCCATCCAATCGATTTTTATTTTCTGGATGAGCGATATGAAAACATGTATCGTGCGGAGATTCAAACAGGAAATTCAGCCAGGGTATTCACCATCCTGGCCTTGCTTATTGCATGTATGGGTTTGCTGGGTACCACCGCTTATATTATGGAAGCGAGAAAGAAGGAGTTTGGCATCCGAAAGGTACTGGGTGCTTCAGTATTCAGGCTCACCAGAATGATTTCTCTTGAGTTCTCCATTCTGGTGCTTTTATCCACCATTATAGCATGGCCGGTTACTTTTTATTTTCTTTCGAGATGGCTGGATGGTTTTGTTTATCGCATTGATTTGTCTCATTGGTTCTTTTTAGCAGCAGGGCTGTCCTGCTGGCTGCTGGCTATGATAACGATAAACATCCTGGCATATAAACAGGCACGGAAAAACCCGGTGGAAGCGCTCAAATATGAGTGATGTTTAGTCGGCGTTGACTGAAAAATATTTTTCGATTTCCTGCAGATCGTCATTGGAGGGGGTAAGGTCTTTAATGATCTTTCCTTTCTCGAGTAAAATGATGCGGCTACAGATCTCGGTAATGTGGTTCAGGTTGTGGCTCGAAATGAGCATGGTAGTTCCCCGTGCTTCATTTTCTTCTTTAAGCATGCGCTTGATCAGAATCTGGGAGGTGGGGTCCAGAAAATTGAAGGGCTCATCAAGGATAAGCAGTTCGGGTTGCACGAGCATGGCTGCGATGATGCCCACCTTTTGCTTGTTGCCGGTCGAAAACTGCCGGATGAATTTCTTCTGCTCAAGAATCTCATCATTCATAAAGCGCGAAAAAAACCGTAGTTTCTCATCAGCTGCTTCTTTCGACATGCCTATCAGGCTGGCCACAAAATAAAAATATTCTTCCGGAGTCATGAAGTCGATCAGAAAGCCTTCGTCGAGATAGCTTCCGGTAAGCGTTTTCCAGTGTTCGCTGCCAGCCACGCTTTGACCGTTCAGTTGAACTTCGCCCCCCGAGGCCTGTATCAGGTCGAGAACCAATCGAAAAAGGGTGGTTTTGCCGGCCCCGTTGTTGCCCACAATGCCCAGTAGTTCGCCTTTACTGATCTGAAGCTGGTCAATGTCGAGCACGGTTTGTTGTCCGTAAATTTTCTGTAACTGGCTGATGTTTATTTGCATTGCTATTGCTCCCGGTATTTATTCAGGTTTTGATATTTTTTGCTGGCAAATTTGCGGGCCGTAGCACTCAGCCACCATTTGTGGGTGCTGATAAAAGCCAGGCCGGTGATGGCGGTGGATACGTATATGCCGGTCTTTTTTCCCCATGGCAACAACATGCCCGCAACTGCCACCGGAACCAGCGAAACGAATATCAGTAATATGGAAACAAAAAGAATTCCGCTGGTGCCTTCAAAGTTAAATATGGCCTTTTTGTTGGGGTCGAGCCGTGTTGAGTTTGAAACGCCAAGGTATATCAGCAGGGCAAAAACCGGCCCGGTGGCATAAAGCATTAGTGAGAAAAGCATGGGCACTGCCGCCGGCTGAAAATACCAAACAACGGGCAAAATCAGAATCAACTGCAGCAAGGCTGCGCCGGTGTAAAAATAATATTTTGCCAGGATAAATGTTTTCATATCAATGCTACTTACCGCAATGAAATCAAAAAACCGGCTTTCCCATGAAAAGGTGTATTGCAGGTGGTAAAAGCCAAACGACCCCATGAACATGAGCAGTATTGGATAAAAAGAAATTATGGTCGATTCGTTGAAGGCACTGGTTATCATGGCCAGCACCACAAATATGGCAAATGGCCACTGATACACATTTGCCCTGGGTCTTTTGTTGCGGGTCAGCAACTTCCATTCCAGGTCCCAGTAAGGACCGTATACAGGTATCCGTGCAAACAGCCTTCCCATAAAGCCGCTCCCCTGAAATTTGCTGGCAGAAGGTGTAATCACCAACGAGTAACTTTTTTGTAAGTTTTGCAGGGCAAGATAATTAAGGCCGGCAATAGGTGTTGCAAGTGCTGCATACGCTGCCCAGTGCCCGCTCATCAAAGCCAAACCAAAGTTAATGGAGGCCTCTTTTGCTTCACTGAAAAATAACCAGGTAGCAATAGCGGCAAGGGCCAGCCCGGCATACCAGATAACCAACCCCCTTTTTTCGGAGCTTTTGGCCCAAATTACAATAGAGTGGCTAAGACCAGCAATTAGCAGCAAACCGATGATAGTCAACCAGAAAACTGTTTGTCCATAATCCGGAACAATCACCCGGCGAAGAAAGGGATAGGAGACCAGAACCAGGTATATGTTGAATGGGCTTAACCAGCCTCGCAAAAGAGTGTATGAGGCCAGTTTCTTTCGGGGTACAGGCAGGTGAAGGTAGGGTGCGATTTTGTGGCGCGGCAGTTTCTGCCCTAGCAGCCGCATTAGCTGGTCGGAGAGGAAAAGAACGAACAGAACCGAGAAATAGAGCTCGTGCGCTGAGCTATCCGGATAAAATTCCTGTAAAAAACCTGGCAAAATTCTGGCTAATAAATGAATGTACCAGAGCATGGAAAGCCCTACAAACCCAATGATAAGCTTAATGCCAATGCTTCGCTCAAAATAATGGGCCCGCCGCAAACTCAGCCAGGCATGTTGCAGAAAGGTGAAAAACATTAAATCCTTGCGATAATTTGATTTTAAAACACGGCTGCAAGTATAAGATTTTTTCTGCACAGCAAGACCGTTTTTAATTAATGCTTTACAGATTCAAGCAGACTGGAAAAATTCTTTGCTGGGTTGCGATCAAAATAGGTGTTTTGTTGTTTATCTAAAAACCAAAAACGAGACACATGAAAAAAATAAGCCTATTTCTTTTATTCTTGTTGCCAGTTCTTGCCTTTGCACAGCGCGACTGGAGCGCAATGAACATAACTACCACCGAAGTGGGTCCGGGTGTTTACCGCCTTTTTGTTGGAGAGGGTGTATCCACCGTGCTTTATGTTGGTGAAGACGGCGTAATGCTTATCGATGCCGCCTATGAGCAAACCGCTCCTCAACTAAAAGCAGCCATCGAGTCCATTACATTGCAGCCTGTTAAATACCTGGTAAACACCCATCACCATGGCGACCATGTGGGTGGCAATTATGCCATGGGCAAGGATGCCATCATTATTGCCCACCACTTTGTTATGGATTTCGTTAGCCGCGAGCATCGTGCAGGTGAGCGTGTAACACCAGCTTTGCCAAAGGAGGCAAGACCCGATTTCAGTTTTTCTGATGAATTGAAATTCGATTTTAATAGCCAGACCCTGCAAATGCTTCATTTACCCAAGGGCCATACCGGAGGCGATATCATTATTTATTTTCCGGAAAGCAAGGTGCTGAAAATGGGCGACCTTTTGTTTGCCGATAACTTCCCGTTTGTGGATGTGAACAATGGCGGCGACCCCATGGGGTATGTCAGGAATCAGCAGTTCATACTCGAAAATTATCCCGAAGATTTGACAATTGTTGGCGGACATGGCCCGATTTATACCATGGCGCAACTTCGCGAATACAACAACGCCCTGGTTCAAACCATGGAAGTGGTTCGCAAGGCCAAAGAAGCAGGAATGACTGCCGAACAAATGAAAGCCGACCGCATACTGAAAGAGTGGGAGGACTGGGGGAAATTCTTCATAACCGAAGACCGCTGGATAGATACATTATACCCGGTTTTCTAGTCATTTTACTTTTTTCTTTTCAGGTTCATCAGGATAGGAAATGCCCTTGGAACATCCTGTTCGTATACAATTATGGAAATTTCGTTCGAGGTGGAAATGATTTCGCACACGTTTATGCCTGCCCAGGCCAGATTTTTCAGCAGAAAGTAATACACCCCCGAAACTTCAGTGTTATTCTTTGGAAGGCTTATGATATTTCTGCTTACGGCGGTAAAGTGCTTAACCTTGGGGGCGGATTGGGTATTCATTATGAGGATCCGGCTGCCAACCCGGTGCCCGATTTTGCTTCTTTCTTCAGGCTGGTTGCAAACCATCTTGAAATTTCTCAGGAAGTTAAGGTACACTTTGAGCTGGGAAGAAGTTTGGTGGGGCAATGTGGCTCGCTGGTCACAAAGGTGCTGTATGTTAAAAAAGGACAACAAAAGCAATTTGTGATTACTGATGCAGGGATGACCGAATTGCTGAGGCCGGCACTTTACCAGGCAGTGCATAAAATAGAAAATCCCGACTCTGATGGCCCTCATCAACCTTATGATGTGGTGGGCCCGATTTGCGAATCAAGCGATGTTTTTGCAAAAGAAGTAATACTTCCCAAAACTACAAGAGGCGATATGCTCTTCATTCGATCATGTGGGGCATATGCCCAGTCCATGTCGCTTCGCTACAATCTCAGAAGCCCTGCCCCGGCTTATTTTTTCCGACAAAATGAATTTTTTACAAATCTTTCCAGTAAGGCTGAACTTTCATTTCCTGTTTTTGTTTAGGTTTTAAAAGACAAAAATTAAACAAGCAGATTTATTTGATAACCACCCCTTTTTTATTGCACAGGATTGCTGATAAAGTATTGATTTTTCATATAATTTTGCTGTTTATCAATGTATTTGAAGGAAAATGATTCACATTACCCGCAGGGAAACCTTTAACGCCGCCCACCGACTTTTTAAGCCAGAGTGGGACGATCAGAAAAACCTCGAGGTGTTTGGCAAGTGCTCTAATCCGCGCTGGCATGGGCATAATTATGTGCTGTATATTACCGTGAAAGGGGAGGTTGATGCCGAAACCGGGTTCTTGGTGAACCTCAAGGACCTCAGCCGTATTATCAATCAGTTTGTAATTGAAAAACTCGACCACAAGAACATAAATGTGGAAGTTGACTTTATGGCTGAAAAAATTGCCTCGACCGAAAACCTGGCCATTGGCATATGGGGGCAACTCGAAGAACCGGTGAGTCAGCTTGGGGCAGAACTCCAATGTGTCAGGGTAGATGAAACCGAAAAAAATTCAGTACAGTATTACGGAAAAAATAACCTTAAAAATTAAAGCAATGGCATCAGAAATAAACAGGGAAATGGCCATAGAGAATAAAATGGACGATTACGAAAAGATTGATCTCTATAACCCAAAGAAGATCCAGGCGCTTTCTTCACATTATTACAAGATTCTTGAGCTGGTTGGAGAAGACCCTACCCGCGAAGGGCTTGAAAAAACCCCCGAACGCGTAGCCAAGGCCATGCAGTACCTTACCCATGGTTACGACATTGACCCCAGTGAAATTCTTCGTTCGGCCATGTTTAAGGAGGATTACAAGCAGATGGTGATTGTAAAGGACATAGAGATTTATTCAATGTGCGAACATCATATGCTGCCGTTTATCGGTAAAGCGCATGTGGCATACATTCCCAATGGTCAAATTGTAGGTTTGAGTAAGATTCCCCGGGTAGTCGATGCTTTTGCGCGCAGGTTGCAGGTGCAGGAGCGCCTCACCACCCAAATCAAGGAGTGCATCCAGGAAGCCCTGAATCCCCTGGGCGTAGCCGTGGTAATTGAAGCCCATCACCTATGTATGATGATGCGGGGCATTCAGAAACAAAATTCTGTTACAACCACCAGCGATTTTACCGGCGCTTTTCTTACCGAGAAAACCCGTGCCGAATTCATTCATCTGCTTGGAAGCAGGCTGCATTAAAACTCTTTAGGATAACTGTTTTAGAAAGCGTGCGGATTACCGTGCGCTTTTTTTTATTAAGTATTTCTGTTAATTTGCAGCACATCAGATAGAAATTTCGTAATAGGAAGTATACCATGAAAAAATTTATTACTATGAAGAAACCCACTTTGTTTTTCGCTTTAATTATTTTGCTTGCAAGCATTGCTGCATGCAATAAAGAAAAAAATGCTGAGCCCGACCTTACCCCGAAACCCATTGAACTTACTGCCCGGGCCCACGAGGTGATTGGCAGCAGCAACCAATTTGGGATCGAGCTTTTTACGCGTACAGCCGTGGATGAGGATGGTAACCTGATGTTATCGCCCCTCAGTGCCAGCGTGGCGCTTACCATGGCCCTGAATGGAAGCGGGGGCGACACTTACGAGCAGATGCGCGAAATGCTGGGCTATCCTGCAGATTTGACTTTAACTGAAATTAACCAGGCTTATAAAGGTTTGGTAAGCCAGCTACTCACTGTCGATCCGAAAGTTACGCTTACACTGGCCAATGCCCTTTTTTACCGTCTGGGTTTTCCGGTGAAGCCACCATTTCTAAACACCATGACCACCGATTTTGATGCCCATGTGGAGGGGCTCAATTTTGACCTGCCTTCAGCCATTGATGTAATAAATGGCTGGGCCAGCGATAATACCAATGGAAAGATTCCCCAGGTTATCACCGAGATCACCCCTGAAGCTGTGATGTTCCTTATGAATGCCCTGTATTTTAAAGGCGACTGGACCTACCAGTTTGATGTTTCTGAAACCCAAAACAGGCCTTTCTATCTTGACAATGGAAGCCAGATCAGTGTTCCCACCATGGCCAGCAATGTAATGGCCATGCGCCATTTTGGAAGCGGGTTTGGGGCCATGGAACTGCCCTACGGGCAAACAAACTTTTCAATGGTTGTCATTGTTCCAAATACAACTCTGAATGATTTTTATCCCCAATTTACCCCTGAAGTCTGGCAGGAAATTACTGATGGACTCGATGGACAAACCCAAAGAGTGAAAACAATGGTCACTATGCCAAAATTTGAGTTCGATTATGAGAAGATGCTTAACGATCAGCTTCAGAGCCTTGGCATGGTCGATGCCTTTCTTCCAAATGGGGCAAACTTTTCGGGTATTTCTGACCAGGACATTTTTATCAGCTTTGTGAAGCAGAATACCTTTATAAAGGTTAATGAAGAAGGCACCGAAGCGGCTGCCGTTACAACCATTGGCTTTGAAACGGTTAGCCTTCCCCCAAGTTTCGATGCAAACAAGCCATTTATTTTTGCCATTCGCGAGCGCACCACCAATACCCTGTTGTTTATTGGGAGTGTTATGAACCCAGTGGAATAATCCTTTGCCCGGGTGGGCAATGAATGAAATAAAAAACCGGAATACGCTATTGTTTTCCGGTTTTTCTTTTTGTGAAGGGAAAGACCCCTCCACAGACATACAGAAATACATTAACTTTGTGGCCTGAAATAATTTAACACTACAAAGCGATAGTTTATGAAGAAAGCGTTTGTATTTCCCGGCCAGGGCGCGCAGTTCGTTGGCATGGGCAAAGACTTGTATGATAACTCTGCCGAAGCCAGGGCCATGTTCGAAAAGGCCAATGAGATCCTTGGTTTTCGCATTACCGACCTGATGTTTTCGGGTACTGACGAAGACCTGCGTCAAACCAAAGTAACCCAGCCGGCCATTTTTCTGCATTCGATAATTCTGGCCCACAGCCTGGGTGAGAAATTCAATCCCGACATGGTTGCAGGCCACTCACTGGGCGAGTTCTCAGCACTTGTGGCAGCCCGTGCCCTTAGCTTTGAAGATGGGCTGGTACTGGTGTCGAAACGTGCCACGGCCATGCAAAAGGCCTGTGAAGCGGAACCCTCGACCATGGCTGCCATACTGGGCCTTGATGACGAGGTGGTGGAAGGTATTTGTGCAGGAATTTACGAAGTGGTGGTTCCGGCCAATTACAACAGCCCCGGTCAGCTGGTGATTTCAGGCAGCATTAAGGGCATCGAGATTGCCATGGAAATGATGAAAGAAGCCGGTGCAAAGCGTGCCTTACCGCTCAAAGTAGGTGGCGCGTTCCACTCGCCGCTCATGGAGCCTGCCCGCCAGGAATTGGCTCGGGCCATAAACGAAACCGCATTCAATAGCCCCATTTGTCCTGTGTATCAAAATGTGAATGCCAATGCGGTAACCGACCCTGCGCAGATCAAAGAAAACCTCATTGCACAGCTCACCTCCCCGGTTCGCTGGACCCAGATCATGAAGAATATGATAGCTGATAGTGCCACTACTTTCGTGGAAGTAGGTCCCGGCACCGTGCTGCAGGGGCTGGTCAAAAAGGTTAACAAAGACATTGAAGCTTACAGCGCTTAAACTTTTGGCCAATGATCACTTACCTGCTTTTTATTGCCGGCTTCGTGCTGCTCATATACGGGGCTAAGTTCCTGGTTGACGGAGCGGCATCAATTGCCCAAAAGCATGGTATTTCAAATATTGTCATTGGACTGACTATTGTTGCCCTTGGGACTTCTTCGCCCGAACTGGTTGTAAACCTAATTGCCAGTTTCCAGGGGGCCGACGATGTGGCCATGGGGAATATTCTTGGCAGCAATAATTCTAACATTCTGCTTATTCTGGGTGTCTCAGCCTTGATTTTTCCGATTGCAGTTAGTGTTAATCATAATTGGAGGCGGATTCCTTTCGCCCTGGAAATTCCCATTGCAATTTTTGCTGCTGCCATCATAGGTATACTGGCCAACGACCACTTATTCCGGCGCATGGAAGAGTCTCAAATTGACCGGATTAATGGCCTGATTTTGATCATTTTCTTTTTGATTTTTATGGTGTATGCCTTCAAATATGGGAATGAAGATGCCGAGGATGATGTGAGAATGAAAAGTTATCCTATCTGGAAGGCTTCGCTTATGATACCCATAGGTATTGGCGGCTTAGCCCTCGGCGGGAAGTGGATCGTGGATGGCGCCGTACAGATCGCTGCCTTACTGGGCATGAGTGAAGCCCTGATTAGTCTTACCATTGTTGCCGTGGGCACCTCTCTGCCCGAACTGGCAACCTGCGTGGTGGCTGCCTATAAGAAAAATGCCGGCATTGTGATTGGAAATGTGGTGGGTTCCAACATTTTTAACATTTTCTTCGTGGTTGGTGTAAGTGCCGTAATCCAGCCCTTGAAGTTCAACCTTTCCATGAATTTCGATGTCCTGGTTGGGTTCTTTTCTACAGTCCTGCTTTTTTCTTTTCTTTTCTTCCCCCGGAAAAACATTTTGGAACGCTGGCAGGGAGGCGTCCTGCTATTGCTTTATATAGCCTACCTTTTTGTGCTGATTTTGAAGGAAACCGGCATTATAAATTTTGGTTTTTAAGTTTGCCTGAATACAACAGTTTCTCAAGGGCTGGCTCATACAAAGTTTTTTCGAGCAGTTTAAAGTACTGAAAGCTGTGCATGTCACTCCCAAGGAAGTCGATCATGCCGGCATCGATCAGTTTTTCCGATATTTTCTTGGTGGAAAGCGAATAATATCCCGAAAGGGAAATAGTGTTGAGCTGAAAAAATACCTCCCGGTCCTTCAACTCTTCTAGTTTTGAAAACATCCCGTGCCAGTATACGTAGCGTTCAGGGTGGGCCAGAATTATCTTATAACCTGCCACCTGCATTTCGAATAGCAGTTCGCTAAGGTTTTGCGGAGGGCTGTAGTAGGGCAATTCAATTAAAACGTAATTGTCGCCGAAGGTCATCAGGTTTTTTTCCTTTACCATGGGTGCAAAACCTTCGTCGACCAGGTATTCCGCAACGGCTTTAAATTCAATGTTCAGCCCTGCTTCCTTAATGGCTTTCCTTACTTCGGCCTCGCCTTTGCGGATAATCTGTTCATTGTTTTTGTAAAGGTCGGCCATGATGTGGGGCGTGGTAATAATCTTTCTGAAACCTAGCCCAGTCATTTGTTTCAGCAGTCCCAACACGGTGGGCATGTCGGGCGCCCCGTCGTCGATGCCCGGTATCAGGTGCGAATGCATGTCGGTTACCAGGGGCGACAAGTCAACGGGCTTCTCCAACTTTTTCTTTTTAAACCAATTGCCAAACAGGCTCATAAGCAGGCACTTTTAGGGTGAAAACATGGTGACAATTAGCGTTTTTCGTATTGCTCGCGATAGTAGTTCTGATATTGCCCTGAAGTAACATGTTCGAGCCATTCGTTGTTGTTCAGGTACCAGTCCACTGTTTTACTCAGGCCTTCTTCAAACTGCAATGAGGGTTTCCATCCCAGCTCGCTTTGTAATTTGCTGGCGTCGATGGCATAACGCAGGTCGTGCCCGGCACGGTCTTTCACATATGTGATAAGGCTTTCAGAGATGCCCTGCTCGCGTCCAAGCTTCTTGCCCATGATCTTGCAGAGTAGGTGGATCAGGTCTATGTTCTTCCATTCGTTGTGCCCGCCAATGTTGTATGTTTCTCCGTTTTTGCCCTGATGCATGATCAGGTCAATGGCCTGAGCATGGTCTTCCACATACAGCCAGTCGCGCACGTTTTCGCCCTTACCATATACCGGCAGGGGTTTCATGTGAATGATGTTGTTGATGAAAAGCGGGATCAACTTTTCAGGAAACTGGTTGGGCCCGTAGTTGTTAGAGCAATTCGAGATGACAATGGGCAGGCCGTAGGTGTGGTGGTAAGCCCTTACAAAATGATCGCTTGAGGCCTTAGAGGCAGAGTAGGGGCTGCGTGGGTCGTAGGCGGTGGTTTCGGTAAACAGGCCTTCCTGCCCCAGCGAGCCGTAAACCTCGTCGGTGCTGATATGGAAGAAAAGCTTGTCTTCGAAGGGCCTTTGCCAGAACTTCCGTGCAGCATTGAGCAGGTTCACCGTACCAAGTATATTGGTGTGAATAAAATCGAGCGGGTTGGTGATGCTGCGGTCAACATGCGACTCAGCGGCCAAATGAAGCACCACATCAAAATCGTGCTTTTCAAAAAGCGCGTTGATGGCATCCATATCCAGTATGTCGGCCTTTAGGAAGTGGTAATTCGGTTGGTTTTCAATATCGGTAAGGTTGGCCAGGTTGCCGGCATAGGTGAGGCTGTCGAGGTTAAAAATCTGGTAATCGGGGTATTTCTTCACCATAAGCCGTACCACGTGCGATCCGATAAATCCGGCACCTCCGGTAATAAGTACTTTTTTCATTACAGATAAATTTTTAAGATTCCAGAATGCCTGCAGCCAGGTTTTTTTCCCACCTCCAGGCCGAGGCCATCATTTCATCGAGGCTTTTTTCGGCCCTCCAGCCCAGCTTCAGGTTGGCAAGGGTGGTGTCGGCCCAAACCCTTGGCACATCGCCTGTCCTTCGGCTGGTGATCTCGTAAGGGAGTTTCATGCCGGTAACCCGCTCAAACGCCAGGATGGCTTCCATTACGCTGGTACCTTTTCCTGTTCCAAGGTTAAATACCTCCAGGTTTTTTTTGTTATCGCCTTTGAGCAGACGGTCGATGGCCACCACATGGGCTTTGGCCAAGTCAACCACATGAATGTAATCGCGTATTGCGGTGCCATCGGGCGTATCGTAGTCGTTACCAAACACCATGAGCTTCTGTCGCTTGCCAATGGCGGTCTGGGTGATGAAAGGCACCAGGTTGTTGGGAATGCCAATGGGCAACTCGCCGATCAGGCCACTTTCGTGGGCGCCTATAGGATTAAAATAGCGCAGTAAAATTGCCCTTAGCCCGGCAGAGACAACCGTGTCTTCAATAATCTCTTCGCTTATTTGCTTGGTATTCCCGTAAGGGGAGAAAGCTTTTTTTATCGGGGCAAGTTCAGTGACCGGCAACTCATTTGGCTGCCCATACACGGTGCAGGAGGAGGAAAAGACAAAATTATTGGTTTCGAATTCTTCCATGAAGCGCAGCAGGTTGAGCAGCGACACCAGGTTGTTGTGGTAATATTTCAGTGGAGACTCAACGGATTCGCCCACAGCTTTAAAGGCGGCAAAATGGATGACGCCGGTCAGGTCGTAGTTCTCGCGGAAGAACACCCGCAGGGCTGCTTCGTTGCAAAGGTCGAGCTCGTAAAACCTGGGCTTCTTCCCGCTAATGCGGCCAATCTGTTCAATGATCGTGGCCGTGGAGTTAGAGAGGTTGTCGATAACCACCACCTCAAAACCACTTTGCTGCAATTCGACCACGGTGTGCGAACCAATATAGCCGGTGCCACCGGTAACCAGGATTTTTTCGCCCATTTTTAATTTTTTAAAAACTCCAGTAAGTAAGGTCTTTGATCTTGTTCCTGAAAATACCCTTGATGTCAATGAGGATAGGATTTTCGATTTCCTTCATATAGGCTTTCAGATCGTTTTCCGTAAGGTTGACGTATGGCTTATGGTTAACGGCCACCACCACGGCATCGTAATTGTTTCCTGGATTTTTCACCAGTTCAAAGCCGTATTCATGCTCAATGTCCCTGCTGTTGGCATAGGGGTCAACTACGTCAACCTGCACGCCATACGATTTTAATTCGCACACCAGATCGGCAACTTTCGAGTTGCGGCTGTCGGCCACGTTTTCTTTAAATGTGGCACCCATGACCAGTACTTTGCTGTTCAGTATATTCTTGCCTGCTGCGATCAGCTTTTTTACCAGCTGTTTGGCAGCATAAAAGCCCATGCTGTCGTTTACAAAACGGCCGGAGTTGATCACCTGGGGGTGATAGCGGAATTCTTTGGCCTTATATACCAGGTAGTAAGGGTCAACGCCAATACAGTGCCCGCCAACCAAGCCGGGATAGAAGCGCAGGAAGTTCCACTTGGTGCCGGCAGCTTCGAGAACATCGTAAGTGTTAATGCCCATGCGGTTGAAAATGATGGACAGCTCATTCATCAGGGCAATGTTCACATCGCGCTGGGTGTTTTCGATGATCTTGGCGGCTTCGGCCACCTTAATGCTCGGTGCCCGGTGCACGCCTGCCTTAACGATCAGTTCGTAGGTTTTGGCAATATTGTCGAGGGCTTCCTCGTCGTTGCCCGAAACAACCTTGGTAATAGTGGTAATGGTGTGGTCCTTGTCGCCGGGGTTAATGCGCTCTGGCGAGAAACCTATCTTGAAATCGACTCCCGCTTTCAGGCCAGACATTTCTTCCAGTATTGGGATGCAGTCTTCTTCAGTAGCCCCTGGATACACTGTAGATTCATATACCACATAATCACCCTTCTTCAGGGCTTTGCCCACCGATTTTGAGGCAGCTATCAAAGGCCTCAGATCAGGAAGATTATGGTTGTCGATGGGAGTGGGCACGCCCACAATATGAAAGTTTGCCTTTTTCAGGTCTTCAGCATTGGCAGTAAACTCAATGTCACAACCATCAAAGGCTTCGGCCTGCAGTTCTTCGCTGGGGTCGATGCGGTTGCGCATCATTTCCACACGGTCTTCCTTAATGTCAAAGCCGATCACTTTTATATGACGGGCAAACTCAAGGGCAATGGGCAGCCCAACATAACCTAATCCTATTACCGAAAGGGTGGCTTCCTTCTTCAAAAGTTTTTCGTAAATACTCATCATTTAATGGTTATTGCTATTTCTATTTTGAGTTAATTGTTTATCGCGCAAAGCGTAAATTCGTTCAATGATCTCCACCACTTTCAGGCCTTCAAGGGCATTGGTGGTAATAGTGGTGCTGCCCTTTAGTGTATCGACCACATTCTGAATAATGAAATGGTGGTTGGCGGCGCTGCCTTTGTAAGGGCCGTAGTCGTTGGGTGGCTCGGAAGGTGGCAATTCGGGCATTTCGTAATTTTCCACGTGGCAATACTCCACTTCGTTCATGTATTGCCCGCCGATTTTTACGCTACCCTTACTTCCCACAATGGTAATGCTGCTTTCCATATTTTTGTCCCATACGGCGGTGGAATAATTGATGCAGCCCATGCCACCGTTCACAAAGTTGAATGCAACCATACCGGAGTCTTCAAAGTCGGTAAGTTCGGCGTGGGCAAAGTCGTTGAAAATGCCCTGAATATCTTTAATGTCGCCAAAGAGCCAGTACATGATGTCCACGAAGTGGGCAAACTGGGTAAAGAGGGTTCCGCCATCCAGGTCAGCAGTGCCTTTCCAGCCACCTTTTTTGTAGTAGCGGTGATCTCGGTTCCAGTAGCAATTCACCTGCACCATGTAGGTGTCTCCGAGCGTACTGTTTTCAATCAACTCCTTTATCCAAATTGAAGGAGGGGAGTAGCGGTTTTGCATCACCAGGAATAACTGGCGGCTCACTTGCAATGACTTATAAATGATGGATTCGCATTGTGCCTTGGTGAGGGCCATGGGCTTTTCACAAACCACATGTATCTTCTTGTCAAGTGATTGCAAACAATGCTTTGCATGAAAACCATTGGGAGTGCAAACATTCACTACCTCGATTTCGATACCGCTGTCAAGCATTTCTTCTATCGACTGAAAGAAAGGGGTGTCAAAGGCTTCCAGATCCAATAGTTCGCGGGGTTTTGTGTCGCAAAGCGCTACCAGCTCGGCCTCAGGGTTACGCGCGATCATTTCTGCATGCCGCTTGCCAATATGCCCGCAACCCACCACCGCAAATCGAATCTTCTCAGCCGGCTTTTCCATAAAAATCATTATTAAAAAAACATTAAACCTGGTAAAGACGCAATGCATTGCGTCTCTACAAACCTCAAATCTTAAATCCGCTGGCCAGCGGACACGCCCCAAACCTTTAACCCTAACCCCTAACCTATCTTCCTTACCTTCCCATTTTCCAGCGCGTAGGGCTGCCCGCTTTCGGGGCATTTAGCCATGCCTTTTTCATCAAACTTCAGTTGGTGTCCAAACTCACTCATCCAACCAATTTGTTTGGCGGGGTTACCCACGACCAGCCCAAAGGCTGGCACATCTCTTATCACCACTGCCCCGGCCCCGATAAAGGCAAATTCACCAATTTCGATGCCGCAAACAATGGTGGCATTGGCACCAATGCTGGCCCCGCGCTTTACCAGTGTTTTAACATACTGGTCCTTGCGGACCACGGCGCTACGCGGGTTCACAATATTGGTAAACACCATGGAGGGCCCCAGGAAGACATCATCCTCGCAAATCACACCCGTGTATATAGAAACGTTGTTCTGAACCTTCACGTTATTGCCTAGCACCACGCCAGGTGAAATCACCACGTTTTGCCCCAGGTTGCAGTTTTCTCCAAGCTCGCAGTCGGGCATCACATGCGTAAAATGCCAGATCTTGGTGCCCTTGCCGATTTTACAGCCGGGATCAATGACGGCGGTTTCGTGGCTGAAGTATTCCTTTTCTGCCATTCAGTTTGTTTTTAGCGGTTTACGTATTCGAGCACCGATTCAGTAATATATTTCAACTGTTCGTCGTCGAGTTCGGTATGCATGGGCAGCGAAATCACGCTCTTGCTCAGGGCTTCCGTTACCGGGAAATCGCCTTCCTTGTACCTGGGGTCTGTATAGGCCTTTTGCATATGCATTGGCACGGGGTAATAAACCATGGCTGGAATGTCTTTCGACTGCAAGTGTTCCTGCAGGCCAAACCGGTCAATATTCTGGGTGATCAGGGTGTATTGATGAAAAACGTGGGTTGAGTTGCCAGCACGTTTTGGGGTCATTAGTTTCGGATTGTTTGCAAATGCATAGTCATAATAATCGGCGGCCGCCCGGCGGGCTTCAGCATAATAATCAAGTTTTCTGAGCTTAATGCGCAGGATGGCTGCCTGAATGCTGTCGAGACGGGAGTTAACGCCGATTGAGTCATGGTAGTAGCGAACTTCCATTCCGTGATTAACCAACACGCGCATGCGCTGCGCCAGCTGGTCGTCGTCGGTAAAGATGGCGCCGCCGTCACCATAGCACCCAAGGTTTTTTGAAGGGAAGAATGAGGTGCAACCAATCACCCCCATAGTGCCTGCCTTCTTGGTGGTTCCATCGCTGAAGCGGTAATCTGCCCCAATGGCCTGGGCGTTGTCTTCTATTACGAATAGTTTATGTTCATCAGCTATTTTCAGGATTTTCTCCATATCCGCACATTGCCCGAACAGGTGTACTGGCACTAAAGCTTTGGTTTTCGGGGTAATGGCTTGGCGGAAAGCCTCCGGATCCATATTGAATGTCAGGGGATCAACATCAACCAGGACCGGGGTCAGGCCCAGCAATGCAATTACTTCTACGGTAGCCACAAAAGTAAAGGAGGTCGTGATCACCTCATCGCCGGGTTTCAGGTCAAGGGCCATCATAGCAACCTGAAGAGCATCAGTGCCATTGGCACACGGTATCACATGTTTTATGCCCAGATAAGTCTCCAGTTCCTGCTGAAAACTTTTTACTTCGGGGCCATTAATGTATTGTGTTGACCGGATTACGTTCAGTACGGCGTTGTCGATTTCGTTGCTGATTTTTTCGTATTGACCCTTAAGGTCAACCATTTGTATTTTTCGCATAGAGGGAGTTGGTGGTGGTTTTTAAGTTTTAAATACAGCCTACAAAGATAAAAATTATTCTTTCGGTCAATGACTTTTCAGCGGTAAAACCCGCATAAGCTTTGGGCTTAGGGCTTTTTGTTTTTTGTATTGATATGGCTGACGGGTTCATTCGAATGCCGTATCTTTGCGGCGGCAAAACTCCTTTCTAATGCGGTGGCTCTACCAGTTCTTCATTCTCATTTACCAGGCCAGTGCGGTGATAGCTTCCTGGTTTTCGCCCAAAGCGAGGCTCTGGGGGCAGGGGCGCAAGCGACAGTTTGAAAAAATGAAGTATGCTTTTGCGGAGAAGGATCGCCTGGCATGGTTTCACTGCGCTTCTCTGGGCGAGTTTGAGCAGGGAAGGCCCGTCATAGAAGCATTCCGAATGGAATGCCCCGATTACAAGGTGCTGCTTACTTTTTTCTCCCCTTCGGGTTTCGAAATCCGCAAAAACTATGACAAGGCCGATTATATTTTTTACTTGCCGCTCGATACCCGGGCTAATGTGCGCCGCTTCCTGGATATCTGGAAGCCTTCAGTAGCCATTTTTGTAAAATACGAGTTTTGGTTCAACTACCTTGATGCCCTTCATAAACGAAAAATACCATCTCTGGTAATTTCGGCCAACTTCAGGCCCGAGCAGCATTTCTTTCGCCCTTACGGGAAATGGTTTCGCAGGCAACTGAAAAAGCTGTCCTTCCTATTTGTACAGAATGAAAAGTCGCTTAAGCTGCTTCATCAGGCAGGTATTTTAAATGCGGCCATTAGCGGCGACACCCGCTTCGACAGGGTGGCAGCCATTGCCGAGCAGCCCGCTGACTTTCCGCAGTTCGACAGCTTCGCGCGCGAAAGCCAAATACTTGTGGCGGGAAGCACCTGGCCGGCCGACGAAGCCTTGCTGCTACCCCTGATCAACGATCCGGCAGGGAAGCTGAAGTTTATCATAGCCCCCCACGAAATTCAGGCCCAGCACATTCAAAACCTCAAAAAGCAAATTAAGGTTCGTACCGAAATCTTTTCTGAGCTGTCAGGCAATGTGTCTGCCGATACCCGTGTGCTGATTATCGACCGCATCGGCATATTGTCGGGCCTTTACAGCATGGGCAGCATGGCCTATGTTGGCGGAGGATTCGGCCGTGGCATCCACAACATTCTGGAGGCAGTAACCTTTGGCCTGCCGGTGTTTTTCGGGCCTCGATATCAGCAATTTGCCGAAGCCCTGGAACTGAAGGAAAGGGGAGGGGCTTTCCCCGTGCAACAAGGAAAGGATCTGTTGCAGGGCGTTAATGAATTTCTTCAGCAACCCCAAATCCTGCATCAGGCCTCGTTGATTTGCAGAAAGTATATCGAAGAGAAAAAAGGTGCCACCGTTACCGTTGTTGAGTTTTTAAAGGATAAGCTGCTCTGAGCCCCTGCTTGGGTAATTTCCATACCAGACTTTTTTTTCTTGGCAGATTTGGCTAATTTTATGGGTTGTTTTTATCCGGTTGGGGTTTGCCGATACAATCTGATTTCTCTGAAAAATTAAAAAACAATTACTATGAATTTCTTTTTGAAAGTACTGGTCTCTTCGTTTGCAGTTATCATTGCTTCTTACCTTCTTCCCGGAGTGCATGTGCCCAATTTTGTCACTGCGCTTTTGGTGGCCTTTGTGCTGGGCGTGCTTAACATGCTCCTTAAGCCGGTTCTTGTGGTGCTCACCATCCCTGTAACTATTCTCAGCCTGGGTCTTTTTCTGCTGGTTATCAATGCCTTTATTGTGCAGCTAACGGCTTACTTTGTTGGTGGTTTTGTGGTCGATAGTTTCTGGTGGGCTTTGTTGTTTAGCATAATCCTTTCGGTAGTTACCTATTTCCTGGAAATCCCAGTTAAACCCCGGCCACCTCGCCATCGGGATTATTAGTATTGACAAACGTTTGGGCAGTTTTTTCTTTGCCTGGTTATTTCTTGGCACGTAAATTGGTTTTGCATGGGCGAATACGTTTCACTAAATAATGGAGGACAACGCAATGAAAAAACTAATGATGATCTTCGCCCTGATGAGCCTGGCCCTTTCGCTGGCCGCCTCTCATCCAAACCCTTCCGAACTGATCATTTCGCTACACGATGGTGCTGCTTTTAACATTACCATTGGCGACCGTTCATACAATCATCAGCGTACATCCTATACCATTTCCGATTTGCGTCCCGGACGGCACTTTGTTCGGATTGTAAGGTACGACCGGTTTTTCAATGGGCGTGTATATGTGCTGGGTGCTCCGCGGGTTGTTTTTGCCGATTATGTAAGGGTTCCGGCCCGCTCCCGCATTGTGGGGCGTATCGACCACCGCAGCCGCTTTGTTGAGGTTGAGCGCATGGCCCTCCGGCATGCTCCTGCACCCCCTCCCGCACATTATCCGCCTGCTTACCACCCGGGTTCATTTCGGGTAGCAATGAGCCCCCAGGCCTTTGCAAGCCTAAAAGCCACTCTGGCCACCACCCGCTTCGAAAGCAGCCGGCTCGACATTGCAAAGCACGCCGTTTCGCGCAGCAACGTGAGCTCCTTTCTGGTAAAAGAAATGATGGACTTGTTCTCCTTCGAGTCGAACAGGCTCGAACTGGCCAAATATGCCTACGGACATACCATCGACCCGCAGAATTACTTCCTGGTGCATCGGGCCTTCCGCTTCAACAGCAGCACCCGCGAACTAAACAGGTTTATTGCGGCAAACTACTAATACATTACCTTTATAAATAAAAAGCACTATGAAGCAAAAAGCAATCACTGTATTGTACTTGCTGCTGACCCTGGGCCTGGCGGTTCAGGGTCAGTCTTTGCAGGTACGCTCCGAAATGAAAGAGGCCACCGTGTTCTTTCAGGGCGCTCAGCTCACCCGCGAAGCCCAGCTAAGGGTGCCGGCCGGTATCAACGAACTGGTGTTTAGTCACCTTCCACTCGACATCGACGCTTCGAGCATACAAGTTAAGGCCAGCGGCATGCTGACCATTTTATCGGTGAGCCATCGTACCAATTTCCTTGAAAGCCCCGAGCAAAGCCGCGAGATCCGCATGCTGGAAGATAGCCTGAAGCTCTACAAGACCCAGATCGACCTGAATCGTTCCCTAATGAAGGTTTATGAGGAAGAAGAAGCCTTGCTGGCCGCCAATCGTTCGCTGGGAGGCAGCGAGCGGGGTGTGCAGGTGGCAGAGCTCAGGGCTGCAGCCGACTTTTTGAGGCAGCGCCTGCAAGAGATCAAAACCAACTCGCTGAAAGTGAAGCAGGAGGTTGAAAAAGACGAAGAGCGTCACACGCGGATTTCCCAACAGCTCAATCGCTTGCGCGGAAGGGCTTCCAGCCGCATGGGCGAGGTGGTGGTGCAGGTTTCGGCAAATTCGGCGGTAAACGCTGCCTTTATCCTCACCTACAATACTTTTTCGGCCGGCTGGAACCCGGTGTACGACATTCGCGTGGCCGACATTGACCGCGACCTGGAGCTCTTGCTCAAAGCCAATGCTTATCAGAATACCGGCGAAGACTGGAATAACGTAAGGCTGACCTTCTCTACCGGCGACCCGAGGCAGTGGGGCCAGAAACCCCAGCTTTCGCAATGGTTTCTCAGGTTTGATGAGGAAATCGCAATAAGGGGATATGGCACCCAGAGAAAGATAATGGAACTCAATGAAACGGTGGTTTTTGATGCCGAAATGGTTCCGGGCATAGCAACAGCTCAGTCGGTTGCCGACTTTGTTCAGGTGCAGGAAGGCCGCGTTACCAGGGAGTTTGTGGTAAACACGCCCTACAATCTGCCTTCGGGCGGCGACCGACGGGTGGTGGAATTGGAAAACAATAGCCTGCCTGCCCTGTATGAATATTTCGTGGTGCCCAAGCTCAATCCCGATGCCTTCCTGGTGGCCCGCTTGCCCGACTGGCAGCAATATGCTCTGCTGCCTGGCGAAGCAAACATGTTCTTTGAGGGCACTTTTCTTGGGAAAACCTTCATCGATCCGGGTATAACCACCGATACCCTGGAGCTTTCTCTTGGCCGCGACCGCAATATAGTGGTGAAGCGCGAACGCATGAAAGACCAGAGCCGGAGAAGTTTCCTTGGTAATAGAACAACCGAGACTGTAGGATGGGAGATCAGCGCGCGTAACAACAAGCGGGTGGCTATTATCCTTAATATTCAGGACCAGGTGCCGGTTTCAACACAACAGGATATTGAAGTTTCGTTGGAAGAAATGTCGGGAGCACAGTACGACAGGGAACGTGGATTTGTGACCTGGAGGCTGGAATTGGCCCCCGCCCAAACACAGCAGCGAAGTCTTCGGTATTCGGTTCGGTATCCCAGAAATAAAAAGATTACACTGGAATAAAAAAAGAGGAGGCCCCGGCCTCCTCTTTTTTATTTAAGCATATCCTGAAAAAGCTTTTCCAGCTTATTGAGCTTTGGAACAATCACAAACTGACAATAAGCTTGGTTTGGATTATTTGCAAAGTAATTCTGATGATAATCTTCGGCTTGGTAAAAAGCTTTGAATTCAGTTATTTCTGTAACAATGGGGTCATTCCATATCTTTTCCTTGTCGAGGGCATCTATTGTCCTTTCCGCCAACTCTTTCTGTTGCTGGCTGTGATAAAAAACTACCGACCGGTATTGTGTGCCAACATCAGCACCCTGACGGTTGAGGGTCGTCGGGTCATGCGTTTTGAAAAAGATTTCGAGTAATTGAAGGTAGCTGACTTCTTCGGGGTTGAAGCGAATCTGAATTACCTCGGCATGACCGGTCATTCCACTGGTAACTTCCCGGTAGGTAGGATTGGAAATCTTTCCGCCCGAATAACCGGATACAACACTGTGCACGCCCTGCACCCTCAGAAAAACGGCTTCGGTGCACCAAAAACATCCGCTGCCAAAAGTGGCAGTTTCAAGTAAGGCCGTATTATGGTGATTTAGTTCTGACATATCTTCCGTGGTTTTTGAGTGAATCGAATTTTGGCTGCAGCCACCCGCGAGCAGCGAAAAGATCAAAACAAATAGCTTCATAAAAATTAAATTTTAAAAAGGAACTTCGGGTGATGGCAAAAATTTGCTGCTGAAGCAGGAAATTCTGCAACAGAAAAACAACAAAACCGGCCTTTTGTTTCAGGAAAGCGATCAGGCCATACGTTCAATCAGGAAGCGGTAGTCTTTTTCACTCAGTTTGTGGTGCGAGCCATTTACCTTGTTAAGCCGCATAATCTCAAACAGGTCGTCGAGCTCTTTCGGCGAGGCATCAACCTCCGCTTGCGACAGGCGCACGGGGCTGCCCAGCATCTTGAAGAAATACTCGAATTTATAAATGGTATCTTCGGTGCTGTCGCAGCCAAACAATGCCGAGCCAAGCTCAATAATTCTTTCGGGGAGGCGATCTTTTTGCAGCTTAAGCCAGGCCGGATAAACAATAGAAAGGGTGGCGCCATGGGCCAGGTCCCATTTAATGCTCAGCGTGTGTCCTAAATCGTGAACTCCCCAATCACCCGATTTTCGCCCGGGCATTGTCATTCCGTTCAAAGCGCAGGTGGCGGCATACATAATTCGGGCGCGCAGATCGTAGTTGTCGGGGTCGATCATCAGCTCCGGCCCGTATTTCATGGCTTCCTGAATGATGGCAATAACAAAACGGTCGGAGAGGCTGGCGTCGCCCTCGCCAAACCAGGCTTCCAGGGCGTGGGCAACCAGGTCGATGGTGCCGTATGCAGTGTAATTGGCTGGCACGCTGCGAGTATAGTCCGGATCGAGAAAGCTGTGTTTGGGAAACATCAGTTTGTGGCCGTAGCCGATCTTTTTCTTGTGGCGGTCGCTCTGCACCACAGCCACCGAGTTCATCTCGGTGCCGGTGGCAGCCAGGGTTAGCACACTGATGAGCGGAATGGCCGCCTGAGGCTTTTTGCTGCCCTCGAGAAACTCCCAACCTGAATGATCTGCCGGAATGGTTATGGCGATGATCTTGGCGCTGTCGATCACACTGCCGCCACCAACGGCCACTACAATGTCGACTCCATGCTTGCGGCCCAGGGCTGCGGCGGCATCCACATCTTCAATAATTGGGTTCGACTTTATGCCGTCGAATTCAAAAACTTCTACACCGGCATCTTGCAGGCTCTGAAGGGTTTGATGGTATGAGCCGTTCTTTTTTACCGAACCTTTTCCATAAACGAGCAGGGCTTTCTTGCCATATTCTGAGGCGGCTGCCCCAAGCTTTTTTACCACACCCTGGCCAAAGTGCAGTTTAACGGGGTTAAATATTACGAAGTTTTCCATTTGGGTCATTTTAATGAATGGATAACAAACCTAATGGTTTTTAAGAAATATAGCAAATCGGCAAGGCTTTCTTTTATTCAAAAAAATAGAGAAAGTCTGAAGGTAAGAAGCAGGATTTTTTTAATTTTATGCCTTCATTGGCGCAAAAGGTGTTTTTTAAAAAACATACCCCGGGCCATATTTTTTGAAACTGAAAAAGGAGAAAAGATGACAACACCTAAGATTAAAGGAACCATTGGAATTTTAACAGGTGGGGGTGATGTCCCCGGACTTAACCCTGCTATAAGAGCCATTACCATTCGTGCTTTGCGCGAGGGATACCGCGTAATTGGGATCCGTCGCGGCTGGGCGGGTATTATGGAAGTGATACGCGACAAAAAAGCCGACAACAGCCAGAATTTCATTGAACTTTCGGAAGACATTGTTAATCGTGCTGGCCGAACCGGAGGTACATTCCTGCACAGTTCGCGCACCAGGCCAAGTCATGTTCCTTTGAAACATGTTCCCGAAATGCACAGGGATAAATATCAGGCCGAAATTAACGACCTCACCCCTGAGGTGTTGAAAAATATTGATTTTATTGGTATTGACTTCCTGATACCAATTGGTGGCGACGACACCCTGAGCTACTCGGTAAGGCTTTACAAAGAAGGCGTGAAAGTGGTGGCTATTCCCAAAACAATGGATAATGACGTGCCCGGAACGGACTACTGCATTGGGTTCAGCACCTGCGTTACGCGTACCATTCATATGACCAACCTTTTACGTACCTCGGCTGGTTCGCACGAGCGAATCCTGGTCATTGAGGTGTTTGGTCGCTATGCCGGCTTTACGGCCCTGTTGCCCACCATGGCCGGCGCTTCCAATCGTTGCGTGATCCCAGAATACAAATTTAAGATCGAACACCTGACAGAACTGCTGGTTCAGGACAGGCAGAAAAACCCAAGCAAGTATTCGGTGGTACTGGTTTCTGAGGGTGCCGCATTTGAAGGAGTGGATATGATGTTCTCCAATATGGAAAAGGATATGTTCGGACATGCCAAACTGGGGGGCATTGGTGATGCCGTTTCGGCCAAGATTAAAGAGGTAAGTCCTCAATTTAACAATGGTCGCCGGGTTGAAACTATTAATCAGCATTTAGGCTACCTGGTCCGCTCAGGTGACCCTGACGCCATCGACAGCATTGTGCCAATGGCATATGGTAACCTGGCCCTAGACCTGGTGCTTAAAGGAATTCACGGAAGGCTTGTGATTCTGAAAAACGGCCGCTATGATAATATGCCCGTTGATATTGTTACAAGTACAAAGAAGCTTATTGACCTTGAAAAGCATTATAATACCGACCGCCTGCGTCCGGTTTACGAATCATTTATTGATAAGCCGCTTTTCCTTATTTAGCACTGTAAGGTTTTTTCTTGAAAAAGCGCAGCCAATAGGTTGCGCTTTTTTTTTAGAATTCCATTAAAAGCTGCACTTACATAATTCCCTGGGGTTCTTTTCATTTCTGCCAGGTATTCGAATACGGTCAATTGGTCGTTGAAAAACGGACATAAATCAAGTGAAAAGAACCACAATAAATTTTACAAAAAATTGTAATTCAAACAAATAGAAAGAGAGGCCTGTTTTTGAATAAATAATTTTCAATTCATTGTCTAGCAACCAAATTTCATTAAAAGAACAACAATTATGAAAGCGAGTTCGTCAAAAAAAGGAATCAGGATGGTAAAGGTTTTCCTGATGGCTGAAGTCGAGCTAAGTGGTGCCAGTGATATGCGGGTTTCTGCAGCGGAAAAAGTCATTGGAAAGGCCAGCGGAGCGTCTTCCCTTTACGTGACCGGAAATGCTTCTGTTGACGTAATGACCAGCGGTGCTTCAAGTGTTTCGAAGAGATAAGGCTTTTTAAATCCCCGTGTAGGAATTTCTTCTGAAAGGGCTGACAAAAAAAATCCCGCCTGCAGGCGGGGTTTTTTTGCGGAGAGAGAGGGATTCGAACCCCCGGAGGTATTACCCTCAACGGTTTTCAAGACCGCCGCAATCGACCACTCTGCCATCTCTCCGCGGCAAAAGTACTAATTTTTTCTTTTTCCCAATAAAAATTTCTTTAGAGGCATGTCCTTTAAAAACCTTATTTTTACAGGCGTTTGTGATTGAGCAACTTGCCGAAAATGGTTTCCTTTATGACAAAGCCCAGGGTAGCGGTAGTGATATTAAACTGGAACGGGAAATCCTTCCTGGAAAAGTTCCTGCCATCGGTCCTTGAGAACAGTCCCGAATGGGTCGACCTTGTCATTGCCGACAACGCCTCCACCGACGATTCCCTGGCTTTTCTCTCGGCTTGGTACCCCGGATTAAGACTAATACATCTCGAGCAAAACCTGGGCTATGCCGGGGGCTACAATGCCGCCCTTGAAAAAATCAAGGCCGACTATTTTGTGCTGCTCAACTCTGATATTGAAGTGCCGCCCAACTGGATTGAGCCTGTTATCGAATACATGGAGGCCCATACGCAGGTGGCCGCTGCCCAGCCGAAGATTCTCTCGTGGCAGCAGCACACCCATTTCGAGTACGCCGGGGCTTCAGGCGGTTTTCTCGATGTGCTGGCCTATCCCTTTTGCCGGGGGCGGGTGTTTGGGCAGCTCGAAGCAGACCAGGGGCAATACAACCAACCGTTAACTGTTTTATGGGCCACCGGGGCATGCCTGTTCGTGAGGGCAAGTGCTTTCTGGGAGGCAGGTGGCTTCGATGCCCGCTTTTTTGCGCATATGGAAGAAATTGACCTTTGCTGGCGCCTGCAAAACAAGGGATGGGAAGTGGCCGTGGTGCCAAAGGCACAGATTTTTCATGTGGGAGGCGGAACCCTGCCCAAGTCCAGTCCTTTCAAAACTTTTCTGAATTTCCGAAACAGCCTCTGGCTGCTGGCCAAAAATATGCCCGCACGGTATTTTTACCCTCTGTTGCCAGTAAGGTTGGGGCTTGATGTTGTAGCGGCAGTTAAATTCCTGCTTAGTGGGCACTTTGCTGATGCCTGGGCTGTTGGCAAGGCCCACCTTGCATTTTTCCGGCACCTTCGTGAAATGCGTTACCGGGGTAATGGAATTCCCAAAATATTGCCCACCGGCATCTACAAGGGCAGCATTGCTTTTAGCCACTTCATCAGGAGAAAGATGACCTATGGCGACCTGAACCAGGCCCGGTTCTCAGGAAAAAATTAAAGTGTTTTTTCGGCGTATTTATTCCGGTTTGATGAAGCTCTGCACAGACAGGCGGTAGCTGTCGAGGCCGAAGCCCGAAACGCAGCCGGCACAGTTGGGCCCGATAAGCGAGCGATGCCTGAAATCTTCGCGGGCAAAAATGTTGGAAATGTGCACTTCGATCACCGGCGTATTAACGGAAAGAATGGCATCGGCCAGTGCCACGCTGGTGTGGGTGTAGCCGCCCGCATTAAGAATAATGCCGTCGTAGCTGAATCCAGTTTCGTGTATCTTGCTGATAAGCTCCCCCTCAATATTGCTTTGGAAAAAATCAAGTTGAAGATTCGGAAACCACTTTCTCAGTTTTTCAAGGTAATCTGTAAAGAATTCATTTCCGTAAACCGATGGCTCCCTGCTGCCTAGCAGATTCAGATTGGGTCCATTGATAATGATCAACTTCATGGTTTATTTTTTTGCAAATTAAGGAAATTAAGTTCATCCGGCCTAATTTTTACTTGCTGAAATAAATTTCTTAACTTTGTAATGCTTATCAGAAATAGGGGTGCCCCAAACGACGGGCTGAGATCAAACCCATTGAACCTGCTCCGGGTAATGCCGGCGAAGGGAAGGGATGTAAACAAAGAGCGGGCTTTTGCCTCTATTATCCGCTCAATGTTTAACACAAAATTCTAATTTTAAATGAAAAGAAAATTGCTGACATTGGCACTTTGCCTGGTCATGCCATTGCTGGTGATGAGCCAGCCTTTGCTGGAAGGTCGCGTTTTTGACCTGACTGACCAGACGCCCCTGCCCGGGGCCAATATCGTGGTAAAAGGAAGCTATAAAGGCGTTTTTGCCAACGAAAACGGACGTTTTGCTCTGCAGCAGCTTCCTGCAGGCGAGCTTACCCTTCAGGTTAGTTTTCTGGGCTATGAAACCCGTGAGCTAGTGGTTTTGCTACCCGTTTCCCGGCCGCTTGAAATAGGTCTGGAGCGGACTGCCACCCTTACCGGTGAAGTGGTGGTAGTTGGGCTTAGGGCCGATGGCCGCACCCCGGCAACCTATACCAATGTTTCTGGCCAAGAACTTTCGGCACGCAACCTGGGGCAGGACCTTCCGTTTCTGATCAGCCTCACACCTTCGGTTATCGTCAGCTCCGACGCCGGGGCAGGGGTGGGCTACACCTGGATGAAAGTGCGCGGAAGCGACGACACCCGCATAAATGTAACCCTGAACGGGGTGCCGCTCAACAACCCCGAATCGCACGGGGTGTGGTGGGTCAACACACCCGACATAGTCACCTCGGTCGATAATATGCAGATCCAGCGTGGGGTGGGGCTCAGCACCCATGGCGCCGGGGCATTCGGAGCTACCATTAGCCTGCAGACCAAAGGCCTGCGCGAAACCACCTATGCCGAAATAGAAAACGCCTTCGGCGCTTTCAACACCATGAAAAACAGCGTGACCTTTGGCACCGGACTGCTCCGCAACAAGTGGGCTTTCGATGGCAGGCTCTCCAAAATTTCGTCCGATGGCTACGTGGATCGTGCCACCTCCGATCTGAAAAGTTTTTACCTGTCGGGCGGCTATTATGGCAAGAATACCATTGTTAAAGCCATTACTTTTTCGGGAACCGAAAAGACCTACCAGGCCTGGAACGGGGTGCCAGGCTACCTGCTCGAAACCAACCGCACCTACAACCCTTCGGGCCTGTATTTCGACAGTGATGGCAATGCGCGGTTTTATGATAATGAAACCGACAACTATCAGCAGGATCATTTTCAGCTGCATCTCTCGCATGCCTTCACTCCCGGGCTCACTGCCCACACCGCCTTTCATTATACCAAAGGCAGGGGCTTTTACGAGCAATACCGCTACAACGAGCGTTTCAGCCGCTATAATCTGCCCAATGTAGTTATTGGCGAACAGACCATTAGCCGCAGCGACCTCATTCGCAGGCGCTGGCTCGACAATGACTTTGCTGGCTTGGTTTATTCGCTCAACTACAACTCTTTTTCGGCCCTCTCCATGACCTTTGGCGGCGGCTACAACATATACAGTGGCGATCATTTTGGTGAAATCATCTGGGCTCGCTACGCGGAGCATGCCAGCTTGGGGCACCGCTACTACGACAATGATGCCCTCAAGAAAGACTTTAACACTTTCGTAAAAGCAAGCTACGAGTTGCTGCCGGGCATGAACCTGTTTGCCGACCTGCAATACCGCTTCGTTGACTATACCTTCGAAGGGCCGGCATGGGTGCTGGGAGAAGTTTTGCCTCTGGACCAGAAAGTGAACTTCAACTTCTTTAATCCCAAGGCCGGTGTGAACTGGGCGTTCAGCCCCTCGAGCACGATATATGCCTTTGCCGGCATCGGAAACCGAGAGCCTGTGCGCCGCGACT
>Ga0114946_10000134_pt1 | contig 42305 bp, 33 predicted proteins | sample WalLakDeSediment_FD_88676 | JGI IMG/M metagenome (GOLD analysis project Ga0114946, IMG submission 88676) | Lake sediment microbial communities from Walker lake, Nevada to study Microbial Dark Matter (Phase II) - Walker Lake 11/02/13 Deep Sediment | ecosystem: Environmental > Aquatic >... | reverse complement strand
TCGTCGAGGGCTAGGAGCCGAAACGCAGTTGTACCGGGCGTACTACAAGTTTCGGCGACAACGCCCTCGGCGAAAAGGCCAAGCGAGGCGGCGCGAGGACTTTCACCACGGGCTGCTAGGGTCGCCGTGACTCGTTACCCGTTGCGACTCGACGCTCCGCACCGGCCTCGCTCCAGCGGAGCATTGCCCGCGTTCGTCAACCCCGTCGATCCATCGAGCTATCCAGTACATGCGAAACTTGCAGGGTAAAGTCGTCGTTCTGACGGGAGCGAGCGCTGGAATCGGTCGAGCAACCGCGCTTGCTCTTGCGCGGGAGGGGGCGGTTCTCCATTTGCTCGCGCGTCGCGAGGCGCGACTCGAGGAGGTCTGTGTCGAGGCGCGATCGCTCGGTGGTACGGCGTTCCCTCACGTCGTCGATATTTGCGACGCGCAAGCTTTTGCGAGGGTCGCGGAAGAGGTCTATGCGGAACATCGGCGGGTCGACGTGCTAATTAATAATGCCGGCGTCGGCGCGATGAAGAACTTTTTGGAGACCACCGATGACGACTGGAGTTGGACCCTCGAAACCAATTTGCATGCCGTCGTTTCGGGGATCCGACTGTTCCTTCCAGGCATGCTCGAACGCGGCTCGGGGACAATCGTCAACGTCGCCTCGCTGGCGGGCCTGATGGCAAATTCTCTGCCGGCGTACTCTGCGTCAAAATTCGCTGTAATCGGGCTTTCCGAGTCGCTCGTGCTCGAATATGGCGGACGAGGCATCGAGTTCGTAGTGGTCTGCCCTGGCGTCATCCGCACGGAGATCGCCTCGGCCGGGATCGCCGCAGGTCGGAGCAGCGCCGCGCTGGAGGCCAAAATGCAAGAGTTTTTGGCTAAATTCGGGGTTCCCCCGGAAGTGGTGGCGCAGGACATCGTGAAAGCTGTTCGACGTCCTCGATTCTTGGTTCTCTCGCCGCGCCACGCGAGCGTGCTGCACGCCTTCCACTCCGTGGTCCCCGACTTGGTCCGCTCTTTACTTCGTCGGCTCGCCTGAGGTCGTTCGCTCGCTGAACGGGCCGTGGCCAACGCTCTCGCTAAACAACGGCCATCAGCGCAGCAGCTCTTCGATGTCTGCGACCGCGGCGGGCAACCAAAGCGTGTTGCCACCAAAATTCGATGACTCTGCGCCGTGATCAATGATCTCGATGATTCGAAGGTCGAACAGTGGCTCAAAGACTGCGAACGCCTCGATCGACTCGGGCGGCAGCAGCAGCATCACTGAATGCTCGAGCTTCTCCGCGTCGAACTCCTCGGGCGCGAAGGCCCGCCATTCGACGCCAAGTTCATCGAAAACCGCGCCGATGGAGTCGGTTGTCGAGCGATCGGCGTGCACGATGATCGCTCGCCGCAACGAGCCCAACTGGGGGGCTACTGCCGCGGTGAGTGGGATGCGGACGATTAAGGTGTTCTTCTTGCGATTGATCGTCGCGGCGAGGTGCCCGCCCACGCTCTGGACTAGGCGCTCACAGGTCGAGTATGCGCCAAGCACCGGCACGCGGTTCGTTGGGCTGGGCGCGGACACGCGGATCGTGAGATAGCGGCCGGGACCAAGCACCGATGACTCCGCGCTGCCGTCTCCGGTGCCACCAAACATCACCTTGCGACCGCCGTCGACCGTCTCCGACTCGAGCCGGACCTCAATCGGGACGCTGCCGCCCACCGCATCGCTACAAGCGAGCAACAGGTTGATCAGGATGACCTCGAGGTCGCCTGAGCTGACGGGCACATCGAGTGAAGGGTCGGGGCACACGAACGTCAGCATCTTTGCGTCGATAGCGCCGCTGACCGCATCGCGCACGGGGGCGACGATGTCGCCCAAAACCACGTGTTGAGCAGCGCTCGAGTCCAGCGCCCAGGCTTCGAGCACGTCGGTCTGCGTTTCAGTGGTCCCCGGCGAGGGCGAGCTTTGGCGACGCTTAGCTTGAACCGCCGAAGTCAGCATGCCGGCAGCGGGGATGTCATGCTGCGTATCGGACTTGAGCACGCTGTCGACGGTGATAGCGAGCATCCTTCCCTCTTCCTCGACATCTGCAAAATCGCTCAGCAGCGCGCGCTCTTGGAGTCCCAGGCGCCGTCCGAGGCCTCGCGCGACTCGATCGTGCTCGGCGGCGGCTAGCACGTTCTCGCCTTTGAGGAGGCGTGCCAATGCGCGGTGCGCCACCCGGTCGGCGTAGAGGTTTTGGTGCGCCTCGTAGCCCTCCACGATTTTTGACGCGACGGTGCGGGCCTTCGCGGAGTCGCCTGCGTGTAATGCGAGTTCGAGTTCGAGGAAATCCCCGAGCACTCGCAGTCGCTGCGAGTGTTTTGCGGCGGCGCGGAATTTTCGGACCGATTGACGGAGTAACTTACGGTCGTTCAGAGCAGACATCGGGCGCTCGAGCATCACGAGCGCGGTCACCAGATAGATCTCGGAACAGTACTCCGGGACACCTGGGAGATCTCCTAGTTGGGCCTGCCCCGCGCGGACTTGCTCGATGGCAACATTCCAAGCCTTGGACTCGTATGCCGCGAAAGCCAAATATACCCGAGCCATCAGCCGTTCGATGCCGGACATGTCGTCAGCATCGAGTTGCCCCGCCAAGGCGATCATCCGGGGCTCGAGGTCGGTCCGACCTTGACGCGCCAACACTTGTAGTTTGAGGGCTTCTAGGGATGCCGTAGCGACGAACTTCCCATTGCGATGAGCTGTGGCCGTCGCTTCGTCAAACCAGCCAAGCAACACGTCCGCGTGCTCACGATCCCGGCCGTAGAGCCCCTTGAACATGATCGACAAGATCGAAATCGAAACATCGCCGGTCTCGCGAAACGCCGCGATCGCATCGTCGAGCATGTCCTGCCCCTCCTCGTACCGATCCGAGGGCAAGAGGCTGATGTGGGCCCAGTGATGTTTCGCCCATCCGAGAGCCCATGGGTCGTTAGCCCCGATGGCGATCGCTTCGGCGCTCGCAAAGATCTTGTTGGCCGTGTCGAAAAAGCCCAGCACCGACCACGTGGAACCCTCGATGGTGCGAACGATCGACGCCGCGCCGCTCTCGAGCCCCTTAGCGATCCAATGCCCACGCGCGGCGTACATCAGGACCGCGACGGGATCATCGACGAGGCTGATGATCGTCAGCCACGGGTACAACCGGCACAAGGCCTCGCGGGTCTCGACGGCGAGGGTGGGTTTGTAAAACCACGAACGAAACACCGCGCCGACAAACGCGGCGAACTTGCCGAGCGGCGTGGTCGGGATTGGCTCTGCGACGACCTCGAGCGCCATGTTCCCGAGCTGCCGGGCCTCGGTGCTCAGAGACTTCGACCACAGGAACGCGACGGATTTGGCCGCGGCTGCGACGGCGTGGGCGGGCTCGCTGGTTGCGATGATCGCGGTGTACAGCGATACGGCGGTGTCGACGTCGTCGCTGAGCAAGCAGATGTCGGCGAGGCCCTCGGCGGCGGTCTGGCGTTGGTCGGGGTCGCGGCTGCGCTCGAGGGCGCGCTCGAGGTGCCAGCGGGCGCGCTCGAGATCGTAGACGGCGAGGCGCTCGCGGCCGGCGTCGATGTGGAGACGCGAGAGCTTGTCAAAGGTCTGCGCGCTCGCGCTGGGGTCGAGGGCGAGATCGCGGTGGTAGACGATCTGCGCGACGGGGGCCTTTTGCCGAACCATGAGTTCGGCGGCGTAGCGGTGGGCTGCGCGACGATGCTCTTCGTCGAAGGTCTCGAACACGAGCTCGCGGATGGAGTCGTGAGGGAAGCGAATGCCGGTTTGGGTCCGCGTGAGGATGCCCCGGCTGATGAGGTCGGCGACGGCTTGGTCGATGTCGAGCTTGCCGTCGGGTTCGCTGTCGAGCTCGCTGTCGTGCTCGAGCGCGCGCAGCTCGTCGTCGCTGAGGGCCGCGCCGAGCACCGCGATGCGGAGCGCGACCTGGCGAACGGCCGGGGGTGCTTCGGCGAGTCGGGCGCCGAAGACATCGTAGACCTCGAGGCGCGCGGCGGCGTCGCTCTGGAGCTTGCCGCGGGCCCGCCAGACCCCGTCGAGGCCCCGGCTCAGGCGCCCGCGATCGAGCCACGCGCGTAAGTTGGTCCACGCCGAGAGCGGCAGACCGCCGCTGACAGACCACAGGGCCTCGCTCAGGGCGGTGGGGTCGGCGACCTCACCGGGCAGGGCCCCAGTCAGCAGCTGCTCGAGCTCGATGACGGACAAGGGCGCGAGCTCGACGGGCTCGTGCTCGAAGTCGGGCTTGAACCCAGTCCCCGTGCGCATGCCCATGATGATCACGCTGTGGTGCGCGGGTCGATGCTGAGCGAGGACCTTGATGACGGCGGCCGAGCCGGCGTCGACGGCCTCGAGGTTGTCGAGGACCAAGACTAGCGGCCGTTTTTGCGTGCCGATCGCCCGGAACAGATCGGCGATGACCGCCGTGTGACGGGTGAAGTCCTCGCTGAGTTCGAGCGGCGGCAGCTCCTCCACGTTGCGTAGCACGGCGCCCAACGACGGCGCGCTGCGGGTCACGATCGCCCCGAGATCGCGGGTCGCTCGGTTGATGCGGCTGCGGACGTCGTCGCGCTCGTCGGGGTCGAGCTGGGCGAGGGCGTGGGTGAGCTGCTCGAGGGCGCTCAGCAAGCCGCCGCGGCTGTCGGCGCTGCGCTCTTGCCAGGCGCCGGTGAGCACGATGGCGTCGTTGGCCTGGAGGCGGGCAGCGACGAATTCGCTGAGCAGGCGGGACTTGCCGACGCCGCGCTGGCCTTGGATGAGGATCGCCGTGGGCTGGGCGATCTGGGCTTGATCGAGGCCGCGGTTGAGCTCGGTGAGGGCGAGGGTGCGGCCGATGAAGGGGGGATCGCTGGGGAGCTCGAGGTCTGCGTCGGCGGGGCCTCCACTCATGGCGCCCAGCCGCTCGCGCAGCTCGGTGGCGGTGCTCAGCGACGCGAGTGAGTCGCCGAGTGAGTCGCCGAGCGAGGCGCCAAACGGGTCGCCGAGCTCGTTGAGCAGCTCAACGAGGGCTTGAACATCGGCTCGCTGCTGCGCGAGCCGTTGGTCGCCGGTCGCGGCCGCCTCGCTGCTGTGGAGCAGGTGCGTGAAGCGATCGAAGTCGAGGTCGCCGTCTTCGAGGCGGAGCGCGGCGCGAGTGAAGCGGATGTCGTGGAGCTCGAGGGCGTGGAGCTCAGCCAACGAGCTGGCCAACTGGAGCCCGAGCCCAAGCAGCTGGGGCAGGGGTAAGGATGGCTGGAGGCCGAGCGGCTCGCCGCGGGCGGGCTCACAGGCGAGCACCAATAGCTCGCCGGCGCGACCGGTGGCCTGGACCCGAGGTTGGGCGCCGTGCTCGAGCGTGAGCGCCCGGCGAACGCTGGCCTCGCGCGCGGGCGGGACCGGCAACAGGTGGAGCTCGAGGCGGTGCTGCTCGCGAGGCTCGCCGAGCTTGCGCTCGAGATCGGTGACCGTGACGATCCGGCTGCCGGCGAGCTCGCGGGGCTCACCGACGATGCAAAACCGATCCCACAAGATCACGCCCGCCTCCAAGCGGCGGTCATCGAGCGCTGCGAGGCGCCCGAGATCTAGCGGTGCGGTGGTGGGGTTCGACATGTCGCTCAGGCCCGGGGCACACCAAAGGTGAAGCGGGTGCCTTCACCGAGCTTGGACTGCAGCTGCAAGCTGCCACCCCAGGCTTCGACGAGGCGCTTGCAGGTCGGGAGCCCGACGCCCGAGCCCTTGTCCTTGGTCGTGAAGAACATGTCGAAGATCTTGACCTGCATCTCTTGGGCGATCCCGGGCCCGTTGTCGGCGACTTGCACGAACACGTCGTCAGTCGCGACCCAGGACGTGATCGTAACCCGACCAGCGGCGCCTTCGGGGATCACGTCGACGGCGTTGTTGATCAAGTTGGCGAGCACCCGCAGCAGCGCGCCGCGAGGGGCGAGCACCTCGGTCCGCGGGGGCTCCTCGAGCGTGACTCGTCCTTTGGACACTCGCCGATGCATGCGCACGGTGGTCTTGAGCAGGTCGGGCAGATCGACGACGGTGCCGGCTCCGGCGCCGCGCTGAACCGCGACGCCGTCGCGGGTGATGTTGGCCATGGTCATGGCGACGAGCCGCAGCTCATCGAGGCTGCGCAGCACGTCGCGGACCTTGTCGGGGTCGGCGGTGGTGGCGGCCAGGCTGAGCACACCGGCCCGTGAGTGATCGATGTGGGCGATCAATACCTGCAAGAGCGATCGCAGGTCGTGCATGGCTCCCGCCGCCAGCATCGCCGTCGACGCCACGTCGAGCTGCGTGGCGAGGCGCTCGACGAAGCTCGTCGCTGCCCCTTCGGCCTTGACCTTTTGGCCAAGCTCATCGAGGAAGCCGAGCAAGCTGCGACCGAATTCGTCCGGGTCGCCCGACTCCCGGAACAAGCGACCCAGCTCAGCGCGCAGGTCCATGGGGCCCTTCGCTTCGGTGCGCTTGCTCATGAGCCAAACCAAATTGGCGCGAGCGCTTGAGGGTGATCACCAAAGTTGCTTCTGTCCGGGAGTGTTCGTTCGATCGAAGTTTGGTCGACCGACCAGCCGAACTCTACAGAAGAACGCACGCCACCGCCTCTTTGGATTTCACAAAGATCCACCGCTAGCGGAACCGCTAGAGCTCGCTGCGATCGCGAAGCCACCGCACCGTGTCCTCGAGCCCGCGCTCGAGCGACATGGTTGGCGACCACCCGAGCTGTTCGCGCGCGCGCGCGTCGTCACACCACCAGCCCGCCGAGAGGCTGGCGCGGGCTTTGTCGCGGGTCAGCGGCGGAACTTGGCCGCGCGCGCGTCCGAGGCTCTCGCTGAGCAACCCGGCCGAGCGCACGGCGAAGCCCGGCAGCGGGAGCGTGAGCGCACGACGACCGCAGGCTGCGGCGGCTGCGTGACCAAACTCGGCGACGCTCGTGCGCTGCCCGTCGGTCAGATAATAGATGCCGGCCCCGCGCGGATCGTCGACGGCCCCCGCGACGCGCGGATCGCCGCCGGCCCCCGTGAGCACGTGGACCGCACCTTCATGGAAGGGCACGGATTGGCCACGCTCGCCGGCGAGGGCGATGCCGATCGCGAGATCTCGCCCGTGGATCGCGGACATCCAAGTCGGGCGGAGGCCCGGCTGGGCGACGACACGCATGGCCGCGGACTTGATCATCTGGAGGACGTCCTCGTCCCGGGGCCCGTAGACCAGCGGCGGGCGGACGATCACGAGCTCGAGCTCGCCAGCGCGAGCAGCCACGCGCGCGAGCTTCTCGCCGTCGAGCTTGGAGTCGCCGTACTGCGTGAACCCGGGCTCGTGACGATGGTGCTCGCGCCTCGGGTTGCGCGGGTGCGAAGGACCGGCGGCCATCGACGACGAGAGGTGGACGATCCGACGCACGCCGCTGCCCGCCCCCCCGATCCCGCGCAACCGATCGATCGCCGCGAACAGATTCGCGACGCCCTCGACGTTGGCGTGATCGAAGCCCGCGCGGTTGAAGGCCGCGGTCGTGCCCGCGACGTGATAGACGAGCTCGACGCCGCGCAGCGCCTCGGTCAGAGCGTCGACGTCGTCGAGCCCGGCGTAGGCGAGCTCAAACGCCCGCCCACCGGCCGCGTCGTCGAGCTTGGCGAGCCGCGAGCTGCGGCGGACCATGGCCCGGACCTCGTGGCCACGCTCGCGCAGGACCTCGCACAGGTGGCTGCCGATGAACCCGCTCGCGCCGGTGACCAGGACCTTGTGTCGTTGTTCGCTCAAACCGTGAAGTCCTGGGCGTAGATGCGGTAGCGGGCGACTTCGCGGGCGCCGAAATTGGTGATCGCGCGGTTGACCAAGTGGTTGTCCTCGAGGGTCCAGCCGATCTCACCGCCCCACCAGCCGAGCGCGCGCGAGCGTTCGGCTGTCTCGAGGAACAAGATCGAGTCGAGCCCACGGCGGCGGAAGCCCGCGCGGATGCCCATCAAGATCAACCGACCCGAGTCGACGGCGTTGGTGATCTTGAGGTCCCAAGCCAGACGCAGGACGCCGAAGGGCAGCAGCTTGCCGTCGAGGCGCTTGAGGGTTGGGTTGACGTTCATGATCGTCAGCGCGAAGCCGACGGGCTGGCCGTCGACCTCGGCGACGAGCGGCAGCGAGGGGTGGAGCACGAGCTTGAGGTCCTCGGCGATGTGGCGAAACTCCTTCTCGCCAACCGGGACGAACCCCCAGTTGTCCTCCCACGCGTCGTTGTAGACCTCGAGGGCGCGGCTGACCTCGGCGTCCCAGTCGTCGAAGCGCATCGCTCGGATCTTGATGTTCTCGCGCTCGCGCATCTTCCTGGCGATGCGGACGACCCGCTCGGGCACCGGGTCGCTGAGGTCGATGCCCCACTGGATCAGATCCTTGGCCTTGGTCAGGCCCTGACCCTGGAGCAGCGCGTCGTACCAAGGCGGGTTGTAGGGCATGTTGATGCCCGGGTCGCGCTCGAACGCGTCGAGCAGCACGCCGCACACGTAGTTGGTCGAGAAGTCCATGGGCCCGAGCATGCGCACGAGCTCGCGGCGCTCGAGCCAGGCCCGCGCGACGCCGAGCAAGGCCTCGGCGACCTCGGGATCGTCGGGCGACTCGAACATCCCGAAGTGGCCGGTCTGATCCTTGTGGGTCTTCAACCAGTCGCGATCCTTGATCGCGGCGATCCGCCCGACATCGCGACCATCCTTGCGCGCGATCCACAGGGCGACCTCGGCGTGCTCGAAGAACGGGTTCTTGCTCGGGTTGAGGTAGTCACGCCGATCCATGAGCAGCGGCGGGACCCAGTGGTCGTTGGGGTGCAGCTCCCGGTGGATGTACCAGGGCACCCGAATGAAGCGCTCGACCAACTTCCGATCCCGGAGCGGTACTTCGACGATCTCGACCTTGGTCATGGGCGAACGGCCAATAGCGACAATCGCCGCGGTCGTCCACCGCCCGCGATCGGCGGCCCCGTCGACTGTGAACGCGGTCCGCCCCGTGGCTCCCCAAGGACCCCCTCGAGCACCCCGCGCCCGGCGCCATCTATATGATTTCATTTGTTATTTTCTGTCGCCAAGGGGCCCTCGCTTGACATGAATCTCGATTCATCTGATGAACCGAGCCCGCGCCTGCGGGCCCACCGAGATGTCATGCGAGACCCCATGGAAGATCCCGGGCTCACGTCACATCGCTCACGCGAGGCGGCGGCCCGCCTGCGTGGACCGCAGCCGCAAGGTCATGGGGGCGGCAAGCCTCGTTGCAAGCTGCAACGGTGTTGGAAGCTCGCTACGAGCGGTTCTGGCGCCCAGCGGCGTGATCGAGGCCCGCTGCGATTTTTCCGTGACACGCCCGCTACTTAAGCGGTACTGAGCCCCCCAACGCCCCCTCCACATGAGCAGCGAAGCCCAATACAGCCTCGCGGACTTCTACTTCACGGACACCGAAGATCCGTTGGTCCCACCGCCCGAGTTCGGTCAGTGGCACCGCGACGGAGCCTGGGCGTTCGCGTTGTTCGAGCCCGAGATGCAAGGTGCGGTCGAGCCGGTGATGAAGATCAAGCGCGGCGGCAAGTCGCGCACGGTCATCAACCTCTCGTCCTACAACTACCTCGGTCTAGCCTCGCACCCGGAGGTCATCGACGCCGGCAAGAAGGCGCTGATCAAGTACGGGACCGGAGCCTGCGGCTCGCCGATGCTCTCGGGCATGACCGACCTGCACCGCGAGCTCGAGCATCGGCTGATCGAGTTCACCGGCCACGAGGACGTCATGCTGTTCAACAGCGGGTTCGGTGGCGGGCTCGGCACGCTCACGGGGATCTTGCGCAAGGGCGACCTCGCGCTGCTCGACGAGAAGTGCCACCTGTGCCTGATCGACGGCGTCAAGCTGGCCAAGGCCAAGCTGCAGTTCTTCTCGCACAACGACCCGGCCGCGCTCGACGAGCTCCTGAGCAAGACCGGCGGCCGCCGCCGGCTGGTCGTGGTCGAGGGCGTGTACTCGATGGACGGCGACAGCGCGCGGCTGCCCGAGCTGCTCGAGGTCACCAAGCGCCACGGCGTCGGCGTGATGATCGACGAGGCCCACTCGATCCTCGCCCTAGGTGAGCACGGGCGCGGCTGCGTCGAGCACTACGGGCTGCCGCCCAGCGCCGTCGGCCTCCAGTACGCGACCTTCTCCAAGTCGTTCGCGCACGCGGGCAGCTTCGTCGCCGGTAACCGCGACCTGATCCGCTACATGCGGCACTACGTCAACGGCTACGCGTTCTCGTGCGCGCTGCCGCCGGTCGTGGTCGGCGGGGTGCTCAAGGCCCTCGAGCTCGGCACCCGCGACAACAGCCTGCGCGAGAAGCTGTGGGCCAACGTCCGCTACTTCCGTGCGGGCGCCGAGTCGCTCGGCCTCGACCTCGGCGACAGCGACTCGCAGGTGTTCCCGATCATCATCGGCAGCGATCGCCAGATGCTCTACGAGCAGTGCATCGCGATGAACGACGCGGGCTTGTTCCTCGCCCCCGTCGACTTCCCCTCGGTCACCGAGGACACCCTGCGCTACCGCGTGGCGGTCACCGCCGGCCACGAGATCGCCGATCTCGATCGGGCCTTACAGATCCTCGAGGACACGGTCGTCAAGGCGATGCGCGAGGCCGGGACCCTCGGCGAGCGCCGTGAGCGGGCCGCTGGGCGCGTGAATGGGGAGCGGGCCGATCACGTCGGGCACGTCGGGCGCGTCGAGAGCGGCGGCGACTGGCAGACCATGGCGAAGTTCTTGCTCAGACAGGCGACGGCGATCGCCAACTCGTCGAACAAGCGAGCTCGCGTCGCCCAGCTGTCCTCCATGGCCTACGACCACTTCGTCGAACGCGCCCGCGACCCCGCCTCGGCCTACGAGCGGCTGACCCGCGCCTATCAATCGCTCGACTGGGATTTCGACTGGCGCGAGGGGCTTGGGACCATCAAGACCATGCGCGACGAGCTCAAACGCGAGCGCGGAGGCAAGCCATGAGCTTGATCTTCATGTTCCCGGGGCAAAGCTCGCGCTACCCCGGCATGCTCGAGCGCTGCGTCGATCTGCACCCGAGCAACCTCGAGATCCTACGCTGGGCCTCCGATCTGCTCGGCCGTGATCTCGAGGCCCACTACCACGTCGACGTCGGCGAGGCCGCCTACGCCCGCAACGTCGACGTGCAGGTCGGGGTGTTCCTGGCGAACCACCTGTTCCTGAGCGCGCTCGAGGCCCGGGGCGTGCACGCCGAGCTCTCGCTCGGGCTGAGCCTCGGCGAGTGGAACCACCTCGTGCACATCGGCGCGGTCTCGTTCGAGGACGGGCTGCGGGCCGTCGAGCAGCGCGGTCAGTGCTACGACGATGGCCCGCGGGGCTGGATGGCGGCGATCCAGCCGATCTCGGCCGAGGACCTCGAGCAGCTCGTCAGCGAAGCCGGCAAGCTCGGCGTGCTCGAGATCGTCAACCTCAACTCGCCGCGCCAGCACGTCGTCGCCGGCGAGCGGGCCGCGGTCGAGGCCGCGGTCGAGCGGGCCGAAGAGGACTTCTACGCCCACGCCCACATCATCGAGCGCAACGTGCCGATGCACTCGTCGCTGTTTCAGGTCGTCGGCGAGCGGTTCCGTGAGCACCTCGAGGGCGTGCAGTTCAGCGCGCCGCGGCGGCCCTACCTGCCCAACCGGCTCGGCCAGTTCGTGCCCGAGCCGAGCCGCGCCGAGCTCATCGACTTGCTCTCGACCCACGTCCATGCCCCGGTGCTGTGGCGGGCGTCCCTCGATCACATCGTCGAGCACCACGGCGACGCGGTGTTCGTCGAGGTCGGGCCGATGTCCGTGCTCCACAACCTCATGCACCGCAAGTGGCTGCCGAATCGCAAGTTCCGCACGGACAGCCGCGACGAGCTCGACGAGCACTTCGACGCGCTCGTCGCCGAGCTCACGCTGCTCGCGGCGGATCCGCTCGCAGGCGAGCTGAGCTTGCAGCGGAAGGAAGCCTGAGCTTGCACACCAAGCTCATCAAGTCTGGCCGTCGGCGCTCGCTGTTCGACGAACCAGGGGCCGCCAGCGAGTCGACCCAGACCGTCGACCTCGGTCGCGCGCAGCTCGAGCGCATGCTCCCGCACCGCGATCCGATGCTGCTGATCGATCGCATCACCCGCGTCGATCTCGAGCGCGGCCTAGTCGAGGGCAAGCGTCGGATCGCCAGCGACGATCCGGTGTTCGCCGGCCACTTCCCCGGCGATCCGGTCTACCCAGGGGTGCTGTTGCTCGAGATGGTCGGGCAGCTCGGCATCTGCTTGCAGCACCTCCTCAACGGGTTTCGCCCCGGCCAGGCCGTCGCGCTGCCCGAGCTCGAGTTTGATCATGGCCCCCGGCCCCTGCGCCTGCTCAAGGTCGAGCACGCCTTGTTTCAAGGCGCGGTCCGCCCCGGTGACGAGCTCACGCTCATCGCCAAGTCCGTCGAAAACAGCGATTACGTGTCCGTTTGCGCGGGCCAGGCCCTGCTCGGTGAGCAGGTCCAGGCCTTCGCGATCTACGAGGTCTTCATGCTCGACGAGTCAGTCGACCCGAGCTGACCCGCGAACCGAACCAGCAGGAGCGAGCAGCCTTGAGTTTTCAGCAAAAGCGCATCGTCGTCACCGGGATGGGGATCAACACCCCGCTCGGAGACAACCTCGACGACTTCTACACCAACTTGATCGCCGGCAAGTCGGCGATCAGCAAGTGGAAGTGGCTCGAGAACCCCGCGGTCTACTCCAAGGTTGGCGGAGACATCAGCGACTACGACGCCATGGCCAAGGTCAAGGCGCTCAAGTCCAAGATGATGCCGTCAACCCACAAGCGGCTCCGGCAGCTGGTCAAGAAGGCCCCGTTCTCCACGCGGATCTCGGCGACCGTCGCCGCCGACGCGTGGATCGACGCGGGGCTCTCGGGCAAGGAAGAGACCCTCGATCCGACCCGCCGGGCGACGCTGGTCGGGGGCCACAACCTCAACGAGCGCTACTTCGCGAGCAACTACGAGACCTTCCTCGACGAGCCGGACTACATCGACTCGATGGCCGCCTTGTTGATGCTCGACACCGACCACGCCGGCAGCGTCAGCGAGATCCTCGGCAACAAGGGCGCGGCCTACACCCTCGGCGGAGCCTGTGCCAGCGCCAACGTGGCCCTGCGCAGCGCGATCGATGAGATCCGCCACCACGATCACGACATCGCCGTGCTCGTCGGCCCGGTCCTCGACTTCTCGCAGATGGGCCCGCACGCCATGGCGTTGATGGGCGCGATCACCTTCGAGAGCTACAACGATCGGCCGGCGCAGGCCAGCCGGCCCTACGACCTCCACCGCGAGGGCTTCGTGCCGTCGCACGGCGGCGCGTGCTTGATCCTCGAGGAGCTCGGCCACGCGCTCGAGCGCGGCGCGAGGATCTACGGCGAGGTGCTCGGCTGCACCTCGACCAGCGACGGCTCGCACCTCCCGGCGCCCTCGACCGAGGGCCAAGCCCGGACCATCGCCCGCCTGCTTCGCAGCTGCAACATCACCCCGGACCAGGTCGACTTCGTCTGCGCCCACGCGACCTCGACCCCGCTCGGCGACCTCTCCGAGGTCAACGCCCTGCGCACGGTGTTTGGCGAGCACGCCAAGCGGCTCAAGGTCAACGCGCCCAAGTCGATGCTCGGCCACACCTGCTGGTCGGCGCCGGCGGTCGAGACCGTCGCCGGGCTGCTGCAGATGCAACACGGCAAGCTCCACCCCTCGATCAACATCGACAACATGGACCCCGAGATCGATCTCGACGTCTGCGCCAACGAGGCCGTCGATCACCAGATCGAGATCATGCTCAAAAATTCATTCGGCTTCGGCGGGCTCAATTGTTGCTCGCTGCTGCGCCGTTTCGACGCGAACTCGCTCTAATCACCTATGCACTACTTTGTCACCGGAGGATCCAGGGGCATCGGCGCCGCGATCGTCAAGAACGCCGCGAGCAAGGGCCACCACGTCGCGTTCACCTACGTCGCCAACGCGGCCGCGGCCGAGCTCAGCCGCGCGCAGGCCCTGAGCGCCGCCCACGAAGCCGGGCACATGGACGTCGAGGTCCGCCACTACCAGCTCGACGTCAAGGACGCCGAGCAGGTCGAGGTCGTCGGCGACCGGGTGCTCGACGAGTTCGAGACCATGGAGGTCATCGTCAACTGCGCCGCGGTCAACCGCGACAACCTCGTGGTCTCGATGGCGAACGAAGAGTGGCGTGAGGTCCTCGCGACCAACCTCGACGGCCCGTTTTACGTGTGCCGCCAGTTCATCCAGACCCTGATGGCCAACCGCTGGGGGCGGATCATCAACATCTCGTCGATCCAGCACAACGGCGGCTCCGGCCAGGCCAACTACGCCGCGGCCAAGGCCGGCCTCCACGGCCTGACCAAGACCTTGGCCAAGGAGTACGGCCGCCGCGGGATCACGGCCAACGTGATCGTGCCTGGGTTCTTCGACACCGACATGACCCGCGAGACCATGCCGCAGGCCAACAAGGACTACTGGAAGCAGTACTGCCCCGTGCCCAAGGGCCGGATGGGCAAGGTCGAGGAGTTGGCGGCGGTCGTCGAGTTCCTCGCTGGCGACGGCGGGGCGTTCATCAACGGCGAAGTCATCAACGTCACGGGCGGCCTCGGCTGGAGCGTGTGAGCCATCATGAGTAACCGGGTTGGGATTGAGAAGATCCACGCGTATCCGTGTTCGCTGACCCTCGACATGGTCGCGTTGGCGGAGGCTCGCGGGGTCTCGCCGGCGCACCCGCTCGACGAGCTGTGGGTCGAGTCGCGCAGCCTCAACCCGGTCTGGGAGGACCCGGTCACGATGGCGGTCAACGCCGCGCGGGCGCTGCTCGTCGACGAGGACCCCAAGCAGATCGAGCTGATCGTGGTTGGGACCGAGTCGAGCGTCGACTTCGGTAAGCCGATCTCGAGCTGGGTCCAGCGCTTGTCCGAGGTCGGGCCCAACTGCCGCAACTTCGAGACTAAGCACGCTTGCTACGGCGGGACCGGCGGGCTGATGGCCGCGGCCCACTGGATCGCGTCGGGCCACAACCGCGGCAAGAAGGCCCTGGTCGTGTGCACCGATCAAAGCCGCGTGCACCTCGGCAAGCCCTGGGAGTTCGTGCTCGGGGCCGCGGCTACGGCCATGCTGATCTCCGACCAGCCCGACTTCCTCGAGTTCGAACTCGACAACCACGGTTACTGGACCCACGAGATCAGCGACACCTACCGGCCAACCTCGGGCGCGGAGGTCGGTCACGCCGACACCAGCTTGTTTGGCTACCTCGAGGCGGTCGAGGGCGCCTGCGAGCACTTCATGGAGGTCTCGGGCGAGACCGACTACGACGCCAACTTCAAGCGCCACGTCTACCACGTGCCGTTCGGCGCGATGACCTACCGGGCGCACCGCTCGGTCGTCCGGCGCCACGTCCCGGGCCTCGCCAAGCGCGAGATCCAGGCCCACTTCGAGCGCAAGAGCAAGCCCGGGCTGCGCTACAACCGGCGGCTCGGCGGGACCTACACCTCGGCGACCTTCTTGGCCTTGATGGGCACGATCGCCAGCGCCGGCGACGAGCTCGCGGCCGGCGATCGGATCAGCGTGTTCTCCTACGGCTCGGGCTCGTGCTCGGAGTTTTACCCGGTCCGGGTCGGGCCGCGCGCCCAAGCGATCGTCGCCGCGGCCGGGCTCGACGCCCAACTCGACGGCCGTCGGCGGGTGACCGTGCCGGAGTACGAGAGCATCGAGCGCCTGCGGGCCAGCTACGTCGAGCAGCCCGACTACGAGACCGACAAGCAGTCCGGTCCAGCCAACCTTTACGAGCAAGCCTACGCCGGCAAGGGCCTGTGCGTGCTCGACGGGCTGTCGAGCTGGGAACGCCGCTACCGGCTGAGCTGACGCGCCATGCGACTGCGCTGTGATTCCCGTGACGCGCCGGTCTGGCGGATCCGCCTCGAGCCCGGCGACAAGCCCGAGGTCGTGTTCGACGGGGCCGGGCTCGCGCAGCTCGACGCGCTCTTGCAGGAGGCCGACGAGTCCCGCCGCTGCCGGATCCTGGTGATCGAGAGCGCCCCGGGGGTGTTTTGTCGGGGCATGGATCTCGAGTTCCTCGTCGCCCACGCCGGCGAGGATCAATCGGACAAGCTCGCGGCCTACGCCCGCTGCATGGAGCGGCTGCGCGGCTCGCAAAAGGCCGTGATCTGCTTGATCGACGGCGAGGCCATGGGCGGCGGGGTCGGCTTGGCCGCGGCCGCCGACGTCGTGATCGCCACGGCCCGGTCCCGCTTTGCCCTGCCCGAGTGCGTGCTCGGGCTGATCCCCGCGATGGTCCTGCCGCTGCTGTGCGAGCGCATGCCCGTGCAAAAGGCCCGCTGGCTCGCGCTGTCGAGCCGCAGCATCGGCGCCGAAGAGGCCGGCACGATCGGCTTGGTCGACGAGGTCGTCGAAGGCCCGATCGAGCTCGAGCAGTCCTTGCGACGCACGCTCAAGCGGCTGCTGCGGGCCAGCCCCAAGGCCGTCGCCCGACTCAAGCGCTACTCCAGCGAGATCGCCACGCTCAGTCGCGCCGACGCCCTCGAGCTCGGCGCCGAGCGGACGTCCGCCGATCTGATCGAGCTCGAGACCATCGCGGCGATCCGCGGGTTCATGGCCGGCGAGTCGCCGCCGTGGTTCGAGCGCTACCGGCCCAACTCCGGCTCCTCTGGTTCCTCTGGTTCCTCATGACGACTACCAACACTGGCCCCGTGCGCCTGACCGTCACCGACGGCGTCGCCGAGCTCTGGATGCACGACGAGCTCGGCAACAACGCGTTCTCGAGCGAGTTCGTCGGGCACCTGCTCGTGCGCATGGCCGAGCTCGCCCGCTCCCGTGAGGCCAAGGTCTGCGTGGTCCGGGGGCTGTCCGAGGTGTTTTGCGCCGGCGGTGATCGGCAGGTCCTGCTCGACCTCGCCGAGGGCAAGCTCGCGCCCTACGACCTCGAGCTGACCCGCACCCTGCTCGAGCTGCCGATCCCCACCATCGCCGCGATGGAGGGCCACGCCGTCGGCGGCGGCCTGGTGTTCGGGCTCGCCTGTGACATGGTCGTGATGGCCCGCGAGAGCCGCTACGGGTCGAACTTCATGGACCTCGGCTTCACCCCGGGCATGGGCACGACCCGGCTGCTGCAGTTCGCGGTCGGCGACTACCTCGCGGCCGAGATGATGTTTGGCTGCCAGTACTTCAAGGGCAGCCACTTCGAGGGCCGGGCGCAGATCAACTACGTGGTCCCGCGCGCCAAGGTCTTGGCCCAGGCCCGCAAGATCGCGGCGCGCTTGACCGACAAGCCGCGGTTTGCGATCGAGCTGCTCAAGCGCCAGCTCGCGCTCCCGCGCCGGCTCGCGTTCGAGCAGGCCCGGACCAGCGAGGCGCTGATGCACCAGATCTGCTTCGCCGACCCCGACACCCGCGAGCGGATCCGCGAGAGCTACGACCTCGCGCGGAGCCTCGACGAGCCCTCGGGCAAGACCTCCTAGACGACGAGACCTGTATGGACGCGCTCAAGCTCAACGACTTCGCCGGCAAGATCGTGCTGATCACCGGCGGGACCAAGGGGATCGGCCGGGCCTGCGCCCTCGCCTTCGCCCGCCTCGGTGCCCACTGCTGGCTGACCCACCGCTGGGGCTCGGCCGATGAGGACGAGCTGCGCGCCGCGTTCGCGGCCGTCGGCGGACCGGCGCCGCACATCGTCGAGGCCGACGCCTCCAAGAAGGGCGACACCAAGGCGCTGCTCGACGCGATGCGCGAGGCTGGGGTCGAGCGCGTCGACGTGCTGATCTCCAACGTCGCGATGGTCGTGCGCGGCGAGGGCTTCGACGCCCACGCCAAGCGCTCGCTGATCAAGAGCCTCGAGTACAGCGCCTGGCCGTTCGTCGACTACATCCACCAGATCCACGCGAGCTTCGGGAGCTACCCGAGCTACGCCGTGGCGATGAGCTCCGACGGGCCCGATCAGCACTACCCCGGCTACGACTACGTCGCCGTGGCCAAGTCGGTGCTCGAGACCTTCGTGCGCTACATGGCCACGCACCTGCGCGAGCACGAGGTCAAGGTCAACGCCCTGCGCACGCGGCAAGTCCCGACCGAGAGCTACGCGCAGATCTTCGGCGAGCAAAACACCGGGATCGCCGAGCGCTTCTCGGAGTTCGCCGTGACCCCCGAGGAGGTCGCGGCGACCACCGTCAGCCTGTGCAGCGGGCTGTTCGACAGCTTCTCGGGCCAGGTCCTGCAGCTCGATCGCGGGGCCTCGTTCGTCGACAACATCATGACCATGGGCGCGCGCCTGCTCGCGACGGCCGCCGCGCCCAAGCCCGCGCCAGCCGAGCCCGCCCCGGCCAAGCCTAGCCACGCCAGCTTGGCCGCGGCCTTGCGCGAGCAGCTCGAGGGCAAGGCCGTGCTGATCACCGGCGGGACCAAGGGCATCGGCCTCGCGTGTGGCCTCGCGTACGGCAGCTGCGGCGCGCGGACCTACCTGACGCACCGCTGGGGCTCGGCCGACGAGGACGCGATCCGCTCGGCGTTCGCGAAGATCGGCGCGCCCGAGCCAGTGATCCTCGAAGCCGACGTCAGCCAAGACGAGGACACCGAGGCGCTGATGCAGCGGATCAAGGCGGACGTCGGCGCGCTCGAGGTCCTGATCACCAACGTCTCGTTCGCGCACGTCAGCGAGGGCCACGAGGACCTGAGCTTCAAGGGGCTCAAGCGCTCGCTCGAGTACAGCTCCTGGCCGTTCGTCGGCTACCTTCAGCACGCCAAGGCGTGCTTCGGGGCCCTGCCTCGCTACGCGATCGGCATGTCCTCGCGGGGCCCGGAGTACTTCCTCCCGGGCTACGACTTCGTCGCGGCGTCGAAGGCCGTGATGGAGACTTTTTGCCGTTACCTCACGAGCGATCTGCTCGACGAGGACATCCGCATCAACGTACTTCGCGCAAACCCCGTAGAGACCGAGTCGCTAGAGGCCACGTTTGGCCCCGAATTCGGCCCATTTTGCAAGAAATGGTACGCAGAAGGGTTTTTTATCCAACCACAGGAAGTCGCCGAGGCCGCCTTGGCGATGACCAGCGGGTTGATGGACGGCGTTCGAGGACAGGTCCTGTTGCTGGACAGGGGCTTCGGTTTTTCGGACAACGTGGTCCGTCTCTTCACCGAGCGAGAGCGCCACGGTCTGTGAGACACTCCCGCACTCCAAACGGAGCAGGGACCCGCTTCCGGCGAACCATCTTGGTGTACAAGCCGGGAACCAGTTTCAAACGCAACCAGCGCACAATGCGCAGGTGCCAGCACGCCGCGTACGACTCGCGCGTAAACGAAAACGAGAACGAGGAGAACCAATGACCCGCGAAGATGTGCTCGAGGTCGTCACGCGCCACCTGGTGGACACCATCGAAGAGCTCGAAGGAGTCGAGATCGACCCCGCCAAGTCGATGAAGGACCTCGGGGCCAACAGCCTCGACATCGTCGAGGTTGTGTCCTGCAGCATGCGGGAGCTGAAGGTAAAGGTGCCTCGCTCCGAGCTGAACAAGTTGGAGAACATCAACCAGCTCGTCGAGCTCCTGCACACCAGTGTGCAGGAAAAGGAACAAGCGGCCGGCTAAACCCAGCTCAGACGAGCGAACCCAGCCCCGGAAAGACGAGCCCCGCGCTCGTCTTTTCGTTTGTTTGGGTTTGCTCGTTCGGCTCCCATGGCTCGACGGATCGCGATCGTCGTCGGCAACTACGTCAACGTCGTCGACGGGGTCGCCTTGACCTTCGGACGGCTGGTTCGCGCCCGCCTGCTCGCGGGTGATCGTGTCTTGGTGCTCGCGCCAGGAGCGGAGCGCCCACGGGTCGAGCCGGCCGGGGCGTTTGTGCCGCTCCCGGCGATCCCGATCCCGCTTCAGCCCGAGTACCGGCTCGCGCTCGGGATCCCGCCAGCCACACGCCGGCTGCTCGAGCGGTTCGAGCCCGATCTGATCCACATTGGCAGCCCCGACCTCGCCGGCCTCGCCGCCCTCGACTTCGCGGCCGCCCACGCGATCCCGGCGGTCGCCTCCTACCACAGCGAGATCGCCGGGTACCTGCGCTACCTCCCGGGCCTCGCCGCGCGCTTGGGCCCGGCCCTCGAGCTCGGGATGTGGCGCTGGATTCGACGCTTCTACGGCCGCTGCCGCCACGTCTACGCCCCGAGCGAGTCGATGGTCGAGACCCTGCGGGCGCGCGGGATCGCGGCGGAGCTGCGGGTCTGGGGCCGCGGCGTCGACACCCGCCGGTTCGCCCCGAGCCGACGAAGCCTCAGCTGGCGGCGCAGCATCGGCGTCGCCGACGAGCTCCCGCTGATCGGGTTTGTCGCGCGGCTGCGCTGGGAGAAGGGCCTCGCGAGCTTGGCCGCGACCCTCGATCGGCTCGCCGCCACGGGCCCGAGCCACGCGAGCTTCATCGCCGGCGACGGCCCCGCCCGCGCCGAGCTCGAGCGTCGCTGCCCGCACACCCAATTTTTAGGCGAGCTCGGCGTCGCCCAGCTTGCGAGGGCCTACGCCAGCGCCGACCTGTTCCTCTACCCGAGCGCGACCGAGACCTTCGGCAACGTCACGCTCGAGGCCATGGCCTCGGGCCTGCCGACGATCTGCGCCGACGCCAACGGCAGCCGCTCGCTCGTGGTCCCCGGTGAGACCGGCGAGCTGATCCCCCCGGGTGACGCCGACGGCTTCGCGCGCGCCGCCGCTGCGCTGCTCGCCGATCCCGAGCGTCGCCAAGCCATGGGCCGCGCGGCGTGGACCCGCGCGCAGGGGCGCTCGTGGGACCGCGCGATCGAGCAGTGCGTCGGACACTGGGACGACGCGATCGGCCGGGGCAGGCCGCCCACCCCTGGGAAAAGCCCCCCTCGCGTGCTACCTCCGCGCTCATCATGAGCCTGTCTGTAGGCATCGTCGGCCTCCCTAACGTCGGCAAGTCGACGCTGTTCAACGCGCTGTCCGACGCTGGCGCGGAGGCGGCGAACTATCCGTTCTGCACCATCGAGCCCAACTTGGGCATCGTGCTCGTGCCCGACCCGCGGCTCGACGCGCTCGTCGAGGTGATCATGCCCAAGAGCACGGTCCCGACCACGGTGACCTTCTTGGACATCGCCGGGCTCGTCGCCGGGGCCAGCAAGGGTGAGGGGCTCGGCAACCAGTTCCTCGCCCACATCCGCAGCGTCGACGCGATCGCCCACGTGGTCCGCTGCTTCGAGGATCCCAACATCCAGCACGTCGCCAACAAGATCGATCCGGCGGCCGACGTCGAGACCATCGACACGGAGCTGATCCTCCGCGACATCCAGAGCCTCGAGAAGCGGTTCGAGCGGGCCCGCAAGCAGAGCAAGAGCGGCGACAAGCTCGAGAAGCTCGCGTTCGAGCTGCTCCCGCGGGTGATCGCGGCCCTCAACGAAGGCCAGTCGGCCCGCGAGCTCGAGTTCACCGACGACGAGCGGGCGGTGCTCGCCGAGCTCGATCTGCTCACGGCCAAGCCGGTGTTTTACGTGGCCAACGTCAGCGAGGGCCAGCTCGCGGCCGGGCTCGAGGATCCGCTGGTCCAGCAGCTCGTCGCCAAGGTCGCGCCGACCGGCGCCGAGGTCGTGGTGATCTCCGCCAACACCGAGGCTGAGATCGCGGCGCTCGATCCCGACGAGCGGCCCGAGTTCCTCGCCGAGGTCGGCCTGAAGGAGCCCGGCTTGCACAAGCTGATCCGCACGGCCTACGAGCTGCTCGACCTGATCACCTACTTCACCGCCGGCGAAAAAGAGTGCCGGGCGTGGACGATCCACCGCGGGACCAAGGCGCCCGGGGCCGCCGGGGTGATCCACAGCGACTTCGAGCGCGGGTTCATCAAGGCCGAGGTCATCGACTGGCAGACCCTCGTCGAGCTCCGCTCCGAGGCCGCCGCCAAGGCCGCCGGCAAGCTGCGCATCGAGGGCAAGGAGTACGTCGTCCGCGACGGCGACGTGATGCACTTTCGGTTTAATGTGTAGGCGCAGCAGCGAGGGCCCGATCGAGCTCGACGCGCGGCAAGCAAAAGCTCACCCTATCCAGACCTCGACCGGCGCCGAGCTCACGGGCTCGGGCATACTGCGAGGGCGCCCAGGCGTGCATCAGCGCGTGACTCCAAACTGGTCGGCGCTCTAGAGTGGGCGTCGAGCCATGAGCAATCCTCCCTCACGCCCACGCGCCGCGCTCGCGATGCTCGCCGTGCTCGCCTTCGTGGCCGCGGCGGCGCTGCTGCTGGTCATCCGCATCCCGCTGTGGATCCGGCTGTTGGCGCTTGGCCTCGCGATCGGGGCGCTGCTCGGCCTCGCCCGGCGCATGATGATCACCCCGGGCTGGGAGGTCGACGGCGAGGGCGTTCGTGAGCTCCGCGGGGGCACGATCGTGGGCCGCGTGTGCTGGTCCGAGCTGGTCGCGGTCTCGATCGTGACCAGCGCTGCGGGGCCGTGGTCGCCTGAGTTTTTCTATGTGCTGGTTGGCAGCGACGGGCAGGCGTTGGTGGTCCCGCTCGAGCGCGCCGCGACCACCGGCTTGCTCACCCGGCTCGGCCGACTGCCGGGCTTCGATCACCGCGCGGTGGTCGGCGCGACGAGCTCGACGAGCTCGACCGAGCAGCTGTGTTGGGAAGGCGAGCCCGGCGAGGGCGAACCGGCGGGCGGCGAGCTCGGCTGAGGGTTCGAGCTCGACTCAGCCGCCCTCGACGAACCGGTCTTGGAGCCCCGGCGAGACGTACACCCGATCATCGGAGCCAATGATGATCGCCTCGAGGGCCGGCCGCGCCTCGATGAACTCCTGGCCCCGCTTGGGATCCATCACGCTCACGGCCGTGCAGTAGGCGTCGGCGTCGGTCGCGTTGGCGGCCACCAAGGTCACGCTCTTGGGGCTTTGGCCGGCGGCGATCGGCCAGCCGGTCCGCGGGTCGAGGATGTGGGTGTAGTGCACGCCGTCCCACTCGAAGAAGCGGGCGTAGTTGCCCGAGGTCACCACCGCTTCGTCACCGGCGACGATGTAGCCGATCCGACCTACGGTCTGGCCGGGGTCCTGCACGCCCACGCGCCAGCGCTTGTCGCCCTTTTGGCCGCTGACTCGGGTGTCGCCGCCGGCCTCGACGATGTGGTTGGCGAAGCCGCGCTCGTGGAGCACGGCCGCGGCTCGATCGACGGCGTAGCCCTTGGCGATCGCGCCGAGCCCGACCTTCATGCCGGGCTTGGCGAACGCGGCGGTGTTGGTCGCGGCGTTGATCTCGATCGCCCGCCAGTCGACGAGCGGGAGGTGCTCGGCGATCGCCTCGGGTGAGGGCGGCCGCGCGCCGGGCTCGAACTTCCACAGCTGCCCGACGGCGTAGAAGCTGACATCGAAGGCGCCCTCGGTGTCAGCCGCGATCACCCGGGCGCGGGCGAGGATCTCGACCAGCTCCGGCGGGATGTTGACGGGCTCGCCCGCGCTGCGGTTGAGCCGGCTCAGGTCGCTGTCCGACTGCCACTCCGAGGCGATCGACTCGATCCGCGCCATCTCGTTGATCGCGTCGGTGATCGCCTCGCTCGCGCCGAGGGCGTCGCCGGCCTCGCCGATCCACACGTTGATCGACACCCGCGTGCCCATCAGCTCGGTCTCGGCGAAGATCGTCCCGTCGGCGCGGACGAGGGCGGCGGCTTCGCTGCGCTCGCGCTCACGATCACGCTCACGATCGTTGGGGATGGGCGCCTGATCGCCGCCCGAGGGTGCGGCCTCGTCGGGCGCCCGCGAGCACCCGCACGCCAACACGGCGACCACCACGAGCCCCACACGCCGCCCTTGGTCTGCCCGCGCGCGAGCCATCACTTCTTCTTGAGCGGCGGCGGCGGGATCGGCCGTGTCCCCGAGCTTCCACTCGAGCCAGACGCGTCGGGCTCGGGCGCGACCTCGCCGAAGCTCGCGGCCAGATCGTCGTCGCCCTCGCCGTCAAGGAAGGCCGCGAAGTCGTCGATCTCGTCGATCTCGTCGATCTCGTCGATCTCGTCCTCCTCGTCCTCGCTGAGCATCGACGCGAACAGATCGTCCTCGCCGGGGCGGGTCGCCGTGGGTGGACCCTTCACAGCCGGCCCGGTCGGCGGCGGCAGCGGAGCGACCCGTGGCGCGCTGGGCTTCGCGGGCAACTTTTGAGGGAGCGGCGACGCCCCGCTCTCGCCCCGGCGCGGCAGCCTGTCTGCGAGCTTGGCTGGTAGCGGCGACACGCCGCTCTCGCCCCGACGCGGCAGCCGATCCGCGAGCTTGCCGGGCAGCTTGCCGGGCAGCTTGCCGGGCAGCGGTGCCATCCCGCTGCTGCTCTCGCTCGGCTTGGGTGGCAGCTTGCCGGGCAGCGGCGACATCCCGCTGCTGCTCTCGCTCGGCTTGGGTGGCAGCTTGCCGAGCAGCGGCGACATCCCGCTCTCGCCCGGCTTGCGCAACACCTTGGCGAGCGGCTTGGTCTTGGGCAGCGCTCGCAGGCCCGATTTGTCCTCGAGCGCGCCGAGCGTCGCTGCCCTGATGGTTTGACCGCGGGCGACGGCCTCGACCTTCGCGTCCTCGGCCGCGAGCTCGGCCGCGGCCGCAGCCTCGGCGCCGAGCTCCTCGAGCAAGCCCGCGAAGGGATCCTCGCCGAGCGAGGCGTCCTCGACGGCGGGCAGCTCGGTCAGCCCGCTGACCTCGTTGTTGGCGAAGCCGCCCCAGTTGGGGCTCGAGTCGAGGCTCGCGCCGGCGCTCGAGTCGGCGGCGGTCGCGAGCGAGTCGATGGCGTCGTCGACGTCGACGTCGATGTCCATCTCGATGTCGAGATCGAGGTCGAAGGACTCGTCGTCGCTCTCGCCGGCCCCGCCCCACAAGCGCGCGAGCGAGGGGTAGCGGCTCCAGTGCTGGGCGGCGAAGTTCGACTTCACGTCGCCGCCGGGGATCCGCACGCGGATCAGCCCCGCGACCACGGTCACGGCCAGCACGTGGCCGGCGTAGTAGGTGTCGATCGCCTCTTTGAAGCGCCAGAACAAGGCCTGGGGCTTCTCGGCCCGGCCGATGATCGCCTTCCACAAGCGCAGCGGCCCGTGCTCGATGACCGGCGCGAACAAGAACTCGCGGCCGCTGCGAAACAACAGCTCGAAGCGCTCGTGCTCGAGCACGTAGTCGTCCTCGCCGATCCCGAGATCGGCGAGGCCCGTGACCAGCTGCGAGGGCTTGGGCCGGCGACGCCGGAGCTTTTGCAAGGTCGCGACCTCGCGGCGCATGCCTTCGTCGCGGAGCAGCTCCTCGAACAGATCTTCGACCTCTTGCCAGGTCCCATGCATCGGCAAGGTTGCGAGCACCTGGCCGCCGGGCTTGGTCACGCGCACGAGCTCCTGCAGCGCCGTTTGCCACTCGACGACCTGCTCGCCGAGCACCAAGTTGGCGATCGCGAGGTCGTAGGTGGCGTCGCTCATGGCCGGGACATCGTCGATGTCGCCGGCCTTGAAATACACGCGACGCTTCCACTCGGGCCGCACGCGGGTCTTGGACACCTGCATCAGCCAGGGATCGCGCCCGAGGGCGACCACCCGCGAGCTCTCGTCGAGGCGCTGGAGCAGCTCGGCGGTGGTGTGGCCGGGGCCGCTGTGGATGTCGAGGACGAAGGTGCCGGTGTTGACCGGGAGCTCGCGCAGCAGCAGCCGGGCGAAGCGATCGTGCCAGATCGGGGCGACCTCGCGATCGATCACCCGAGCGAGCTTTTGCTCGCGGACGCTGGCTGCGGAGCTACGTGGGTTACCCACCGGCGAGAGTGTACTCAGATCGGGGCTTGGCGTCGCTCACCGCGTCACAGCGTGGGGTAGGCGACGACGGCGAAGTGGTACTTGGTTTGCGCGTTAGCCTCGAAGTCCGGGTTGTTGGTCGCGTCGCAAAAGTCCGGATTGTCGACCGTGCAATAGGAGATGTCGAAGGATACGGCCCACGGCCGGCCATCGTAGCGGGCCTCGGGCGACGGGCCCGTAGCCCGCATCTCGTGGGTCAGGCCGGTCTCGCTGATCGCCGAGGGCGCGAGCGTGACCAGCCAAGGAGCTTCGAGCGAGAACGCCGAGCAGTTCACGCCGAAGCGGAACCCGAAGTTGGTGCACGCGGGCCCGGGGCAGGCCGGGTCGTCGATCGCCCACTGGTAGTCGCCGCCGCCGAACAACAGCGACGCGCTCGGGTTGTACTCGTACAGCCCCGGGTTGAGGTCGGTCTGCGGCTCGCCGTTGTTGAGCAAGGAGATGTCGTGGAAGGTGTCGACGTCGTTGGTCGCGCAAAACGGGACGAAGGTCGAGCGCTCGCTCTGGGTGACCTCGACCATCCACACCCAGGTCCCGCGCCGCGTGCCGCCGGCCGAGCCCGAGTGGGTGCAGGTCTCCGCGTTGAAGCTGACGCCGGGGGCGAGCCGCCCGTTGCCGCGGCCGAGCGGGCAGCCCGGGCTGTCCTCGTTGTTGACGACCGGGTTGCAGGTGATCTCGGTGCCGTCACCGCCGTCGAGGTACCCGAGCAGCTGCTCCTTGGTGGTGTTGATGTCGAGGCAGTGAAACGGCGCGTCCACCACGGGGTTGGCGTTGAGCGCCGGGTTGATCTCGAGCGGCCCGCACTCCTCCTCGAAGATCTCACCGGTGTTGATGTTGCGGGTGGAGATGCGGATCCCGTTGATGGTGCCGACCTCGGCTGGGATCCCGGAGATCGTGCCCGTGCTCGGGTTGATGCTCAGGTCCGCTGGGAGGTTCGTCGCCGCCCATTGACTGAAGTCACCGGACGCGTTGCTGTCCTGGGGATGATCGTACATCGCGCCCACGGCCCCGTCCGGCAGCGCAGCACAGTCGATGGTCGCGACCTCGCCGCCGGGGACCACACAAATGCCAGCCTTGATCACCGAGCAATCGGGGGCGTACTCGTCGCGACTGCAACCGCCGAGCGCCAGCGCGAGCGCCGGGATCCCGAGGGCTCCGAGCCTGAACGTCCGCGCGATGGTGGGGGAATTCTCGAGCATGAGCATGTAGAACAATCTCCGTGAGCCGGCGCCCAGCATATCACGGCGGCTCGACGACGCGCCAGACTCGCAAACCCGCGCCGGCTGGCCCAGGCCCCGGCGGCCGCGATTGGGCGCTGGTGTCGCTGATCGTCCTCGCCGTGCTCAGCCGGCTCGTGTGGACTGGCTGGGTTCACCCGCCGCAGGACCACGTGTTCAGCGACATGGCCCACTACGTCTACCGCGCGCGCTTGGTCGCCAATTGGGAGATCGCCCCGGGCCAGCGCGCGATGGCGTGGCAAGCCTGGGGGACCCACGCGCTGTTGGCGATGCCGATGATCCTGCTGGGGCCGTCGAGCAAGGCGGCCCTGGGTGCCGCGGCCTTGATGTGGGCGGGGTTGTCCGCGGCGACGGTGGTGTGGAGCTATCGACTCGCGCTGCGGGTCCTGCCGCGGGCCGACGCGGGCGGGCCCCACTGGCCGGCGATCGGCGTCGGCGTGGCGGCGCTGCTGTGGTTTCCGCTGCTCTCGCACGCCGGGTTCTTCGTGAGCGAGACGCCGTTCACATGGTTTTTGCTGGCGAGCACCCTGGCGATCGTCACGCTGATCCAGACCGGTCGCCAGGCGTGGCGCGCTGGGATTTGGGGGGCCTTGGCCTTCGCCGTGCGCCCGCAGGTCGCCGTGTTCTTCGTGTTGCTCGGGCTCGCGTGGCTGCTCGATCGTCGCTGGCGGGGTCCGGCGGGGGAGCGCGGGAGCTGGTCGCGGCGCGTTGAGCTTCGCGCGGCGCTGCGGTTCGCGGCGCCGCTGCTGATCGTCTTGGCGATCTCGCTGGTCCGCGTGCGGGTCTACACCGGCGCGTTTGGGGGCGTGGCCGAGAACGGGGCCATGAACCTGACCGCCGGGCGCTGTCACAACGTCGTGACCCGAGCGTTCCCCGATCAAGCCGCGCTCGAGCACGGCCAGCCGACCCGGCGGATCAGCCTCCCAGGGTTTCGCGCCCTCGCGCACGAGGGGCCCGATCATCCCCTGGCGTTGCGCCCGGCCCTCGGCGGCGAGAGCATCGACTTCGTCGGTGAGATCGGGGACCGCGAGCAGTATCGGGCGATCCGTCGGCGCTGCTACGCGGCCACCGGCGTCACCGAGCAGCTTCGCTACAGCGTCACCAACGTCGCGATGTTGTGGGTGGTCGCCCGGCCGTGGCCCGAGAGCTCCGATCACCGGTCCGCGAGGCTGCTGCCGGTTGCGATGCGCGGCCGGGATCTCGCGGCTTGGCTCGCGCCGCTGGCCCTGCTCGCGATGGTCCTGGCCCTGTGGCGCTGGCTCGGTGGGGCGGGCGCCGAGGCCGATCACGAGCCGATCGCAGGGTTGGGGGTGTGTGCCTTGCAGTTGGTCGCGCTGCTGCTCACGTCGGCCGTGTTCTTTGGGAGTCCGCGGCTGCGGACGCCCTCCGATCCCTACGCGTTGATTTTGCTCGCGGCCCTCGCCCGGTCGTCGGGTGCTTGGATCGCAGCGCGCCTGCGTCGACGACCGCGCTAGACAGGGCTACCCTCCCGCCGTCCGAGGCTCGTTCCGCATGACCGCCGCCCCCAAGCACCGAGGCCCCACGGGCCAGACCTTCGCGCGCCTGCGCATGGACCCCGAGCGCCCCGACCCGCGCAAGCTGCAGCCCGCGATCGAGGCCCTGCGCCACGGCGAGGTCATCATCTACCCCACGGACACGGGCTACGCGTTTGGCTGCGCCCTGTCGAGCGTCAAGGGCATCGAGACCCTGCGCAAGCTCAAGGGGCTCCCAGCCAAGCACAAAAAGCCGCTGTCCATGCTCGTCGAGAACCTCAACGACATGGGCCGCTACGGCCACATGAGCAACCAGACCTTCCGCGTGGTTCGGCGCCTGCTCCCGGGCCCCTACACCATCGTGTTGAAGGCCAGCTCCGACGTGCCTCGGGCCATGAAGAACCGCGCCCATGAGATCGGCATGCGGCTGCCCGATCACAAGGTCTGCACCATGCTCGTCGAGCTGTTGGGCGAGCCCTTGCTGACCGGCTCGGTCACCCCCGGCGAGGACTCGCCCGAGCTCGAGGATCCCGAGGATCTCGAGCAGCGCTTCGCCCGGGAGCTCGCGCTGATCATCGACACTGGGCACATCTGGCCCGAGCCTTCGACGGTCTTGCACTTCGACGAGAACGGCGACATCGAGGTCCTGCGCGTGGGCCAGGGGCCCGTGCCGGACTGGTGATCGCTCACTCGCAGACTTCGTCGGTGTCGAACTCGGCCTGGTAGTCGACGCCCTCGACCCCGAACCCGCGGGTCCGGGCGTACTCGGCCATGAACCGATCGTAGAGCTCGCGCGGGAAGCTCTGGCCGGGGCCGAGGGCCGCGAAGCGCTCGCGCAGCTCGGCTTGGACCGCCTCGCTCAGCTCGCGATCGTCCATGCGGATCAGGCCGTGCTCGTCGGTCCCCGGCGACTCGGCGAACACGTGCTCGTTGAACATCCGCTGCATGCTCGCGAGCGGGTCCTCGTGGCGCTCGCCCATGACGTCGAGCAGCAGCGCCATATACAAGGGCACGCCCGGGATCCCGCCCGAGGCCTCGGTCACGACCGCGGGGCCCTCGACGGCGAACGCCCGGCCGTTGACGCTGCGCTCGAGCAGCTCACCCAAGGCGTTGGTCGTGAACTCGAGATCGGCCTTGGCCAGACCGATGAGGCCGTCGCGGTAGAGCGGGGCGTTGAGCGGGCTGCCGCGGTAGGAGATGGTCAGCAGCGTGTGGCCCTCGGCGAGCAGGTCGGCGGCGAGCAGATCGCTGATCCAGTCCTCGACGACGCGGCCGCCCATGACCCATTGGGTGGCGACCGCCTCCTCCGGGGTCCCGGGCTGGAGCTCGAGCTCGACGATGGTCGGCGCGGCGTCGGCTTCGGGGCCGGTGAAGGTCTTGACCGTGGCCGGCTGCCCGAGCGGCTTGAGGCTGCTCGACACGGTCTTGCCCGTGCGCGGGTCGAGGCCACGGGGGGCGGCGAGGGCCCAGACCAAGCCCGCGAGCCGACGCCCCGGGAACCGAGCGTGGAGCTCTTCGATCACGGCCGCGCGCACGACTGGATCGAAGGCGTCGCCGTTGTGGGAGATCGCCGCGCGTCCGCGGGCCACGAGCGCGCGCTCGATCGCGGCGTTGCGATGCCAGGCCGGCGACCCGAGCTTGCGGATCTTGTTGCTGCTCTCGGGGTTGGGCTGCGAGTCGAAGCTGACGTTGATCGTGTCGGCCCCATGGTCGCAACCCAAGGCGATCCTCGCCGCGCTCCCAAAGCCCCCGGATCCACCGACGATCAGCCACAGGCCGCGCTCACCGTTCGGCTTGGCACCCGCGGCGCAGGCCCGCGCGACGAGGCTCTCGGCGTCGCGTTGGCTCCCGACCGGGTGAAAATTCGCCGGGAAGATGACGTTGCCCGCGGCACGCATGAAACGGAATTGAAACTGGGGAATGGCGAGTTTCATCGGCGGCCTCGATCGGCGTGTACCATGAACTCGTGCCGGTCCCCCTGCGCTGGGTCTGTTCGCGCGTGATCCTCGTTTCGCTGTGCTTGGCTTGGGCCGCGGCGGCGTGTGGCGACGCTCACTGGGCTACCGTCCGCTGGCCAAACCAGCGCACCGATGCCCCGGCCCAGCCGGTGTTCGAGGCCCACGCCCTCGGCCTGCGCCTCGCCGCGACGGCGATCGCCTACGAGCCCGAGGCGATCGTCGTGAGCTTGCGGTTGACCAACCATGGCCGCGCGAGCCTCGCGATCGAGCGGGCCGCGATCATGCTCGCGCTCGACGAGCTCGAGTACGCCCCGATCCAAGCCGATCCGAACGACTTGGCGCCAGCGTGGCTGATCCTCGAGCCGAGCGTCGACGCCGAATTGCGCCTCCGCTACGACCTCGGCCGTCCGCTGGTCAGCTCCGAGTCGCGGCTGATCGTCCGCTCGCTGACTTGCGATGACGTGGCGGTGATCGAGCTCCCGGAGCTCCCGCTCCCGGCCATGCCGACCTCGGGTTAGCGTCCGAGCGCGGGCGCTTCGTCGACGAGCCGACAGGTCACCTGACCGTTGACGCCGATCGCGTTGCCGTCGTGGCCGACGGCGCCAAGGAAGTCCACGCGCCAGATCGTCGCGTCGCTCATGTGCAAGAACAGCTGCAAGCGGCCGTAGTCCTCGATCCCCGCCTTGCAGCCGCCCGCGGGCGCGCCGGTCGGCTTGCCGGCGAACGCCTGCGCCTCGGCGACCGTCGGCCAGCTGATCGTCTGGTGGCAATGGTTGAAGCGGGCCTCGAGCTCGCGGCGGTCGGCTAGCGGCATGCTCGGGCAGGCCTCGCGCAGCGGCCCCGCGGGCGCCGGCGTCAGCGCCATGAAGTCGTCGAACTCGCCGGCCTGGAGCGCGTCGAAGGCCGCGCGTCCGACGTTGGCGAGGGCGAGCTGGCGGTCGTCGAGCGCGGGCTCGGGCTCGGGTTCGGGCTCGGGTTCGGGCTCGGGTTCGGGCGCGGGTTCGGGTTCGGGTTCGGGCTCGACTGGTTCGCGCGGGCTTGGAGCTGGCTGCTCGACCTGATCGACCTGATCGACCTGATCGACGGCAGCTCGCGGCGCGCGGCCGGGGCTGACCTCCAGCGAGGACCCGTCATGGTGGCCCGCCTCGGGGCCGCAAGCCGCAGCGAGGGCCGCCGTCGAGAGCAACGCCAAGGTCCGCACGAGGCCGGTCTGGGTCCGCACGGCGGGCAAGCTACCACGACTACGCACGAGCCTCGCGTCCGAGCCACCGGCCGAGCTCGGCGAGGCCGAACAGCTCGCCGAGGAAGGCGGGATCGTGGGTGTCGAGGAAGCGCTCGAGGTTGGAGCCGTCGTCGGTCGGCGCGCAGCTCGGACGCTCGCCTAGGATCAACGGCCACGGCGGCGCGGGCTGCTTGTTCGTCCCGTCTGGCTGGCGCATGTGTCTGCGATCGCTGCGAAGGTAGCGGCGGTATTCGGCGCAGCTGATCATGCGAAAGCGCGGGGCGTAGGTCGGCGGCAACAGCCCGGCTCGAAAGCTCTCGATCAACCATTGGTCGGCAGCGCGGGGGCGTGGATCGCAGCCGTCGAGATCCCACACGCGCCAGCCGGTCGTCGGTTGATCCGGCCCGCGCAAGAGCAGGACCACGTGGTAGTCCCAGGCGATCGGCAGCAGCGGATCGGGCCCGGCCTTTTGCCCCCACATCGCCACGCGCTTGGCCGCGTTCGAGATGATCAGCACCCGACGCTCGGCCGGCCCGACGCTCGGGTGGGCGCACAGGTGCCAGACGTTCTCCTCGCAATAAAACGGGCAGTACGCGGGCGCGTCACCGGCGACTGTGGTCATGGTTGCTCGGCCAAGAACTCGACGAGCGCGGCGGTGACCGGCTCGGGCTCGTCGAGGTGGACGTGGTGATGGCCCGGGAGCTCGAGGTGCCGCAGGTTGGCGACCGCCTCCGCTCGCTCGCGGATCACCGCCGGATCGTGGGGCCAGCCCTGGCTCGCCGAAACCAACAGCACCGGGCAGGTGATCGCGCTCAGAAACGCGTGGACCTGGGCCTCGCTCAAGCGCAGGCGCGACTCGACGCGCAAGCGCGGATCAGCCCGCCAGACCCACCCTTGGTCGCGCTGCTCGAGCCCGCGCTCGACCAGGACCCGCGCCGACTCGGGCTTCATCTTGACCGCGTGACCGAGGATCTCGGCCGCGGTCTCGCGGTCCGGGAACCCGCGCTTGGTCCGATCCTGCTGGCGCGCCTCGGCTCGCAGCGAGCTCGCGAGCCGACGGGCGGCGGCGGCCGGCTCGTCGGTCATCGGCCCGATGCCCTCGAGCAGCACGCACCGCTCGATCCGCTCGGGGATCGTCCCCGCGAGCAGCGTCGCGATTCCAGCCCCCATCGAATGACCGAGGATCGTGAACCGAGCCCAACCAAGGGCGTCGGCCGCGTGAATCGTGTCGGCCACCGCATCGATGAAGTGGTAAGGGCCGCGCTTGTGGTCCGAGTGCCCGTGGCCCGGGAGGTCGAGGGCGACCACGCGCAAACCGAGCGCCGCGGCCAAGCGCGGGGCGATCTCGGTGAAGCTCGCCGCGTTGTCGAGCCAGCCATGCAAGGCCAGCACCGGCGGTCCGTCAGCGGGCCCCCAGGCGAGGGCGGCGACGCGGAGGTCTCCGATGTCGAGTGTGAGGACCTCGGGCACGTCGGACTCATTACGCGAATCCACGCGGTACGCAAGCGATGGGGTGAATCGTAGGTTCGTTCGCAAATGACGCGGTCATCGATCATTTAAAGATTGACGTTTACAACCACCGGGACGTACGGTCGATCCCAACGACGCGTGCAGCCCCTTTGTCCAAGCTGAGCGCCCCGCTAGCAGCCGCCCATGACTTCAAAGCCCAGCACGCACCTGTTTTCGCTGTCATCCCATGCGCCGTTCGTGGCCCTCGTCGCCCTCGCTGAGCTCGCGCTCATCAGCACGACGCTGGCCGGTTGCGCGTCCGGAGAAGATGGCGGTTCGTCCTTCGGCGGGTTTACCAGCGGCGGCTTCACGACAGATAGCGGCGCGAGCGAGGACGGCGACACCTCCGCTGAGGCCCAGGGCGACGGCGATGGCGATGACGACGGCGCTGGCGACGGAGACGGTGCCCCCGGTGACGGCGACTCCGGCGACGGCGACTCCGGCGATGGCGACTCCGGCGACGGCGACTCCGGCGACGGCGACTCGGGCGATGGCGACGGCGAACCCGTCCCAAGCTGCAACGACGGGCTCCTGAATCAAGACGAGACCGACATCGACTGCGGCGGCCTGACCTGCGACCCCTGCAACGACGGGGCCGCGTGCATCGGCGCGGACGACTGCATGTCGGGGCAATGCGGTGACGGCCAGTGCTACACCGGCTGCATTAACAACGCCGAGTGTGCGGCGCTCGATGAGTCATGCAACGCGGGGGTCTGCGTCAACAACGTCTGCGAGCTCGCCCCGGCCAACAACAACATGGCCTGCGAGACCGATGACCTGTGCTTGACCAACGGCAGCTGCAACGCGGGCACCTGCGTGCAGCAGCCGGTCAACTGCGCGGCCCTCAACGACCAGTGCAACGTCGGCAGCTGCAACCCCGGCAACGGGGCGTGCGTGGCCACGCCGATCAACGAGGGCGTGGCCTGCGACGACGGCGACTCGTGTACGGCCGCCGCGTGCACCGCGGGCCAATGCATCGATGAGGGCGGCGGCGTGATCTTCTATGAAGAATTCGCCAACAACGCGGCGGGCTGGACGCTCGGGACCGAATGGCAGATCACCTCGGCGATCGCCGGTTGCGGCGATCCAGGCGTCGATCACACGCCCACGGCCAACAACGGCGTCGCCGGCGTGGTCATCGGCGGCGGCGGCTGCGCGACCACGGCCCTGCACGACTACTACTGCCTGACCAGCCCAATCATCAACACCGCTGGCGAGCCCTCGGTGTGGATGACCTACTACCGCGACTTGTACAGCGACTACACGCCGTACATGAAGAACAAGATCGAGGTCTACAACGGCACTAGCTGGGTGATCTTGTTCGAGACCTTCGGTTCGCCCGGGGTCAACGACGCGAGCTGGACCTACTTCGGCTACAACGTCTCGGCCCACGCCAACGCCAACATGCAGTTTCGCTGGTGCCACAACGTCGCCAGCGGCGGCGCGTTCTCCCGGGGCAGCTGGAACGTCGACGACGTCACCGTCGCCCGCGGCGAGTGCAACTCGTCCGACTGAGCGCAGCGCCGCTCAGCAGACCGCGCCACAGATGCTGATCGCCGCGCTCACGCAAAGCGAGTCCCACTGGTTGTTGCAGCAAAAGGAGTCCTGAGCGCACACACAGTTTTGGATCGCCGGAACTTGGCAGCCGGGCGTCAACTTGGCCGTGCAGCAGTCGCCCGAGTTGTTGATGCAGTTGCCGGTGTTGTAGCCCGTGCAGTTCCCGTTGCAGGCCAAGGTCCCGCCGGAGAAGCCCTGCGACACGCAGCTTTGCCCGTTCAAGGCCGCGCCGTCGCAGACCTCGTTGCCCTCGATGACCCCGTTGCCGCAGACCTGGTTGACGCAGCCCGCGGTGTTGTAGCCCGTGCAGGACTGGTTGCAGGCCAAGGTCCCGCCCGCGAAGCCCTGGCTCGCGCAGGTCTGGCCGTTGAGCGCGATGCCGTCGCAGGTCTCATCGCCCTCGAGGATCCCGTTCCCACACACCGGGCTCGTGCAGGCGCTGGTGTCGAACGCAGCGCAGCCCGGCCCGCAGCTGAGCGGCCCGCCCAAGAAGCCCTGCGACACGCAGGTTTGGCCGTTGAGATCGCCGCCGTCACACACCTCCGCGCCGTCGATGACCCCATTGCCGCAAGTCGTGCTCACGCAGCCGCTGGTGTCGAAGTCGTTGCAGTTGGCGGCGCAGGCCAAGGTCCCGCTGTCGAACCCGAGGGACATGCAGGTCTCGCCGGCGAGGTTGGCCCCGTCGCAGGCCTCCGTCGGCCCGACCTGCCCATCCCCGCAGCCCGACGGATCACCGTCGCCCTCGCCCTCGCCGTCTCCGTCGCCGTTGGACGTGTCGCCGTCGCCGTCGCCGTCGCCGTCGCCGCTGGATCCCCCCGCGTCGCTGGACCCCTCCTCCTCTGGCCCCATGGTGGTCGGGAAGCCGAAGGTGAAGCCGCCGAAGGTCAGCGAGTCGTCGTCTGGCGCCCCCTGGGCGCACCCGAAGGTGCAGGCGAGGGCCAGCGTCGTGAACGCGAGGCCGAGCGAGCGGGGGGACAGCGCAACGACCGGAGTTTTCAAGCGAGCAACCATAGACTCGCCCAGCATACCGGCTGGTCCCCCCAGGCCGGTAAAAACCCCCGCAAGCGCAGATTCCCCGCGCGACGGCCAATTGCGTTTTTAGCGCGCTACCGCTGAGCGAAATACAAACCCGACCAAACCTTGAGATCGATCACCGCCCCAGCCTGCTCACGCGCCGCGAGCCAGGGCTCGACCTCGGCGAGCGGGACGAGGTGCACGGTGATGTCCTCGTGCTCATCGCCACCGCCCTGGCCCACCCGATCGACCCCGTGGGCCAGGTAGAAGATCAGCCGCTCGTCGGTGAGGCCCGCCGAGCTCGTGCCTTGCGCGACCCGCTCGAGCCGGCGGGGGCGAAAGCCGGTCTCCTCCTCGAGCTCGCGCGCCGCCGCGAGCGCCGGATCTTCATCCTCGGTCCCCGCGTGGTCGCCGATCAAGCCAGCCGGGAGCTCGATGACGTTGCCCCCGGTCGCCGGGCGTGGTTGCTCGATCAAGATCAGCTCGCCCGCGTCGGTGACCGCGACGATGACCGCCGCTTGGACCCCGGCCACGCGCTGGACGAACTCCCACCTGCCGCGCTTGGCCAAGCGCAGCCACTTGCCCGCGGCGATCACCTCGAGCGGGGGCACGCTCGGATCACCAAGCAGCGCCGCGCTCTCGACGACCTCGCCGCCGGCCTCGGTGATCGCCGCGATCGCCCGCTCACCGTCACCCGGCGCGAGCTCGACGGCCCGGGTCGCGTCGCGGACCAGCGTGGTCGTCAGCCCGAGCGAGAGCGCGTCGAGGGCCGTGAACTTGACGCAATAATCGAGGGCGAGGCCGCAGATCACGACGTGGCTGACGCCCTGCTCGACCAACCACTCGGCGAGGCCCGTGGGCTTGCGCCGGCCGTTGTCGAAGAACCCGCTGTAGCTGTCGACCGTGGGGTCGGTGCCCTTGCGAAACACGGCGCGCGGCAAGGTCCCCGCGCGCAGCTCCGGGACCAGCTCGGCGCCTGGGCTGCCCTGCACGCAGTGGACCGGCCAGAGGATCTGCTCGAGGCCGTCGAGCTCGATCAGCTCGCCGGGCGAGCGGCCCGGGTGGTTGGCGGCGAAGCTGCCGTGGTCGGCCGGGTGCCAGTCTTGGGTCGCGACGATGATCTCGAAGCGGTCCATGAGCGCGACCACGGTCGGGATGATGGCGTCGCCCTCGGGGACCGCGAGCGGGCCACCGGGCAAGAAGTCGGGTTGAAGATCGACGATGATCAGCGCTTGCTTGGACATGGGGAGCCTCGGGTCAGATCTCGAAGGAGAAGCCTTGTTTGACGAGCTTGCGGTAGCGCCGATCGTCGAATTTGTAGAGCCGCGCGGCCCGGTGGGCGACGTCTTTTTGGACCTCGTCGAGCTCGACTAGCAGATCCATGCCGAGGATCTTCTTACGAAAATTTCGCTTGTCGAGCGGGCGGTCCAAGATGATCTCGTACATGCGCTGGAGCTGCGTGAGCGTGAACTTGCGCGGGAGCAGCTCGAAGCCGATCGGCTGGTAGCGGACCTTGCCCTCGAGCCGCTCGAGCGCGAGCTCGACGATCTGCGCGTGGTCGAAGCCGAGCTCCGGGAGATCGCTGAGCGCGAACCAGGCCGCGTCGGTCGCGTCGGTCGCCGCCCGGACCTTGTGATCCGAGAGCTTGACCAGCGCGTAGTAGGCGACCGTCACGACCCGCTCGCGGGGGTCGCGATCGACGGCGCTGAAGCTGTAGAGCTGCTCGAGGAACACCCGGCGCAGGCCGGTCTCCTCTTCGAGCTCGCGCCGCGCGGCGTGCTCGAGGGTCTCGTCGATGTGCACGAACCCGCCGGGCAGCGCCCAGCGCCCAGCGAAGGGCTCGAGCCCGCGGCGGATCAGCAGGACCTCGAGCTCGCCCTCGTCGAGGCCAAACACGACGCAGTCGACGGTCAACGCCGGGCGCGGGTATTCGTAGGTGTGGCTCACTCGCGGCCGGTCCCCGCTTCGATCAGCGCGCGCTTGAGCTCGGCGACGCGCGACTCGAGGGCGACACCGTAGCGCTCGGGTTGCTCGAGCCGAACGACGCTCGCAGGCAGCGACGCATACTCGGCCACAGCGTGCTCGCGGATCTGCGCCGTGCTCGGGGCCTGGCCGACTCGCTCGCCGCCGCGCAGGACCGGGATCAGCAGGTCGCTGGCCTCGCTCGCCCGCGGCAGCGTCATGGTCTGGTCGGACAGCGGGTCGATGTCCCGGACGACCGCGCCCGGCTCCGGCGGGCCAAACTCTTCGTCGTAGACCACGTCGAGCACCGGCGCCCCGGCCTCGCGCAGCCGGCGAACCTGCAAGATCCCCGGCGTCGAGGTCTTGATCGGCGTGTCCGAGAGCTTGACCATGCGCCGCCAGGGCTGGTCCGCGTCCGCGCGCAGGGCCGAGAGCTTGTAGACCCCGCCGAGCGCCGGCTGATCGTAGGCGGTGGCCAAGCGCGTGCCCACGCCCCAGACCGAGACCGCCGCGCCGGCCCGCTTGAGCGCCGTGATCCGGTACTCGTCCAAGTCGTTGCTCGCAACGATCGACGCCCGCTCGAAGCCGGCGGCGTCGAGCTTGCGCCGGGCGGCCTTGCTGAGCTCGGCGAGGTCGCCCGAGTCGAGCCGGATCCCGACCATCTCAAACCCGCGCTTGCGCAGCTCGACCGCCTCGGCGATCGCCCGATCGACGCCGCGCAGGGTGTCGTAGGTGTCGACCAAGAACACGCAGTTGTTGGGCATGGCCTCGGCGTAAGCCGCGAACGCCTCGCGCTCGTCGGGGAACGCCATCACCCACGAGTGCGCGTGCGTGCCCCGGACGGGGATCGCAAACCGGGCCCCAGCCGCGACGTTGCTCGTCGCCACGCACCCGCCGATGTACGCCGCGCGGCTGGCCGAGAGCCCGCCGTCGAGGCCCTGGGCCCGGCGCAGACCAAACTCGAGGACCGGCTCGCCCTCGGCCGCCGCACAGATCCGCGCGGACTTGGTCGCGATCAGCGTTTGAAAATTCAAGATCGTCAGCAGCGCAGTCTCGAGCAGCTGGGCCTGGACGAGGGGCCCACGCACGCGCAGCAGCGGCTCGTGAGCGAAGCAAGCCGTGCCCTCGGGCATCGCGTCGACGTCGACCGTCGGGCGAACGGTCCCGAGCCAGTCGAGGAACCCCCGCGCAAACAACGGCCGGCCGTCGTTGCCGGTCAGCGTCGCGAGGTACGCCCGCTGGTCGTGATCGTAGCCGAGCCGCTCGATCACCTCGACGGCCTGCTCGAGCCCGCACGCCAGGGCGAAGCTGCCCTTGAACGGGTGCGAGCGGAACCCGAGGTGGAACACGGCCTGCTCCTCGGCGCGGCCGTGCTGCCAGTAGCCTTGGGCCATGGTCAGCTGGTAAAGATCGGTGAGCAGGCCGCTGGTCGCGTCAAAGCTGGTCATGCTGGTCATGCTGGTCATAGACTCCGCTCGTCTGAGTGTATTTAGTACACCAAGAACGGGCCGGACGAAAGCGCGCAGTTCGGCGCGCCGCTCCAGCGGCCCCGCCGCCCAGGCCCGGAAGCCCAGCCCAACCCGGCCACTCGACGGCCAAACCGCGCCGCAGGTAAGCGCCTCGCAAAACGAATACCATCCCGCGCCATGGGCCGCTCGCGGCACCTCTTCCTCCTGTTCTTCCTCTCCGGCATCAGCGGGCTCGTCTACGAGTCGCTGTGGTCGCGTTACCTCAAGCTGTTCGTCGGCAGCGCAGCGACGGCGCAGATCTTGGTGCTCGCCTTGTTCATGGGCGGGATGTCCTTGGGCTCGCTGCTCGCCGGTCGGTTCAGCGCGCGGATCCAACGGCCGGTGTTCGCCTACGGCGTGGTCGAGGGGTTGATCGGGCTCTACGCCCTAGCGTTCCCCTACCTCTACTTGGGGGTCACGCGGCTTTGCTACGACCTGCTGTTCCCGGCCGTCGGCGGCGGCGGGGTCACGTTCGTCAAGTGGAGCGCGGCGGCGATGCTGATCGCCCCGCCGTGCATCTTGCTGGGCACGACCTTCCCGCTGATGAGCGTGGGCATCCTTCGCCGCGACCGCGAGCGCTCCGGCGAGATCCTGAGCTTTCTATACTTCTCAAACAGCTTCGGCGCCTCGTTGGGCGCGCTGCTCTCGGGGTTCTTGCTGGTCCCGTGGCTGGGCCTGCCCGGCACGCTCGGGGCTGGAGCGCTCCTCAACTTCGCGATCATGGGCGTGTGCCTGCGCGAGCGCAGGCGGACCACCGATCGGCCGCTGACCGGGGCCGAGCCGCCGACCCCCGAGCCCAACGCCCAGCGCCCGAGCGCGACCGGCGAGCGCGGCCCGATCCTGGTCAAGCTCATGCTCTTGATCGCCCTGGGCACCGGGCTGAGCTCGTTCATGTACGAGATCGCCTGGATCCGCATGCTCTCGATGGTGCTCGGCTCAGCCTCGCATTCATTCGAGATCATGCTCTCGGTGTTTGTGCTCGGCCTCGCGTTGGGCGGGCTGTGGGTCCGCAAGCGCATGGACAAGTTCAAGCGGCCCGAGCTGACCTTGGGCTTGGTCCAGCTGATCATGGGCGTGGCCGCGGTCGCGACGATCCCGCTCTATCGCGTGGGCGTGCTCGGGGTCGGCGGCGTGTATTGGTTCAGCGCCGAGTTCCTCGACGGCGAGCGGACCATGGGCCTGTGGGTCCTGTTCAACGTCGTCCGCTACCTCGTGTGCCTGGTGATCATGCTGCCGGCCACGTTTTGCGCCGGCATGACCTTGCCGCTGGTCACCCACGTGCTGTTGCGCCGCGGTCAGCCCGAGGCCGCGGTCGGGTGGGTCTACGGCATCAACACGCTCGGGGCGATCGTCGGGGCGGTCAGCGCGGGCTTGCTGCTGTTGCCGTTGATCGGGCTCAAGTCGGTGATCGTGCTCGGCGCCCTGCTCGACATGGCGCTCGGGGTCGCGCTCGTCACCCGCGAGTACCGGGTCCGGCCGACCAAGCAGGTCCGCAAGCTGATCGTCTCAACGACCCTCGCGACCGCCGCGGTCGCGATCATCGGCTTTGGGATCCTCGAGGTCGATCCGCGGACCCTGGCCTCGGGCGTGTTTCGTCGGGGCACGGTCCGCATGCACGAAGACTACCGGGTCCGGCTCCACGTCGACGGCCGCACGGCCACGGTCACGGTCACCGAGGACGTCGCGCGCGAGGGCTACCACACCCTGTTCACCAACGGGAAGCCCGACGCCTCGATCCACACGGTCCGCTGGCCCGAGGGTCGCAAGCTCAGCGAGGGCCCGACCCTCGCCGGCGACGAGCCCACCCAGCTGCTGCTCGGCATCATCCCGCTCATGGCCCGGCCCGAGGCCCGCGTGGCCGCGACCATCGGCATGGGCTCGGGCGTCACCTCGCACACGATCTTGGCCTCGCCGACCCTCGAGCGCCTCGACACCGTCGAGATCGAGCCCTACATGGCCGAGGGCGCCAAGCTGTTCGCGCCGGTCAACCGCCGGACCTTCGAGGACCCGCGCAGCAACATCGTATTTGACGACGCCAAGGCCTACTTCGCCGGCGCCGAGGCCCAATACGACCTGATCGTGTCCGAGCCCTCGAACCCATGGGTCGCCGGGGTCTCGAGCCTCTTCACCGTCGAATTCTACCGCGAGATCAAGCGCTACCTCGCCGCCGACGGCCTGCTCGGGCAATGGATGCACGGCTACGAGCTGTCCGATCCCCTGCTGCTCTCGGTGCTCGCCGCCGTCGATCGTGAATTCGCCGATTACCGAATCTATCGGGTGGGCAGCCGCGATTGGTTGATCTTGGCGGCGACCCAAGAGCACGGGGTCGGCGAGCTCGCCGCTGAGGCGCTGGCCTGGCCCGAGCTCGCCGCCGAAGCGAAGGTCCTTGGCATCCACGCCAGCAGCCAGATCGAGGCCCTGCTCGTGGCCAACCGCGCGCTCTTGCACCCGTATCTGCGCGACGTGACCCCCAACACCGACGCCCGGCCGATCCTCGACAACGGCGCCGAGCGGGCCCGGTTCTTCCGGCGCTCGGCCGAGGCCCTGCTCGAGCTGCGGTTTTATCCCTACCCGCTCGCCGAGGTCATGGGCGGCATGCAGCGCGAACTTTATCACGAGGATGCGCGGCTCCTCGATCGCCGGACCGATCAGCACGTGCTGCAAGAGCCCGAGCGCGCGCTGCTGCTCATGCGGCTGTGGGCGACCGGCAACCGCGACGCGCTTTCGGGGGCTGGGGCGATCGGTCGGTACTTTAGCGCGCGCGACGAGCTGCGCCTGCGGCCCGGGGATCCCGGGGCCTCGATGGCATGGTTCGAGGTGGTCTACGAGATCTATACAGCGGCCGCGCCTTGGATCGATCTAGGCGAGTCCGGGTTTTGGGCGGAGGTGGTCGAGACGCCCGAGCTCAGCGAGGACGTGCGCCGGGGGGTGATGGTGCTCGACGCGGTCCTGCGCCGGGATGGGGAGCGGCTCGTGGAATTGGTCGAGGCCGAGCTCGGGGCTGGATCGGTGCTGGGG
>Ga0114946_10000133_pt1 | contig 42317 bp, 37 predicted proteins | sample WalLakDeSediment_FD_88676 | JGI IMG/M metagenome (GOLD analysis project Ga0114946, IMG submission 88676) | Lake sediment microbial communities from Walker lake, Nevada to study Microbial Dark Matter (Phase II) - Walker Lake 11/02/13 Deep Sediment | ecosystem: Environmental > Aquatic >... | reverse complement strand
TTTTTATTTTACTTAAATTATAATTTAAGCTAAAATTAGTATATGAATTTAAATAATTTGACTAAAGCTCTAAAAGATCAGCCAACTTTTCGCTTAAAACAGGCCAAAGAAGCTATTTTTAAGCAATTAATTGAAAACTGGTCCCAAGCTTTGAATTTACCGTCAGGCTTGCGTGAAAAATTAAATAATGAATATCCTTTGGCAATCAAGGCGCAAATTTCAGAAAGTAAAGATAAAAAATCAGTCAAAGCATTGATTTATTTAAGAGACGGTTTGAAAATCGAATCTGTTTTATTGCGCCACGAAGGCAGGAACACGGTTTGCCTTTCTTCGCAGGTCGGCTGCCCTTTGGGCTGTTTATTTTGCGCTACCGGCCAGTTGGGATTTAGCCGCAATTTAGACGAGGGAGAAATTATTGAACAGGTTTTGGTTTTTAACCGCTATTTAAAGCCTTTGGGCGAAAAAGTCCATAATCTGGTTTTTATGGGCATGGGCGAACCTTTTTTGAATTATGGCAATGTGATAGGGGCTATTAAAAGATTAAATTCCAAAGAAATTTTCAATATCGGCTGGCGGCATATTTCCATTTCAACTATTGGCATTCCAGAAGGCATCAGAAGATTAGCTAAAGAAAATTCACAGGTAAATTTGGCTGTTTCTTTGCATGCGCCAGATGATAATTTGCGCAGCCAAATAATACCTTTGAATGCCAAATATCCACTAAAAGAAATTTTGAAAGCAGTTAAGTATTATCTGATTGAAACAAATAGGCGAGTGATGTTTGAATATATTATGATTAAAGGTTTTAATGATCAGGACAGCCAGGCGCGGCAATTGGCTGATTTATTGGTTGATTTGCCCAAAAAACTTTATTTAATTAATTTAATCTTGTATAATCAAAGCGATTTTCCCAAAAAGAAATTTTTGCCTTCAGGCAAAAAGCAAATGGAGATATTTAAGCGCATTTTAGGCCGCAACAAAATTAATGTGACAGAACGTTTGCGTTTGGGCAGGGGAATTCAGGCAGCTTGCGGACAATTAGCAAGCCAAAATAAATAATTATGGAAAAATTTATTATAAAAAATCGCAATGGTTTAAAAATTATTGCTCAATTAGAAAAAGCCGAGCAGCCAAAAGGATTGGCAATTATTTTACATGGTTTAGGTGGATTTAAAGAACAAGCCCATATTGAAATCTTTGCCCCAGCTTTTAAAGAAAAAAATTATACAGTTTTACGCTTTGATGCGACTAATTCCTTTAATGAAAGTGAGGGAAAATTTGAAGAGGCAACAGTAACTAGCCATTATCAGGATTTGGAAGATGTGATTGCTTGGACTAAAAAGCAAGATTGGTATATTGAACCTTTTGTTTTAGTAGGGCATAGTTTGGGTGGAATTGCAGTTTTATTATATACTTTAAATTTTATCAAGGAAGTTAAGGCAATTGCGCCTATTTCAGCGGTTGTTTCAGGGAAATTAAGGCTTGAAGCCCATGAAAGTTTTTTAGGTAAGGAGCATATAAAAAAATGGCAGGAAACAGGTTGGTATGAGTATGAAAGTTTTTCCAAGCCAGGTCTTATAAAAAGATTGCCTTGGTCGCATATGGAAGATAATTTAAAATATGACATTTTGCCTAAAGCTGATAGATTGAATTTACCGGTATTATTAATAGTTGGCGAGCATGATACTTCTACGCCGGTTACTCATCAGCAAATGCTTTATGAAAAATTGCCCGGTCCCAAAGAATTGCATATTATTAAAGGCGCACCCCATACTTTTCGCAGTTCGGAACATTTAAGAAAAATTTTTAAAATATTTAAAAATTGGCTTGAAAAAATATGAAGAATAAAAAAAATTTAATTATTTTGATTTTTTGTTTAATTTCATTTATTTTAATAGTGCTTGTAATTATTAGAACTTTAAGTCCTGCCGGTTCTTGGATTTGCCAGGATGGGCAATGGATAAAACAGGGAAATCCTAGAGGCCCAATGCCAACAGAGCCTTGTTTGCCGGATAGCAGCGCTGAAAATGATTTGAATTATTTTTCTTTTAAAATAGGCCGACCTGATCCTGATATCCAAAGCGTCAGGACGTATGCTTTTGGCTTGCCCAAATATATGGCTTATGAAATGTTTGGCGAAGATGCTTCAAGCGGTTATCTGGATTTTAAAATTAATGATAAAATAGTTTTTAGGCTATTAACCGTTGATTATGTTAGGGATAAAACATATATTAGGGAAAAAGAAACCGATGCTTACGCTATAAGTTTTGTCGGCGGGCATGCAAATATTTTAAAAGTTTTTGATGCGGAAGCTTTGGAGCAATTGAATTTTTTTATTGAAACTTTTGAAATTGACGGCCAGAAAGTTTTTACCGCGGATGGCATTATTGGATTGTTTTCTGAATTGGAGAAAACAGGCAATATTATTATTGATAAGCCAAAGCCAAATGATTTAATAACCAGCCCCTACATAATCACGGGCCAGGCCAGGGCTTGGTATTTTGAAGCCAGCTTCCCGATCCGTTTAGAAGATAAGCAAGGACAGATAATTTCCACTAGCATTGCTTATGCTCAGGATGACTGGATGATTGACGATTTTGCGCCGTTTATAGCTGAAATTGAATTTTTGGTTGATGAAGAAACAGAAGCGGTTTTAGTCTTAATGAAAGACAACCCGTCTGGCTTGCTTCAATATGATGAAGAAGTAAGAATTCCTGTTTTATTATCGCCCCTTGCGAATATGAATATCAAAGCATTTTTTGGCAATAGCCAGCTTGATCCTGATTTTTCCTGCTATAAAGTTTTTCCTGTTGAGCGCAAAATAGCCAAAACAAGTGCGGTTGCCAGAGCGGCTTTGGAGGAATTATTAAAAGGCGTAAATGAAAAAGAAGAAAAAGACGGGTTTTTTACTTCAATTAACAGCGGTGTCATAATTCAGAAACTAGCAATTGAAAACGGCGTGGCTTACGTTGATTTTAACGAACAGTTGGAATCCAGTGTCGGCGGATCCTGTAATGTTTTAGCCATCCGCGCCCAAATTACAGAAACATTAAAGCAATTTTCCACGGTTGATGACGTGGTTATTTCTATTAATGGCAGGACAGAGGACATTTTGCAGCCTTAGGTATTTGTTTAAAAATTTAGGAAACAAGGAGGGAAAATGGAAAATTTTAAAGAGGAAACATTGGCGCGGAGGTTTTTAATCATTTGCAGGAAATTTTGGCTGCCATTTTTGATCTCCGCTATTTTCCATGTGATTATTCTGCATTATTGCCTAGTGGATTTTTTTTAAAAAAATGCCGTTCCGATTTTTATCGGAACGGCTTTTAAGTATTTTTTAATTTATGCTTATAGTTTTTTGGCAATATGGACAAGAAAAATCTTTCCCTTTTTTGACAATGATAATTCCTAATTTTTCAAGCTTTTTATTGTAAGCCGGATTTAATTTTTCATGGCTTTCAAGCACTAACATGCGGTTAATTTTTCTGCAATGCGGACAAGGATGAGCCTCTGCTGTTATCTCTTTTTTTGCCTGTTTGGCCATAATTTTAGTCCTCCTTTTTAAATTTGCCTTGCGTTTGATTTTAAATTAATATATAAAAACTGCTTTGTCAAGGCTATTATTTTTTAAAAAATTCACGGCTGCTTTTGAGGGCTTGGCGAAAGAGTAAATTTAAGGTAAAATATAAGCATAATCATGCTAAAAACCAATCCCAAATTCAATATCCAGCAGCAAAAAGCCATTACTTTTGATAAAGGCCCGCTTTTGATTATAGCCGGAGCCGGTACTGGCAAAACAACAGTAATTACCCAGAGAATTTGCCATTTAATTTTGGATAAAGGAGTTAACACTGACGCTATATTGGCCTTGACTTTTACAGAAAAAGCAGCAGGTGAAATGCAGGAAAGAGTGGATAAGCTTTTGCCTTATGGTTATGTTGATTTGTGGATTTCCACTTTTCATTCTTTTTGCCAAAAAATTTTAGAGAAAAACGCTTTGGATATCGGCCTGTCCAATGATTTTAAATTACTTAATCAGACTAGCGCTTGGCTTTTGGTGCGGCAAAATTTTGATAAATTTGACCTTGATTATTACAAGCCTCTTGGCAACCCGACAAAATTTATCCATGCTCTTTTGACTCACTTTTCCCGCTGTAAAGATGAAGAAATTTATCCTGAAGATTATTTGGCTTATGCTGAAAAATTAGAATTAGATTTGGACCGCAAGCACAGCGATCAGGCGGTTTGGGATGAAGTTAGAAGGCTAAAAGAAATAGCTGGCGCTTACCATGTTTATCAGCAGCTGCTTTTAGCCAACAATGCTTTTGATTTTGGCGATTTAATTAATTATACCTTGAAATTATTTAAAGAACGGCCGGCTATTTTAAAAAAATATCAACAGCAGTTTGAATATATTCTGGTTGATGAATTTCAGGACACAAATTTTGCCCAATATAATTTGGTCAAGCTTTTGGCCGGGGAAAAGGCTAATTTAACTGTTGTGGCTGATGATGACCAGTCAATTTATAAATTCCGGGGCGCTTCTGTTTCCAATATTTTGCAGTTTAAAAAAGATTATCCCAAAGCGCGAGACATTGTTTTGACTGAAAATTACCGTTCCTGCCAGGAGATTTTAGATTTGGCTTATAATTTTATTAAATTAAATAATCCCAACCGCTTGGAGGCGCAAAAAGGCTCAAAGATTAAAAAGCAATTAAAATCTAATTTAAAATGCAAAGCGCTGATTGGACATCTCCATTTTAAAACTTTAGATGATGAGATTATGGGAGTGATTAATAAAATAATTGAATTGAAAAAAAAGGATAAAGATGCGTCATGGGCGGATTTTGCCATTTTAGTGCGGGCTAATGAGAGCGCAACTGCTTTTACTAATTTTCTGCGTAAAACCAATCTACCATACCAGTTTGTGGCTTTGCGCGGCTTATATAACAAGCCGATTATTCTGGATATTTTGAATTATTTTAAACTGCTTGATGATTATCATGAAAGTCCGGCGGTTTTCCGTCTCTTGCGTTCTCCCATAATTAATTTGTCTGATGAAGAAGTGGCTAAAATTTGTTATTTTGCCAATAAGAAAAGGATTTCATTATATGAAACATTAAAAAATGTTTCGGCTGTTAGCGGCTTGTCTAGTGAAGTTGTCTCAGAAATTAATCGGTTTTTATCTTTGGTTCAAAAGCACACGACATTGACCAGGGAAAAAACAGCCGGGGAAATTTTGCTGGCTTTTATGTCTGATTCAAAATATCTAGAAAAAATTATCCAGGCTGACGAAGCCATTGCCAAACAAAATGCTGAATATCTGAATCAATTTTATGACCGGATAAAAATTTTTGAAGAATCAGCCAGCGACCCGTCTTTGCAGAATTTTTTGGCTGAATTGAATTTGGAACTGGAATCAGGCGAAAGCGGACCTTTGAAATTTGATATTGAGTTGGGCCCTGATGTTATTAAAATAATGACTGTGCATTCAGCCAAAGGCCTGGAATTCAAATATGTTTTTATTCCCAATCTGGTTGAGCAGCGTTTTCCGACTAATAAAAGGGGAGAGCTGATTGAGATTCCAGACCCCCTAGTTAAAGACATTTTACCCGAAGGCGATTTTCATTTGCAGGAGGAGCGACGTTTGTTTTACGTTGCTATGACGCGCGCCAAGCAGGGTTTATTTTTAACTTCAGCTGATGATTATGGCGGTGCCAGGGCAAAAAAAATTTCCCGGTTTTTAGTTGAATTGGTTGAAACCAATAAAGATTTTAAGTTAGATAAAAAAGCAGAGAAGCAAGAAAAAACAGTTTCTTTGCCTAAAATTGAAAAAAGCAAAGCCAAATCATCATATAATTTGCCATCCCAATTTTCTTATTCGCAGATCGCGGCATTCCAAAAATGCCCTTATCAGTACAAATTAGCCCATATTTACCGGATTCCGGTTAAAGGCAAAGGATCTTTTTCTTATGGCAAAAGCATGCATGCGACTTTGCAGAAGTTTTTTGAATTAGCGATTTCGCGTTCCCAAACTGACCAGTCTGATTTATTCGGCGGGCAAAAAGGAAAAACAGGCAAAAAAATCGGCTCCTTGGTCAGTTTTGAGGAATTGAAAGATATTTTTGAGACTAGCTGGCTGGATGAATGGTTTGTTTCTGCTGAAAACAGGAAAGAGTATAAAACTAAAGGCCGTGATTTTATTAAGCTTTTTTATGAAGAAAATAAAGATAAACAGCTTTCAACTTTAGCCTTGGAAAAAGGTTTTAATTTTAAAATGAGTTCCCCCAAAAAAGAGGCTGAAATATATTCTTTTAAGGGATTTATTGACCGCATAGATCTTTTGCCTGACGGCACGGCTGAACTGATTGATTATAAAACAGGCAATGCCAAGGAAAAATTAACCTTTGAAGAAAAAGAACAGTTGCTTTTGTACCAGTATGCCGGGCAAAAAATTCCTGATATTACAGCCTGTCATCCAATCAGTAAATTAACATTTTATTATTTGGATAATAATACGCAATTATCTTTTTTGGGCAATGAAAAAGATCTGGCCAAGCTAGAAGAACGGTTTACAACGACTATTGACAAGATTAAAGACAGCCAGTTTGAAGCTAGCCCTGAATATCATAAGTGCCAACATTGCGATTTTAAAGATATTTGCGAATTTAAGGTTTAAAATAGGAGATTTATGAAACATATTAAGGATTTATTGCAAAAACGTCTTGAACAAGTAGGTTTAAAGAAAAATATTGAGACAGCCTTAATTATTGAAGAATTTTTAAAACTTTTGGAAAAAGAATTTGGCAGTATAATTTTAAAAAAGATTAAGCCGCTTTATATCAAAAACGGTATTTTAAGCTTGGCCTGTGTCAGCCCCGCGGTTGTTCAGGAAGTTAATTTCAAGAAAGAATTTTTGATTGACAAAATCAATCAAAAATTCAGGGGCGAGCCGTTAAAGGATATTAAATTTATTCTATAATTAGCGGATAATCAGGATTTGCTAAATTTTAAAAAATTTGTTAATATTAAGCCATATTTAACTTTTTAAAAATATGTCTTTGCGAAATTACATCATTTTAATGGTATTGGCAACAGCTGCTTGTTATTTGTCTTTTTTTGCTGTAATCTATTTTTTTGACCCTTTTGAAAGCGGTTTTAGGGCATTGTTCTTTTTTTATACCAGTTTATTTTTGGCTTTAATCGGCACTTTTTCTATTTTGGGGCTTTTTTTGAGGTTGATTTTTACTAAAGACAACTTGGTTTTTAAAAAAGTTATTGTTTCGTTCCGCCAGTCAATTTGGTTCGCATTTTTAATTATTATCAGCTTACACATGTTAAGCTCGCAGCTTTTAGGATGGAAAAATCTTATTATTTTAGTTTTTGCTTTTACTTTGATAGAATTATTTTTTATAAGTTATAAGCCTAAGAAAAAGCAAAGAATATGAAACAAGGATTTTTATTTACAAAAACGAGAAAAGAAATAGGGGCGGAAGAAAAAAGTTTAAATGCTTCGTTATTAATAAAGGCCGGTTTTATTGATAAATTGGCGGCAGGAGTTTATATTTATCTGCCTTTAGGATTAAAAGTTTTAAGAAAAATAGAAGATATTATCCGCGAAGAAATGAATAAAATCGGCGGGCAGGAAATTTTAATGCCGGCCATGACGCCGAAAGAAATCTGGCAAAAAACAGATCGTTGGGACGCTTTTGACGCTTTGTTTAAATTTAAAGGCTATGATGAAAAAGAATATGCTTTGGGAGCAACTCATGAAGAAGTTGTCACTCCTTTGCTTAAAAAGTTTGTTTTTTCCTATAGGGATTTGCCAAAATATGTTTATCAGATTCAGACAAAATTTAGGAATGAACAAAGGGCCAAGGCTGGTTTGCTTAGGGGCCGCGAATTTTCCATGAAAGATTTATATTCTTTTCACGCTGATGAAAAAGATTTAGAAAATTATTACGAGATGGTTCAGGCCGCTTATTTTAAGATATTTGCAAGGATAGGATTGGACAAGCTGACGCATTTGACTTTTGCTTCAGGCGGGGCTTTTGCCAAATATTCCCACGAATTCCAGACCTTATCAGAAAATGGAGAAGATATGATATATATATGTCCCAAATGCAGACTGGCATATAATAAAGAAATTATTAATGAAATAGAAAAATGCCATGGATGTAAGCTTGGCAAATCAGAATTTAAAGAAGCAAAGGCAATTGAAACAGGCAATATATTCAGGCTGGGAACTCGCTTTTCTTCTTCTTTTGAATTTAAATATGTTGATGAGCGCGGTAAGGAAAAAGATGTTTTTATGGGTTGTTATGGCATAGGGCCAAGCCGTATTATGGGATCGATTGTAGAAGTTTATAATGATAAAAAAGGAATTCTTTGGCCCAAAACAGTAGCTCCTTGCCAAATTCATTTGCTTTCAATCGGAGAAAACAAAGCTCTTGCTAAAAAAACAGAATTATTATACAATGAGTTAATTAAGAAGGGTTTTGAGGTTTTATATGACGACCGGGATGAGTCAGCCGGCATTAAGTTGAATGACGCTGATTTGCTCGGCTTGCCATTGAGGCTGGTTTTAAGCGAAAAAACTCTAAAGAATAACAGCATAGAGCTTAAAAGCCGTAATTTAGACCGGATTGAATTAATAAAGATTAATAAAATTGTTAAGTATTTGGAAGATAGATTAAACAAATAGAAGTATAAGATTTATAAATTAGCATTATTATGATTTTTGATCGAATTTTAGGCAAATTTTCAAAAGATATTGGCATTGATTTGGGCACGGCAAATACCATAGTATATGTAAAAGAAAAGGGGATTGTTATTAATGAGCCGTCTGTAGTGGCTATAAATTTGAAGACTGATCAAATTTTAGCCGTAGGAATTGAAGCCAAAAAAATGGTAGGAAAAACACCCGCCCATATTACAGCGATTCGCCCCTTGGTTGACGGTGTTATTTCTGATTTTGAAGTAACTGAAAAAATGCTAAAATATTTTATTGATAAAACCCATCAGGAGGGGTTTAATTTTTTGCCCCGGCCAAGAGTGGTGGTGGGAATTCCTTTGGATATAACAGAGGTAGAAAGAAAAGCGGTTGAAGACGCCGCGCTTTCTGCTGGCGCCAGGGAAGTTTATCTGGTGGAAGAGTCAATGGCCGCTGCTATTGGCTGTCGTTTGCCGGTTGAAGATGCAATAGGCAATATGGTGGTTGACATTGGCGGCGGCACAACAGAAATAGCTGTTATTTCTCTGGGTGGAGTAGTGACTTGGAAAACTATTAAAGTTGCCGGCGATGAAATGAACAAAAATATTATTCAATATGCCAGAAGTAAATTTAATCTGCTTTTGGGCGAAAAAGTAGCTGAAGATATAAAAATAAAAGTCGGTTCAGCTGCCCAGTTAAAGCAGCAATTAGAAGCTCAAATGAGGGGCAGGGACTTAGTTACTGGCTTGCCTAGAGAAATAATTGTTAATGATGAGCAGATTAGAGACGCTTTAAGTAAGTCAGTCAGGATGATTATTGATAATATTAAAGCGACACTAGAAATTACCCCGCCTGAATTAGTTGCTGATATTTATGAAAGAGGAATTCTATTGACAGGCGGAGGTTCTTTGTTAAAAGGTATAGACAGAGCGATTTCCAGGGCAACCCAAATACCTGTTTATGTTGCTGATGATCCTTTAACAGCAGTTGTGCGCGGCACAGGCTACCTTTTGGATGATTTGTCTTTGTTAAAAAAAGTCAATTCGCTTTCCCAATTTGACGACGCTTAAATATATGTAGTTATGGATAAAAATAAAAAAAACAAGCTTATTAAAGTCTATATCCTGGCAGTTATTATACTGCTTGTTTTTTTCTATTATTTGGGTGTTTTGGTTAAAGGTGAAAATTATTTTTTAAGTTCTTTTTCTTTATTGCAAAATAAAGGTTATGAATTTTTCACTAAATTCAGATATTCGTTTATTAGCTATCAGGAAGCCCAGGATTTAAAAAAGGAAAATGCGGATTTAAAACATGAGCTGGGCCAGTTGTATTATGAAAACGCGCAACTGCTCGCTTATAAGCTGGAAAACGAAAATCTCAGATCAATGCTTAATTTTTTTGAAGAAAGGGATTTCGATTATATTGTCGCTAAAGTTATTGGTAGGGATTTGAATAGGAATAATACTTTAATTATAAATAAGGGATTAAAAGAAGGCATTAAAAATGGCTACGCAGCAATAGTGGAAGAAGGGATGATAGTTGGCAAGGTAATTGAAGCTAAAGAAAATCTTTCAACTGTTTTATTGTTGACTGACCAGGCTAGCCAGCTAGCCGTAAGCGTTGTTTCCAGCAATAAGACCACGGGTTTGGCTAGAGGCGAGTTTGGCTTGAGCATTAAAGTTGATTTTATTCCGCAGGATATAAAAATTGCTTTAGAGGATATTTTTATTACGTCTGGTTTAGAAAAAGATATCCGTAGGGGTTTGGTTTTGGGCAAAGTGAATAGGATTATAAGCCATGAAAGCGATTTATTCAAGACAGTAACGATTAATCCTTTTATTAATTATGAAGAAATAACTAATTTAAGCGTTATTTTGCCTCAAGATTATAGCGATGATTAAATATATATATTATTTGCTCATATCCTTGTTTTTAGTCTTTATTGCTCAAAGCGTTTTGTCGCCTTTGGGAATTTTAAGCAATTTAAATTTATTGTTGGTTGTTTTGGTTTTTATAACTGTTATTTTCGGCTTTAATTTAGGATTTATTTTTGCGGTTCTAATCGGGTTTTTAGCTAATATTTATTCTTTTTTGCCATTGGGCTCTTTGATTATCGCATATTTGGCAATAATAGCGGTTATTAATTTTTTTTATAAAAATGTCTTTATTAATTTTTCCTTTTATACGATTTTAATTTTAATTTTAATCGCTACTTTTTTAAATTTTTTTATAATTTATCTGCTTAATTTATTTTTTTATTTCTTAGGCGTTGTAAGTCTTTATGTAATAGTTGATAAAATTTTTCTGCTTAACTTACTTTGGCAGTTTTTATTGAATCTTCTTTTTATAACGATTTTATATTTTATTGCTAAATTTACTATTAAAAAATTAAATTTAGCTTTTTTGATCAAAAAATGAAGCATTTAATTAACAGAAAATATAAAAATTGCCAGGAAATTGATGAGAGTTTTTTTTATGAAGAAGATTCTAATCGTGAAACAGGAAAAAAGTATGAGGGTGAGGATAAATTTTTAGGCAAGCATTTAACAGAAAAGAAAATCAATTTTATCGCAGTTGCTGTAGCGTTTGTTTTAATTATTTTGTTTAGTCGGGTTTTCTGGTTGCAAATAGCTAAAGGCGAATATTACGAAGGCCTATCAGAAATAAACAGGATGAGAGAAAAGACAATTGTAGCTAGCAGGGGTTTGATTTATGATAAAAACATGAAGCCTCTAGTTAAAAATTATCCGATTTTTGACGCTTTTGTCCTGCCAAACGAATTATCTTTTAATCAAGAAAAAAGAGAGGAGCAAATAGAGCAGATCGCCATGGCCATTGGCAAAGACCTCAAAAATGTGGCAGAGATTTTGGATAAGTATCCAAGGAATTTTAAATACCTTCTGGCAGTAAAGGAAAATATAGATTATGAAGAGGCCCTTTTGTTAAAAATAAAATCTGAACAAATGCAGGGTTTATTTATTGAGGCTAGGAATCGAAGAGAGTATGTTTATTCTAATGAGTTTTCCCATATTTTGGGTTATATAGGGAAAATTGCGGACAAAGAATTAAATGAAAGAAAAGGGTATTTATTGACTGATTATATTGGCAAAACAGGTTTGGAATTATTTTATGAGGATATTTTAAGGGGTAAATATGGCAAAGAAATGGTTGAAGTTGATGTGGCTGGAAGGGAAAAAAAGGTTATTTACTATCAAGAAGCTGAAAATGGGAATGATTTAGTTTTAAGCGTTGAATCAAGTGTCCAAAAAAAAGCAAGAGAAATATTAAATAAACATTTAGAAAAATTAAATAAGAAAAGGGCGAGTTTAATAATGTTAAATCCGCAAAACGGAGAAATTATAGCTTTGGTGAGTCTGCCAGATTTTGACGTTAATTTATTTAGCCGTGGTATTTCCCTGGAAGATTATAAAAGATTGATAGAAGACGAAAACAAGCCGTTATTTCCTCGTGCAATAAGAGGGGAATACGCCTCGGGTTCAACTATAAAGCCTGTGGTTGCGGCTGGCGCGTTAGAAGAAGGTATTATTAATGAAAGAACTAGTTTTTTAAGCACTGGCGGACTTTGGGTTTTTGAACGCTGGTTTTTCCCTGATTGGGCGGCTGGCGGTCATGGATTAACCAATATTTACCGGGCGATTGCTTGGTCTGTTAATACTTATTTTTATATTATTGGCGGCGGATATCAGGATTTTCAGGGTTTAGGGGTGGAAGGGCTTAAAAAATATTATGGACTTTTTGGTCTAGGACAAAAAACTGGCTTGGATTTAGGCGGGGAATCAGCTGGGCTAGTGCCCGATCCAGAATGGAAAAAGAGAGTTAAAAATGAAGATTGGTATATTGGCGATACTTATCATATGTCCATTGGCCAGGGCTATTCATTGGCCACTCCTTTGCAAGTGGCTAATTTTACTTCTATTTTTGCCAATGGCGGCAAGCTTTTTCAGCCGCATTTTGTTAAAGAAATAATTTCCAATACTGGCGAAGTCCAGAAGATTGAGCCAGTTATTATTAGAGAAAATTTTATCAGCCAGGCTAATATTAATATAATTAAAAAAGCCATGAGGCAGACTGTCACGTTGGGAAGCGCCCAATATCTGAATAATTTAAAAGTAGAAGTTTCTGGCAAGACAGGTACTGCCCAGTGGCATAGCAATAAACAGCCTCACGCCTGGTTTACTGGCTTTGCCCCTTATGATGACCCGGAGGTGGTTATTGCTGTTTTGGTTGAAGAAGGCGGGGAAGGCAGCGCGGTCAGCGTGCCTATTGCTTATGATGTTTTAAAATGGTATTTTGAGGAGTATAAGAATTAATAATAAGATTTTGATAGATTCTCTACCCAACACTATTGACAAAATTCTTTAAATTTATTAAATTTAAAGAAATCGATTTAAACTAAAGGAGGGATGAAAAATGATAACTGGTACATTTACAGCTTTAATTACTCCATTTAATGAAAAGGGCAAAATTGATAAAAAAGCCTTAAAAAATCTAGCAATTGAACAATTTAAAAATGGTATAAATGGACTTGTTCTCTGTGGCTCAACAGGGGAAAGTTCTACCTTAAGTCACGATGAGCATAACAAAATAATTGATATTGTTATTGATGCCATTGACAATAAAATACCAATTATTGCCGGGACAGGATCAAATTCTACAGCAGAAGCAATTGCTATGACAAAAGACGCACAAAAAGCCGGGGCTTTTTGTTCATTACAAGTAGTCCCATATTATAATAAGCCGACGCAATTAGGTCTTTATAAACATTTTAAACTAATTGCTGATACTGTTGATCTGCCTATGATAATTTATAACATTCCCGGTAGATGTGGAATTAATTTAGAAACTGCGACTTTAATGAAATTAGCAAAACACCCGAATATTATTGGAGTAAAAGAATCTTCTGGTAATATGATTCAAATAATGGATGTAATTAATCAGCGCCCCAAAAAATTTTCGGTACTTTCTGGCGATGATAATATGGCTCTTCCAGTGATATTAATGGGTGGCAATGGCTTAATTTCGGTTGCATCAAACATCTTCCCAAAAAAAATTGTTCACATGATCAATAGTGCATTAGTCGGAGATATGAAAAACGCCCGCAAACAGCATTATTATCTATTGGAATTTTTCAAGGCTATGTTTATTGAAACAAACCCAGCGCCAGTTAAAACATCTTTGGCATTGATGGGAAAAATTAAACCAATCTTTCGTCTGCCCCTATGTAAAATGCAATCCGAGAATAAGAAAAGATTACTGAAAGTATTACATTCATACAAGTGCTTATAATTAATATTGAATCAAAAAAGTCGCTTCTGAAATGGAGCGGCTTTTATATTTGGCGAAAATAGCCGGCTTTTTTAAAACTCGGTAGGCAGTTATAAATTTGTTCCGCCTGTCGAAAATTTTTATAGCTGTTTTCACCCACAAGATGTATTTATTTTAAAATTGAACCAATTATTTCCTGATAGCCGTTTAAAAATTCTTTAACTGCCATAGATTTCCGGCCTTCAGGCTGGAGTTTTTTAAGTATAAGCGAACCTTGTTTGCAATTGATGGCTAAATCCTGCTGTTTAGTTGAAAATGTTTTGCCGATTTCTGATTCAGCGCAGCCAATTTGAGGGTTTAAAATTTCAACTTCTAAAATTTTTAAAATTTTATTTTGCCAAGTTGTCCAGGTGCCTGGCCAGGGATTTAAAGCCCGCACCTGGCGTTCAATCTCAAGGGCTGATTTGCGCCAGTCTATTTTACCGTCTTTTTTGGTTAAAATTTTGCAATAAGTAGCGCGGTTATCATCTTGTTTTTGCGGTTTAATTTGGCTTGATAAATATTTAGGCAAGGTGTCAATTAATAGATGAGCGCCTAAAATTGAAAGTTTATCATGCAGTGTTTTAAAATTGTCGTCATTAGTTATGGTTATAGCTTTTTGCGCCAGCAAAGGGCCTTCATCCATTTTTTCATTAATTAACATAATTGTAACGCCTGTTTTTTTCCCGCCGTTTAAAAGAGCGGCTTGAATAGGGGAAGCGCCGCGATATTTGGGAAGTAGGGAAGCATGAACATTAACGGCGCCGAATTTAGGTATCTCAAACAGTTTTTTGGGCAAAATAAAACCGTAGGCTGCGACTACGATTAGATCCGGCTTTAAAGCTTTTAAATGCTGAATAAATTCTGAATTATCCCTGATTTTTTCAGGCTGTAAAACTTTAAGCTTATTTGCTAAGGCCGTTTTTTTAACAGGCGGGGCTGTTAAAATTTGTTTGCGCCCGATTTTTTTGTCCGGCTGAGTCACTACAGCCACAACATTATAATTATTAATTAAAGCGCCTAAAATAGGCACGCTAAATTCCGGCGTACCCATGAAAATAATTTTTGCATCTTTATTATTATTCATTTTTTATCAATTACTAAACACCTAATGCCTAATTATTATTTTTTATCAGTAATTAAAACTCCGTCCAAATGATCTACTTCGTGCTGAATTACCCGGGCAAATAAACCGCTGGCTCTGAATTTTATTTCTTTATTGTCTTGATTTAAAGCTTTAACATAAATAATTTTGGATCTTTTAACTGGTTTAAAAATTCCCGGCACACTTAAGCAGCCTTCTTCTTCATTTTCTTTCCTTAATGATTTCCAGGTTATTGTAGGGTTAATTAAGGCTAAATGTCCTTTTTCAGTATTAATTACACAGAGTCTTATGCTTTGGCCTATTTGAGGCGCTGCCAGACCAATGCCGTTGGCTTTTTTCATTGTTTCAGCCATATCTAAAATTAAGCGCTTTATTTCTGGTGTTATTTCACTGATTTTTTTTGCTTTTTCTCGTAAAATAGGGTCGGGATTAGTTTTGATTTCTAGCCTTGACATTTTTGCAAATTTAGTATAAAATATATTATGTACTTTTAAAAATAACAAAAAAAGACAAAAAAGTCAATAAGAAAGGAGGGATATGTTGTGAAAGTAGCTGTGATTATTGATGCTCCGAATGTTCGGGGAATGACCAAAGCAATGGGAAAAAATATAAATTTTAAAGCTTTTTTGAAGCATATTAGAGGTCCGAATCGTCAATTGGAACTTTTGGAGGTTTTTTACGATGTCGTGCCTTTTAATGGCACAAATAATGATTTTATTAGAAGTTTAGAGGATTTTGGCTTTGAAGGCATTCCAGTTCCTCTAAAGCCCTACGCGCCTCATGAAAAGAACAAGGCGACTTTCAAATCAAGAACTGATCAGAGAATTACAATAGAAGTTCTTGACCATTTGCAGCATAATAGATTTGATTGTTTGGTTTTTGTTTCCGGCGATTCTGATTATGAATTTTTGCTTCAGAAATGCCGGGATGCAAAGAAAAGAGTTGAAGTCTGGGCAACATCCAGCACGCTTTCCAATGAACTCAAAAAAGTCGCTGATGCTTATTATAACTTTGATGACCCCGCGTTTAAGCACCTGCTCCTGAAGGTCGACAATAATCTTCCTTGGTGGAAAAAGCAAAGAGCCGTTGAAGGCTGATTGATATTTTTTTTAGCCCGTACCGAATAAGTACGGGCTATTTTAATTTTCTATTTGCTTGATTTATTTATAATAAATTTTCAGGGTCCTTATCTATAATTATATTTTCCGGCAAATTATTTAGAAAATCCAAATTGGATTTTTTATCCAAAATTTTCAGCACAATCTGCCAGCGGAAACGGCCCCGCACTTGTTGGGTGCGCGATAAAACAGGCGGATTAATAATTATATTTTTAGCGTCAATCTTTGAGCTTAAAATTTTGTAAATTTTATTTATCTCTTCCTGCCCGCCAGCAAATTCAATGTTTTGATAAATCAGCCGGATTAATTGGCAAAAAGGAGGATATTTGAAAATTTTCCTTTCCCTGAGTTCGTTCAGATAAAAATTTTTGTAATCCAATTTTTTAAAAGCTTGGAAAATATAATTTTTTGGGGAAAAAGTTTGGATAATCATTTCCTTTTTCGGGTTAGAAATATAGAGCGCCAGTTTATATAAAAGGTTGAATGTTTTTTCAAAACTTTTAAAATCCGCCAGTGGAAATAACGTGTCAGCATTTATAACTCCTATCAAGTTAATTTTTTCCCAGTTAATAAATTTAAAAGCGTACTGGGTGCCAATAATAATGTCGTATTTGTCGGAATCACCGTTAAATGGAGTTTCAATGTCAATTTTTAAAGTTTGGCTCTGGGGAAGGATTTTTTTTATTTCAATTTCCACTTTTTCCGTGCCTGTGCCTGTTAATTTAATTTCCGGACCTTTGCATTTTGGGCAGAATAAAAATAAATTTTCCTTATGGCCGCAGTGATGGCAGACAAGATGTTTGCTGGCATGCAGAGTTAATGGCAACTGGCAAACAGGACAGGCAGCTATATAGCCGCAATCTTTGCAAGTTGCTAGAGTTGCTAAGCCTTTACGGTTTAAAAACAAGAATACTTTTTGTCTGCGTTTTAAATTGTATTCTATTTTATCTAACATTTCCTCGCTGAAAATTGAGTAATTGGATTTTTTAAATTCATCTTGGCGGTTTATAATTTTTATCTCCGGACTGGCTTTAAGTTTATCAATTTCCAAATATAGCCATTTTTTATTTTGAACTTTAAACAAGCTTGAAAAAGAAGGAGTATTGGTGCAAAAAACAAGATGGCAATTTAATATTTTTTTTAATTTAAAAGCTACTGTTTTTGCATTATAGCGAGGGGTCGGCTCTTCTTGCTTATGGTTTTCATCTTCTTCCTGGTCTATAATAATTAAATCCAAATTGTTAAAAGGCGCAAAAATAGCGCTTCTGGTGCCGATAATTATTTTAGCTTGTCCCTTTTTAATTTTTAGCCATTCCTGGAAGTATTTGTTTTTTGGCAGATCATTAAGAAAAACAGAGGTGACCACTTTATATTCCAAAAGGTATTGGAAAATTTTTTCAATATCTGAAATTTGCGGAACAATGATGGCGATTTGCTTATTTTTTGCAAGTGCTTTTTCAATAAGGCTCAAATAAGCTTTAATTTTATTTTCCTGACAAAAATATCTTAATAGAAGCGGCTGTTTTTTTAGTCTAATTGGGCCAATCTTAAAAGTTGATTTTGGCGGCGCAACAAATTTTATATTGTTTAAAAAAGAAAGCTTGCTTTGTCTGTCGCGTTTGGGTATTTCAGGAACCAGCATCTTGGTTAAAATAGCCTGAGAAACGAAATAATAATCTGACAGCTCTTTGATTAATGTTAATTGCCAGTCAGCTAAAAATGGCAGTGGATCAATAATTTTTTCAATTTTTTTTAATTTTTTTATCCCAAACTTTGAATTTTTAATTAAATTTAAAACAACCCCTTTAATTTTTTTGCTTCTAAAGGGGATTTCTACGAGCTGGCCGCTCTTGATTTGCCGGCTCATTTCTGCCGGAATTAGATAATCAAAATAATGCAAATCTCTTTTTAAGCGCGCCAAGGGGATTACCTGGGCTATTTTTTTAGCCATTTTGATTAATAATGAAATTTTTTATATTTAAAGAGGTTTTATAGGCGGCAACCTATTCTTCATGCCTTTCTACTTCAAATTTATAAACATGGAATTTTTCGCTTTTAGGGTCAATGCCTGCTTTTTGGCAGGCAATATAAATTTGCTCATCAACAGAATTAACGCCTTCTAGATTAGGCAAAAGCAGTCCGGTTTTTCGTCCTTTTTCTGATTTAACAATAACTCCGAATTTCCTATGATCTAGTTGGCTTATTTTTTCGTTTTCAACTTTTTGGGGCCCTGATAAAATATCTATGGTGATTTTCAAATCATTTAATTCCCCAGCTTTAACGGGCAAAAAGCGCGGGTCTTGGGTAGCGGCGGAAATTGTATTTTGGATTATTTCTTCTGCGATATTTTTATAAGCAGGGGAAAAAGTGCCGATACAGCCTCTTAATTGTTTTTTGTTTTTAAAGCAAACAAAAACCCCAGCGCGCTTAGTTAGAATTTGTTGGGGCAAATTTTGAGGCGCTTCAATAATTTCGCCAGTCAAAAGATAATGTTTGATGGCTTTTTTTGCTAATTTAATGCAGGGGTCCATATGTTTTAATATAACATAAAGGCTGAAAAATAAAAAACAACAAACTTTTTGTCATTTAATCTCCGACCAAGCTCCTGTTTTGTTCTGAATGATAGTTTGTTATTTTTTTACGTCAATTTAAAGTTTGCTACTAGATATCCAACGCCAAAAGGCCCTTCATAAGATATAATTTCAACTTCATGATCATATTCCTCGATTATGCCTAATAAAATTAGAAAAGAGCGCAGTCCGCATTCAGCCGCTCCTTCAATTAATTTTTCGTCCATTTTAAGTATTTCTTTATATTTTTTTTGTTTTAAAAATTCAACCAGTTTTGTGTCAAATTCCTCGCCTTTTTTTGAATATCCGGCAGGCGCTTCTTTTGTCAAACAATGTGATAAGTCTCCAGATGCTATGACAGCGACTCTTTTTTCGCATTTGGCTACTTCTTTTTTTAAAAGCTGGCCAAATTGGAAATGAGCTTTGTAATCAAGCAGACTGTAATAAACGGGAATAATTTCCATATTTTTTAAATGGGGAGTCAGGTAATAAAGCGGCACGCCAATGCCATGGTCCAAAGTATTGGAACTTGATAAAACTAATGGCATATGGTCTTCAACTCTTTCTTTGATGCGCAATGAAAGCATGGGGCTGCTTTTAAATTCCATTTTAGTTTTAAAATCTCCAAAATCTTCAAAACCAACCTGATAAGTAGAATTCAGATTTATTGAAAAGGCATCGGGAATTATTTCGCCATGAGGAGAGATGATAATAATGACTTCTGGCTTGCTGGCGTATAATTCCTTTTCTAATTTTTTCATGGCAGAGACGGTGTTTTTAATTTTGTTTAAATTGTCCTTGCCGATTGTGGGAATTAAAATCGGCGGATGGGGGACAATGGCAGAAAAAACCAGCATATTTTTATTTAATTAATGAATTTTTAATTTTTATTAAATTTTTAATACCTAAATTTATAAACTTCTAAGATTAATAATTTTTTAATTGGAAATAAGTTGCAAATTATAAATATTGAAAATTATTTTGTAGCTATTTGCGTATTGGTTGGTAAGAGTAAATCTAAAGGTTGTCCCAATGGATGTAGTTCCGCGACTTTTTCGCTTACCGTTATAATGCTAGACCACTTATAGCCTAACTGATTAAAAGTTTGTTCGTTAGCCAGCCACCTTCTTTGGCCATTGGAAATGACATAAACTTTTGGATCATTGGCAGTTTTGATTAATGTGCCGTCAAAAAATTTAATACCGGTTGCGGCGGTCACATATTTATTCAGTTCTTCCGTGCTAACTTGGATTAATTTGTGATTTTTGTAATTAGCCAGCATAATTTCTTTGGCCAGAATCGGATATTTTATGCCGTCTTCAACATAATAAACTCCGCCGCTTTTATTATCCTGCAATAGGGCGCCTTGCGGATAAAGGCTGTTTAGCGTAATCATCCGGCCTTCTTTGTAATGGCTCAATTCTTCGGCGCTGACAGCAATAACCTCGTCCGGATTATAACCGATAGAGCGGAAAACTTCATCTGACTCTATTTGTTTTTTCTCTTGATTGACAATTAAATAAATTTTATTTTCAGGCGATTTTAAGAGAGAGTAATTGGGATATTTAATTGGATAGCCAATAGGGTATCTTTGCAGGTCATTATAAGCAACTTTAATTATATTTGAGGCATCATAACGGCTGGTCAGGGCGGTTTTGGACCAAAATGGTCGTCTTTGGCCATTTTCAATCAGCCAAACACCTGGTTGGCCTTCTTGCTGCAGCAAAGAGCCATCAGGATATGTTTTAGCAAACCAGCGGTTCCAAATCAGCCAAAAATTGTAATTCCCATGTATGTGCGGCGTATAAATATATAGATTAGCAGTAGCTTGATTGTAAATTAAAACATCCCTGCCGCTGATATTGTACATTTTGCCGACCTGAAAGTTGAATTTTTCCGGATTTTCATAGTAATACCTGACGCGCCAGGTGGCTCTGTCAACTTGGATTCCGAATCCTCTATATATTGCGACTTGGGGGTCGGTCACTTTGCAGGAATCACAAACAGCATAGCCCATGGCCCAGTCCAGATTGTATTGGGAAGGACTTGGATTTGTAATCAGGCTTTGTTCTTTTTGTAAAGTAGTTAAAATCCATTTTGGCGAAATTTTATAAGTTTGAGCCGCAGTATAAATAATTTCAGCTGCTAAACGTTCAATTCCATAAACATCAAGCGTCCTGTAATTTTTAAGAACGCCTGATTGGCTGTTTAGAAATTCAGAAACCGCGACTAAATCCATAGAATTATAATCAAGCAAGTCAGTATTGCTGATAATTTCATTGGGATAAAATTCTAAAGCCAGCGCTGTTCTATTTTTTAAGAAAGTAAAAGGCGTTAGCGCCAAGTTTAAAATTGCTAAAATTGTGATAATTTTGGATATTTTCATATCTCAATTTTAGCATAAGCAGAATTAATTTTCAAATAAAAGTTAATCAATTTATTAAAAGAAAGAGCGAATTATGATTCGCTCTTTCTTTTCCAATTTATATTAAGTTTTAAATATTATTTTGTTTTGTTGGACATCAAATTTAACCTTTTGGTTTTCTTTAATTTTCCCTTCAATTATTTGCAGGGCCAGATCATCAAGAATTTGGCTTTGAATAACGCGTTTAAGCGGCCGAGCGCCAAATTGGGGATCAAAGCCTTTTTCTGCCAAAAACTCCTCTAATTTTTTAGTAAATTCCAATTTTATTTTTTTATCCAAAAGGCGTTTTTTGACAATTTCCAACTGTAATTCAATAATTTTTTCAATCTCCTTTTTGCTTAAGGGATGGAAAATAATAATTTCGTCCAGGCGGTTTAAAAATTCCGGCTTGAAATGATTTTTTAAAGCTTCGTAAACATTTTCCTTTATTTTTTCTTCGTCTATTTTTTCTTGGCTTTTAGCAGTTTTATCTTCAAAGCCCAAAGCAGCTTCTTTTAGCAATTGATTGCCCAGATTAGAAGTCATAATAATAATAGTGTTTTTAAAATTGACAACCCTTCCTTTAGCGTCTGTTAATCGGCCATCGTCCAAAAGCTGCAATAAGACATTAAAAACTTGCGGATGGGCTTTCTCAATTTCATCAAATAAAACCACAGAGTATGGCCGGCGCCTGACTTGTTCGGTCAATTGCCCGCCCTCTTCATAGCCGACATAACCAGGAGGTGAACCAATAAATTTGGAAATAGAATGCCTTTCCATATATTCTGACATATCAACCCTGATAATTGAATTTTCGTCATTAAACATAAATTCAGCCAAAGCCTTGGCTAATTCTGTTTTTCCTACGCCGGTTGGCCCTAGAAAAATAAAAGAGCCAATGGGTCTGCTTGTTTCAGCAATGCCGGCCCGGGATCTTCTTAAAGCATTAGCAATAGCTTTTATGGCTTCATTTTGACCAACCACCCTTTTACTTAATTCTTCTTCGGCTTTAACTAATTTTTCTGATTCGGTTTCCAGCATTTTAGATACAGGGATGCCGGTCCAGCGGGAAACTACAGCGGCGATATCTTCATCTGACACTTCTTCTTTCAGAATTTTATGGTCTTTTTGGATATTGGCTAATTTTTTTTCTAAATTCTTAATTTTCTTTTCCAGCTCTGGGACTTGGCCATAGCGGATTTCCGCAACTTTTTGCAGTTCTGATTTACGTTCTAAAATATCAGCTTCTTGCTTTAAAGAATCAATTTCTTTCCTTGCTTCTCTGATTTGGGTAATAATTTCTTTTTCATTTTTCCAGTGAAGTTCCAATTGCTTTGATTTTTCTTTAAGGTCGTTTAATTCTTTTTCCAGGGCTTTAAGATTATCTTTAGAATCAGAGTCTTTTTCTTTTTTTAAAGCGGCTTTTTCAATTTCCAATTGCTTTATTTTGCGTTTAATCTTGTCTAATTCTTCTGGCATTGAATCAATTTCCATGCGCAAGGCAGAAGTCGCTTCATCAATTAGATCCACGGCTTTATCTGGCAAAAAACGGTCTGTGATATATCTTTGCGAAAGTTCAGCCGCAGCTAAAATCGCTGAATCAGTAATTCTGACGCCATGATGGACCTCATATTTTTCCTTAATGCCGCGCAAAATAGCGATTGTGTCTTCAAGGCTTGGTTCCAGAACCATAACTGGTTGGAAACGGCGTTCTAGGGCTGGATCTTTTTCAATATATTTTTGGTATTCTTTTAGTGTGGTCGCGCCTATCGCATGCAGTTTTCCTCGGGCTAAAGCAGGCTTAAGCATATTAGAAGCATCCATTGAGCCTTCAATTGCTCCGGCGCCGACAACAGTATGCAGCTCGTCAATAAATAAGATAATTTGTCCGTTGGAATTTTCAACTTCTTTTAAAACAGCTTTAAGCCGGTCTTCAAATTCCCCCCGGAATTTAGTGCCGGCAATCAAAGAGCCTAAATCCAGGCCGATTAATTCTTTGTTTTTTAAAGTTTCAGGCACGTCCCCGGAAACAATACGTTGAGCCAGTCCTTCTGCAATAGCTGTTTTACCCACGCCTGCTTCGCCGATCAAAACCGGATTATTTTTTGTCCGGCGGGATAAGACTTGCATAACCCGTCTTATTTCGCTGTCGCGGCCGATAACCGGATCTAATTTTTCCTGGCGGGCTAGTTCAGTGAAGTTTTGGGCATATTTTTCTAAGACTTGAAATTTTGATTCTGGTTCAGGGTCAGTTACTCTGGTCGAGCCGCGCAACCCGGCCAATATTTTTAAAACATCTTCATGAATGATGTTTAGAGTAGCTAAAAGATTTTTAGCTTTACTTTTAGTGTTAAGCATTGATAAAAAAATGTGTTCAGTAGAAATGTACTCATCTTTTAAGTCTTTAGCTTCCTTTTCCGAGCCGGCCAAAACGCGCGCCAAGTCCTCGGTTAAAAACATTTGCGTCAATCCGATTTCGCCGCGAGTTTTAGGAAATGATTCAATGGCGGTAAAAATTTGGTTTTTTAACTGCGGCACATCAATTTCCAGCTTTTTTAAAATAGCAACAACTAAACTATCTTCTTGAGTAAGCAGGGAAGCAAGCAAATGCAAAGCATCAACCTGTTGATTTTGGTGATCAACGGCGATTTCTTGAGCATGGCGCAGGGCTTCTTGGGATTTGGTAGTAAATTTATTGATATTAAACATGTTTTATTATTTTATTTTTTTGCGGTAATTTTAGCACTCTCGTAATGCGAGTGCTAAATTAATTATATTAAACAATAATTTAAATGTCAAGCATTTTAAATGCCGAAAATAAACCGCGAAAAAACAGCCCATGATTTTTCCAAAAAATTGACAAATATTGAAATATTAAGTAAATTTTAATAATGATAAAAAAATAGCACTTTTAAAAAACAAGGAGGTCTAGTAATGAAAAAAGGCAAAAAGAGTTATTCTTTCCGCGGCCAATTGATGTTATTGTGTTTTTTGCTGGTAATAATGATGGCCGTGCCAGTTATGGTTTTTGAAATACAAAGGCCTTGGCAGGCTCTAAACCAATTGATTACCCAGTCTAAAATTGTTGTTTCTAATTTGCAAGAGAAATTTGATCCTGAAGAATTGGCTAAAATTAACAATTTTGCTGCAAAAATTACTGATTATCCGAATCAAAATGAGCCTCAATATCTAACCTGGGCATTTGGTCTTCTCCTAGAAGATGACATGCTGCCTTCTGAAGAAAATATTCGGCAAATATTAGCTGAAAATGAAATTGACACTAATGATTTTGATTATGATCAACTCAAGAAAGCTTTTAGATTCTGGCAAAAACAATTTTTTAACGAGCCAGGCCTGATTTTTATATTTCGCAAATATAAAAAAGAAATTTCCGGCCTGGTAGAATCAGTTAATTCAGCAGGATTTTCTATTGACGACACCTATGTTATGGCTGATAATGGACAAGATTTATATTTTATCTTGGATGGTTCAGCCTGGCATGATAGCACTTATCCTGGCCAAAAATATGATGTTATTGCCAATGATTGCCCTTATTTCCGAGCTTATTTGCAAAAAGGGCCTGGCTTTGACCATGATCCGACTCATCATATCTGGGGAATTTTGCCAAAATTTAATACTGACCAGTGGGGCACATGGTTTTCTGTCTGGCTGGCGCAAAAAAATCATGATAATTATAATGTTTTTGCCCTTGATCTTGATGCCCAATCCATCAAAGATATGATGCTGCTAATTAGCGGATCAATCATGATTATTGCCATAATAATTATTTTGGCAGTGATTATAGCAAGCGTAAAATTAAGCAATTATTTTGCTAAGCCAATTCAGGATTTGGTTAGCGGCACTGAGGCTGTTTCACAAGGCGACTTTAATTTCCGAGTGCCAATTTCTGGCAATAGGGAATTTACCAAACTGATTAATTTTTTTAACCAAATGGTAGTCAGCCTTAAAGAGCGCTTGAACATGAAACAGACCTTAGAGAAATTGCTTTCTGAAGAATTAGCTGAACAAGTTGCTAAGCATGGCTTGGTCCTAGGCGGGCAAAAAGCTGAAGTTACGATTCTTTTTACTGATTTTGCCGGTTTTACTCCCAATACAAGAAATATGCCGCCTGAGGAAGTGGTAAAATTGCTTAATGAATATTTTTCCGAACTAATCCCCATAATTAAAAAATGGGGCGGTTTGCCTGATAAATATATTGGAGATTCTATTATTGCCATTTTTGGAGCGCCTGTTCGTTTGGAAAACCATGCTGAAAACGCTGTCTGCGCTGCTATTGAAATGCAGTTAAAAATCCGGCAAATAAATGACTGGCGTAAAAAAAATAACCAGCAAATCCTGGAAATGAGAGTGGGGTTGAATTCCGGGCAAGTAATCGCTGGCGCTATTGGCAGTGATTTAAAGCTTGAATATACTGCTATTGGCGAAACAACAAATTTGGCTAACCGTATGGAATCAATGGCAGCCATTGGTCATATATTAATAGCTGAAAACACATATCAGCTTATCAAGCGCATTTTTTTTGAAGGCATAAGCATAGATTTTGCCAAAGGATTAAAATTTAAAGGTTATGACATGCCAGTAGCCGCTTATAACCTTTATATCTGCAACATGGATATTTCAAAAAAAGAAGAATTTGCCGGCACAAATAATTATTACCATTATTCAGACGCGGACCACGGGTTAAAAACCAAAGAAGACTTAGCAGAAACTGAAAGATCTCTATACGCAAAATTTGTCAAAATCCAAATTGACTGACAAATAAATTTAAAACGACGAAAATTTTTTCGTCGTTTTTTAATTAACAAAAAATACTATTACGAATCAAAACCTATTCAAGTTAAATAATTTGACAAAATTTAACTAAGTGTTAAATTGAATTCGTACCTTCAAAAAACAAAAAAGGAGGAAAAATGAATAGTTTTAAAGTTTTTTGCGGCAGGTATGGTCAAGAGATTGCCAAAAGGGTCTGTGCAGATCAAATCTTGAACATGCATTTAGGGAGGTGCAAAACTGACAGATTTTCTGACGGTGAAATCCAAATTGAGTTTGAAGAAGAAGTAAGGGGCGAGGAAGTCTATGTTATTCAGCCGCTTATTAATTCTGATGCCATCGTAGAGCTTGGAATAATGGTAGATGCAGCTTGCCGTTCTTCTGCTCAAAGCATCATCGCGGTATTGCCCTATATGGGCTATGCTCGACAGGAAAGAAAAAGCCGGCCCAGGGTGCCAATCTCTGCAAAATGGTTAGTTGACATGCTGATTAATTCTGGCGCTGATCGCATTGTAACCGTTGATTTGCATGCAGCAGCAATTCAAGGATTTGTTAATGCCAGATATGGTTTTGATAACCTTTATGCTGGCATGGCAATTTGCAACTTTTTTAAAGATATCTATGAACGCAAAGGCATAAATATCCAAAAAGATGTCTTTAGTGTGGCCCCGGATAATGGCAGCGCTGAACGTGTACGCGCCTTAAGCGATAGGCTGGGAATTGAAACACGTGTGATTATTGACAAAAGGCGCAGCATGCCAAATGACACCAAACTGATGAATGTCATTGGTAAATTTGAAAAAGACCAAAGAGCGCTGATTTTGGATGACATGCTGGATACTGCCTCTACTGCTGTTAATGCCGCAATTATGCTGCATTCATTAGGTGCTTCAGCAGTTGATATTGGCGTAACCCATGGGATAATTTCCGGCAAAGCCAAATCCAGGTTAGAACAATGCGCTGTCATTGAAAACATTGTTATTACTGATACTTATCCCTTAACCCAGGAAAGAAATTTAGACAAAATTCATGTTATCTCCATTGCGCCTATGCTGGCTCAAGCAATCAAAAACCTAAATCGGCAAATGTCACTATCTGTTCTTTTTGACAGGGCTCCGCCATATTTAGTTTTGCAACAGAAAAAAGACTAACTCAAGCTTAAAACGGCTTCCTTACAGAAGCCGTTTTTATATAATTAAATTTATTTTTTGGCCGCATTGGGGGCAGATTCCTTTGCTATCATAACGTTTAGTTTTATAGCTTTGCCGTTCAATTATCAGCTGGTTGCATTGGAAACAATAAGTATTTTCCAGTCCAGCAGCGCTGATATTACCGCCATAAACATATTTTAAGCCAATATCTTTAGCAATAGAAATTGCTTTATAAATTAAATCTTCTTCTGTCGGATTTTCATTTTGCAGTTTATACTGGGGGAAAAAACGGGAAACATGCCAAGGAGTTTCAGCTCCCAGTTCATTTTTTATAAATTTTGCAATTGCAATTAATTCTTCTTCCGAATCGTTCAAGCCGGGAATTATTAAAGTTGTTATTTCCAGCCAGACTTTTTTCTTTTTTAGAAATTTCAAATTATCCAAAACTGGCTGGAGTTTAGCGCCGCAAATTTTTAAATAAGTTTCATTATTAAAAAATTTAAGATCAACATTAATTGCATCAAGATAGGGGATTATCTTGGACCAAGCTTCTTTGGCAGCATAACCATTAGAGACCCAGATATTTTTCAAGCCAGCCTTTTTTGCTAATTTCATGCAATCAAGCGCAAATTCTGCAAAAATTGTCGGTTCAGTATAAGTATATGCCATTGAAGCGCAGCCAGCTTTTTTTGCCCTTTTTGTTATATCTTCCGGCTTGATTTTATTGCCAGGAATAAAATCAGCAGTTTTTAACTTGTGTTCAATAGGGAATTGGGAAATATCAGCATTTTGGCAATTTTTACAGCGGAAATTACAGCCAATAGTGGCAATAGAATAGCTTAAACTGCCGGGCAAAAAATGAAAAAGCGGTTTTTTTTCAATCGGATCAATATTTTCTGCAATCACTTTGCCATAAACCAAAGAATAGAGTTTGCCTTTGATATTTTTGCGGACTCCACAAATGCCAGTTTGGCCTTCAGAAATTAAGCAGTAATGGTTGCAAAGCTGGCATTGGGCTTTCTCTTTCTTTTTTTGCCAAAATTGAGCTAATTTCATATAATACTATTATAACATAATTTTTTTCATGACTAAACGTTTATTTTTAGCCATAAATTTGCCCCCTGAAATCAAAGAGGAAATTTTTAATTTAGCGCTAAAATTAAAGAAATTAAACAAAAATAAACTCATTAAATGGGTGGAGAAAGACAATTTCCATTTGACTTTGCATTTTTTAGGTTCAGTACCAGAAGAAAAAATTTCAACCATTAATCAAGCTTTAGCACCAATTGTAGCCAATTTTCCAACTTTAAACTTTGCACTTTCTGACTCAATTAATGCTTTGCCTGATTTAAATAACCCTAAAGTAATCTTTTTGGAAATCAAAGAATTAAATGACGGACAAACTATCAAATTGCAAAAACAAATAGGGGGGAGTTTAGCCAGATTAGGCTTTGCCATAGATAAGAGACCTTTTCGTCTGCACTTAACTCTCGGCCGGGTCAAATTCAAAACAGCCATTCAAATCCCTAATCTCCAATTTCCAGTCTCTAATTTCCAAATTAGTTCAGTTGATCTAATGTCAAGCGAGTTAACTTCCGCAGGCCCAATTTATTCAATAGTTAAAGCATATAATTTTAAAAACAATTAAACTTATGAAGCCAATAATTTATTTGATAATTTTAACTTTATTGTTTGCGCCTTTTATAGTTTTGGCCGCGGATAAAATAGAAGAACCGCAGATAACCAGGCCAACAGTGAGGATTTTGAATTCTCAAGATTTTTCCCTGGAAAAAGAGTTTTATCCTTTTGCTGAAGATTCCAAAGCTGAAGGCGCTAATATAGCCACTGCTGATTTGAATAATGACGGCTTTAAAGAAATAATTGTGGCTGCGGGCAGGAATGAAAAGCCATTGATTAAAATTTTTAATTACAAAGGGGAGTTCCAATTTGAATTTTTAGCTTATGCTGAAAATTTCCGTAAAGGTTTAAAAGTTGTAGTGGCTGATTTGTTTAATGACGGTTTCCCTGAAATAATTACAGCGCCAAATGAAGGCGGCGGACCGCACATTAGAATTTTTGACGCCAAAGGCCAGAATCTTTTCAGTTTTTTTGCGTTTAATAAGGATTTGCGCGGCGGAGTCAATGTCAGCGTAGGCGATGTCAATGGCAATGGTCAGCCGGAAATTTTAGTTGCTGCCGGTTATGATATGGAGCCTGTGATTAAAATCTTTGATAATTATACTAATTTTATAAAAGGTTTTTATGCTTTTGAAGATACTTTTTTAGGCGGAGTTAATGTTTTAGCCGCAGATTTAGATAACGATAAAAAAGCTGAAATAATAGCTGCGCCAGCTTTAGGCAAAGAGCCAAAAGTCAGAATTTTTGATTATAATGGCAATTTAATTAGGGAATTCTTAGCTTATGCCAAGGGGTTTGGCGGGGGAGTTAATTTAGCGGCCAGCGATGTTGACCGCAACGGCTATTTGGATATTTTAACTGGTGCTGGCTATAGCGGCGGCTCTCATTTGCGCATTTTTGACAGCCAGGGCAATCCCAAAATTAACCCTAAATTATTTGTTTATGAAAATTTTAAAGGCGGTATTTCAATAGCTGATGGCGATATTTACAATGACGGCATAACAGAAATTTTAGCAGCCACCCAAACAATTTCGCCAATTGGCAAATATGATTCTTTTAAAATAATTGAAATTGATATAGCCCGACAAAAGCTTTTTGCTTATTTTAAAGGTTTGCTTGAAAAAGAGTTTATAATATCCACAGGGACCTGGAAATTCCCAACGCCTTTAGGAAATTTTCATATTTATGCTAAAGTTCCGCTTACTAGAATGTCAGGCTATTACGGGCCAAATCATCCAGAAAATTATGATTTGCCAAAAGTGCCCCATGTCATGCCATTTTATAAAGATTATGCGATTCACGGAGCTTATTGGCATTGGCGATTTGGCACTAGAGTCAGTCATGGCTGTGTTAACTTGAAGTTGGTTGACGCAGAATGGCTTTATAAATGGGCTCATATTGGCACGCCAGTAAAAATTTATTCATCAAAATAATAAAAATAAATGAAAGAAGTTTATATTTTAGGGGCAAAAATCAATGATTTTTCTTTGAGTGAATCTATTGAGAAAATTAAAGATCATCTGGAAGCCGGCAAAAAAGGTTATATTGTTACGCCAAATCCTGAAATCTGTTTAATTAGTTATAAAGATAAGCTATTCCGCAGAATTATCAGGGATTCTTTTCTTTCCCTACCTGATGGTTCTGGTTTGAAAATCGGGGCAAAAATTTTTGGCAATAAGATAAAAAATATAACCACGGGCGTTGATCTTTGTTCAGAAATAATAAAATTAGCTGAACAAAAAGATTATTCAATATTGATTTTAGGCGGCAAGCAGGAAGTGGGGGAGAGAACAATTTCTTTATGCAATTATAAATATCCCAAATTAAAATTATTTTATATAAATGGCGGAAATTTTAATAATCAAGGCCGTAGTGACGATGATGATTTAATTGAAAAGATAAACAAGATTACGCCTGATATTATTTTTATATGCTTAGGAGCTCCCAAACAGGAATATTTTATGGCTAATAATCTGGATGCGCTTAATACCAAATTAATGATAGGAGTAGGCGGGACCATTGATTTTTTGGCTGAACAAATAAAAAGAGCACCAAAATCCTGGCGCAAACTTGGTTTGGAATGGCTTTGGCGCCTGATACAGGAGCCTTGGCGCTGGAAAAGGATTGTCAGAGCTGTTATAATATTTCCATTGGCTTGCTTATGGTGGCGATTTGGCAATTTATTTGTATATCGCAAAAATGTCGCCGGGTTTATTATTAACAAGCAGAAACAGATTTTAATAACTAAACATTCCCAGTATCATTATTGGCAAATACCCCAGGGCGGAGCAAAGAACGCCAAAACCAAGCAAGCGCTTGAGGAAGCTGTTTTAAGAGAAATGAAACAGGAGCTTGGTACTGATAATTTTAAAATTTTAAAAATGCTTAAAAATTGTTATAAATATAAATGGCCCAAAGGCAGGGATACATTGTTTGACAAATTTGCCGGCCAGAAACAAACTTTATTTTTACTTGAATTTTTAGGCAATGACTCTGATATAAAATTGGATTCTACGGAACATCTTGCCTGGCAATGGATAAGTAAAGATAATATTTTAGATAAAGTTAAAGATTTTAAAAGGCCTTTAATTAAAAAAGGCTTGAAAGAATTTAAAGACTATTTATAATTTTATGCCAAACTTAGAGCAAATTAGCCCCAAAGAATATGTCCCGCGTTTTAATAGTCTTGAAGAAATTGCCAAGCGCAGAAATGAATTGACCAGAGAACAAATTCTTTTGGAATTGACAAGGTTAAGATATGGCTTGAAAAATGAAACCATGGAATTAATTTCTTTGGCTAATAATTTTGAGCCTGGATTAAAAAAAGAATTTGTCAAATTAATCAGCTTGGTAGCTATGTCTGACGTGCCTAATATCGAAGAGCTTATTGAAAATGAAGAAAAAGAATTTTTATTGCGCGATATTAATTTTGTTAAAGATTTTAAACAAAAAATTATTCATTAATTTAATTTTTTTTATGAAAATAATTACTCGTTTTGCTCCCAGCCCGACAGGTTATTTGCATGTTGGGGGATTAAGAACAGCCCTTTATAATTTTTTATTTGCCAGGCAGAATAGGGGAAAATTTTTGTTAAGGATTGAGGATACTGACCGTTCGCGCTTGGTTTTGGGAGCTGATAAGAAAATAATAAAAATTTTAAAAGATTTTGGCTTGAAATTTGACAATAAGCCAGTTTATCAGTCAAAACGACTTGAAATTTATCAAAAATACGCCCGCCAACTTCTTGAAGAAGATAAAGCATATTATTGCTTTTGCACTCCTGAACGTTTGGAAAAAATGAGGCAGGAGCAGATGAAAAACAAGCAGGCGCCCAAGTATGATAAGGCTTGCTTAAAATTAACCCGGCAAGAAATTGAAAATAATTTAAAGCGAAAAATCCCTTATGTTATCCGCTTAAAAGTACCGGGAAATAAAACAATAAAATGGCAGGATATGATCAGGGGTGAGATTAGTTTTGAATCTAAAGATATTGACGATCAGGTTTTAATTAAATCAGACGGGTTTCCCACATATCATTTGGCTAATGTTGTTGATGATCATGAAATGGCCATAACTCATGTGATCAGAGGTGAAGAATGGCTTTCTTCCACGCCAAAACATTTGTTGATTTATGAAGCTTTTGGCTGGCAGGCTCCGAAATATGCGCACCAATCATTGCTTTTAAACCCCGACCGTTCTAAATTGAGCAAAAGGCAAGGAGATGTGTCTGTTGAGGATTATTTAGCCAAAGGTTATCTCAAAGAAGCTTTGCTTAATTTTTTGGCTACAATTGGCTGGACAGAATCCAAAGCTAGCAGCCAGGAGATTTACAGCTTGCAGGAATTGATTGAAAAATTTGACCTTAAACGGCTTAATAAATCAGGAGCTGTCTTTGACCTGGAAAAGCTTGATTGGCTTAATGGCTGTTATATCAGGCAAATGCCGCTGGCAAAATTAGTTAAGCTATGCCAGCCATATTTGCCCCAGATTAAAGATAAAAAATTACTGGCAAAAATTGTCAAGGTTGAGCAGGAAAGGCTTAAAAAAATATCTGATATTAGCCAAGATATTGATTTCTTTTATAAAGAGCCTGATTATAATCCCGAACTTTTAATTTGGAAAAAATCTAACAGGGATGCGGCTTTGGAAAATTTAGTCAAACTGGAAGATTTTTTACTTTCTTTGCCGGAAAAAGATTTTGCCGAAGTTGAAATTTTGGAAAAAAATATTATAGATTGGATTAAAAAAAATAATTACAGGGTAGGGGACATGCTTTGGCCTATGAGAGTTGCTTTGTCTGGCTTGCAAAATTCGCCCAGCCCGTTTGAAATTGCCTGGGTTTTGGGCAGAAAAGAAACTTTAGAAAGAATAGACAAGGCGCAAAAGAAGCTAAAATAAAAAATTGGATTTTGTTTGGCGAAAAAAAATGTTTAACGCTATCGTTAAACATTTTTTTTCGCTGAATTTAATTTATTAATAAAAATAGTATTATCGTAGCCTGTGTAATTTCCTAATCGCTGAAATTTTGCTATAATATAAATAAGATGAAAAAAGGCCAAAATTTCATTTGTTTTATAATTTTAGGCTTATTGGTTTTAAGTTCAGGTTTTGTTGTTGCTTCAGAGAATGATAATATATACGCTAATTATCCGGAGCTTGAAGAAATAAACAGGCAAATAGAGGAAAATAAGAATAAAATTGAAAATTTGAAAAAAGCCGCTGAAGAATACTCTCAAAAAGCTGATGAGTATAAAAAACAGGCTGTTTCATTGCAAAACCAGCTAGCTATTTTAGATAACCAGATCCTTAAGATTGAATTAGATATAAAGACTTTGCAGCTGCAGGTTGATAAAGCAATGCTGGAAATTAAAGCCATGGATTATCAGATTGACAGGGGAGAATCGGAAATTAATAGCCACAGGGAAAATTTAGTTGAGTATATTAAAGTAATTGATAAAAATGACAGGCGCTCTTATTTGGAAATTTTAATTTTAAACAATTCTTTTGCTGAATTTTTTAGCCAGCTTAATTATTTGGAAAGCCTACAGAATAATATCAAACAAACAGTTGACCGTTTAAAATTTTTAAAACAGGCTTTGGAAGTCCAAAAGGCTGACAAGGAAAGGCAGAAAAAGGAATTGGAATCTTATAAAGAACAGCTGAAAGTCCGGGAAACAAAACTTAAAGATGAATTAGCAATTAAAGAGATATTGCTTTTAGAGACCAAATCTTCTGAGATTAAATTCCAGAATTTATTGGTTGAATTAAAGCAGAAACAAAATGAGATAGATTCGGACATTTTGAATTTGCAAGAACAGGCTAAAGAAAAAATCAAGAGGCTGCGCAGCGGTTCAGACGAGCCCAGGTCTACTTTATTAGATTGGCCCTTGCCGCCGCCCCATGTAATTACAGCTTATTTTCGCGATCCAGAATATCCGTTTAGAAATATCTTTGAACATCCAGGCATTGATTTAAGAGCCAAGCAGGGGACTCCGATCAAAGCGCCGGCTCCTGGTTATGTAGCTAGGTCCAGAGACGCTGGCATGGGGTATAGTTATATTATACTTATCCACGATAATGGCATTTCCACGCTTTATGGCCATGTAAGCGCGATTTATGTTAAAGAAGATACTTATGTAAATTATGGCGATATCATCGGCTTAACAGGCGGTATGCCTGGCACAAGAGGCGCAGGCCCCTTAACCACAGGCCCTCATTTGCATTTTGAAGTCAGGTTAAATGGCATTCCGGTTAATCCGCTGGAATACCTTCCTTAATAATAACAAATAACAAAACTCAAAAGACAAAATAAATTAAAAATTTAAAATTTAAATAATAAAAATTTTCGATTTTGTGCTTAGGATTTAAGATTTATTTTGTTTTTTGTGCTTTGATTTTTGAATTTAAAAAAATATGTATCAAACAACTTCAGACAAAGTCATAGCCTTTATCTGGGCTTTTGTGACTAAATATCTTGTTTGGCTGGTCAGTATCGCAGTTCTTGTGCTTTGGTATTTTTATCCCGGATTTTTTGAGCAATTGGGCCAGTTTTTGCTATTTTGGCTGCCGGCGATAATTTTACTATCAGCCTTTATTTTTGCTTTATTAAATCACAAATTCAGGTTTGACCGGGACAGGGAACAGGGATTGGAGCAGTATGATATAAATGTTACCAGTTTTGAATTTTATTTGGTTGATACTATTGTTTATTTGGGGACAATAAGCATTTTAGCTTTGGGTTATATTTTGAGGGAAAAAGGCGTTGATGCGGTGGATTTGATCAACGCTTTAATTTTTTTCCTCTTGTCCAATTGTTTAAAACAAATTTTTTATAAAAAGATTTTAAGATGAAAGAAAATAAAATAAAATCATTTTTAAAATTGGTAATGTTTTTATTTTGCATAGTATATGTTTTTTTCTTCCTATTTTATGCAAATGTTTCTGCGGCTGAAACTTGCGAACAAAGATACTCAGATGGAGTATGTAAAGATGAAAGCGATTGCCAAGATCATAAAGATGTTAGCGCAGGGCTTTGCCCGAATAATAAAATTTGTTGTTTTAAATCTGCGGCTGATCCCCAATTAGATTTGCAGGTGCCAATCTTTGGTTATACAAAGGCTAAAAATTTGGCGGAATACATTACTAAAATTTATGAATACGCTCTTTTTGTTTTGGTCCCATTAGCCATCGTGGTTATTATTTGGGCTGGTTTTCTCTGGTTATTGGCTGGCGGTGATGTGCCAAAAATTTCAAATGCTAAAAAATATATTTCCGGAGCAGTAACAGGATTAATAATAGCTTTTTTGAGTTATATTATTTTGTCTTTTTTCGGTCTTACCACATTAACTTCCCTTCAGATAGAATATATTGAAGAAATTCCCTCGGAAGATCTAAACATACCACTTAATCCAGCTATAGATAAGAATTTTGCTACAGAATTAAGTTTAACTCCGACTCCCGGATCCATTTATTGCCCTAAAAGTGGCGGAGCGGCTGTTATGGAGCAAATTACTAAATCAACATATGGGAAGGTTACTTATAGATTTGGAGGAAAGGGGGGGAGGCCTCCTTATAGCGAAATAAAATCTCAATATATGCAATATAATACCTATTGCCCCTCGGGAACTGTTTGTTTGGATTGTTCTGGTTATGCCAATTTTGTGATAAAATGTGCTGGTTTAAAATCATATGGAGGAGGTACTTTTCATATTTTTGGTTGTGGCCAATGTCGTAATAGCGAAGTGATAAGAAGCTTTACTGCAACAAGCGTAAATGGGATACCATTAAAACCAGGCGATCTGGTTGGCTACCCAACCGGTTGTGAAAAGGATGTTATCGGACATGTTTGGGTATATGTTGGAAATGGTGTGCTTTATGAAAGTCGCGGAGGGCATACAGGTAGGCAACCTGGCAATGCTATAAGAGCTACTCCTTTTGGAAAATATAATTGGTTAAATAAAACAAAATGTATAAGAAGAATATAATAGTTAATATAATTTTTTTAAAAATATTTACAGTTTTGTTTTTATTTTTTTTGCCTTTCGCCATCTTTGCCCAAGAACCTTGTGAAACAAAATATCCTGACGACGGCAAATGCAAGACTGATTGTGAGGCAGGGGAGTATCATGATGATACAGCTGGATTATGCGCTACTGGCAAGTGTTGCCATAAATATGCGGCAGCGGTGGATTTAGCTTTGCAGGTGCCTATATTTCAATATACAAAAGCTGAAAATATCGCAGAATATTTAGTTAAAATCTATAATGTCTCATTATTTGTCATAATCCCGATTATAATTTTAGTTATAATATATTCGGGGATAATGTGGATTTTCGCTGGGGTAAAGCCAGATCTAGTTCAAAAATCAAAAAGCCAGATAATTAATGCATTCATAGGTTTGGGATTAATTTTATCTAGTTATATAATATTATCTGTATTTAGATTAACTGAATTAAGAGCGCCACAAATTGAATTTATAAAACCAATAGAAGTTATACCAGAGGCTACCTATACAAATATTACCGGACAACCTGTAAAATCTAAAAGCGAATATTATGCCTTAGGAGAACAAATTGCCAAGGAAAAAGGGCTGCACCCATGTTTTATGAAAGTTATGATAGACATGGAATCGGGCGGAAGAGCAAATGTTATCGGCCATGATGAAAACGCCAGAAATGAAGCTGCTAAAAAAGGTAAAGTTCCGGCCAGAAGAGAATTTCTAAAATCAGGAAAAACCTTCAAGGGAGTCTCATTTTCTCCGATGGCATCTGCTCCCTATGATTCAACGCAGAAAAACGATGATACCCCTGTTTGCGATAAAGAGGATTTATGTTTAGATTGGCGTTGGAGTCATGGCATTGGCTTGAGTCAATTTACTATTTCAGGCACTGTTGCTTCTACGGCTTTGGGTAAATGGTGTAAGTCAGGAGTGCCTAGCCGAGCTTTTGGAGGCAAGTGTTATACCGCGAAAGAATTATTTGATCCTAAGGTATCACTAGGAATAGGAGCGGATATGTTAAAGAGGTATCCTACGAGCAGGGCATATGCTGGTTTTAAAGCCTATAATGGTTCTGATGAATATGCTAGAGACGCTAAAGCTAGATTTGATAAATGTTGCGCTGAAAGGGGAGGATGTTAATATTCTATGATGTCTTATTGATTATCGCCTATGCATAAGAATTTAAAAATGATGAGAAAACAAAGCAAAAAAAATTTTATAATTATAATAATATTTTTGTTTTTTATTTTTTTGCCTGTTTCTCTTTTTGCCCAGGAACCTTGCGAAACAAAATACCCTGATGACGGCAAATGCAAGACTGATTGCGAGGCAGGGGAGTATCATGATGATACTGCTGGATTATGCACAACCGGCAAGTGTTGCCATAAATATGCTGAACCAGTAAATATTACTTTGCAAGTCCCTTTATTTGGCTATGTAAAAGCCCAGAATATCGCTGAATATATAATGACTATTTATAATACTGCTTTATATATTGTGGTGCCGATTATAATCGTGGTTTTGATATTTTCTGGCGCGCTTTGGGTTTTGTCCGGAGGAGACAAGGAAGTTATCTCAAAAGCTAAAAGCAGTATAATTAGCGCTTTTATAGGTTTGGGGATTGTTTTATTCAGTTATGTTATTTTGTCATTTTTCGGATTGACTGAACTAAGAGTTCCGCAAATTGAATATATAGATCACGAGGAAGATTTTGACATGGAACGCGTGGATTATAATAAAGGAGGTGTTTCTGGCGCTACAAATTATGAAAGCGTTGGCGGAAGTTGCTTTCCTGTTGTTACTGGAAGTTTAAAGCGTATAAGTTGGAATTTTGGATCGCCCAGGTCATCGAAAAGCGTAGCCGGCGCTCGTTGTCATGCTGGCGTAGATATTTATACTCAATCCCCAGGGCATGTAGTAGCAATTGCTGATGGGGTAGTTAAAAATATTTATCGTTTTATAACTTGTTCAAGAGGCTGGGGCGGTCCTGGTGAGACAAGTGCTGTGTTAATTTATCATTCATCTTTAGGAGCAACTGTTAATTACGGGGAAATAGATACTGCGAAAGTTGCCGTAAAAAAAGGACAGAATGTTACTGCTGGGCAATTTTTAGGAGTAGCTAGTCACTGCGGTATGCTTCATTTTGAATTATATCAAGGGCAGGTTTCTAGCAGTAAGGCTTGGTATCCTCCTACGCCAATTTCCCAAGCAAATGAATGTAAAATGAAATTCACTCCGCCGGCACCAATTATGGATCCCTCAAACACTATTAAAGAATTACAGGGGAAAATGTGCGGTAAAAATTAGTTTTTTGCGACACATGAGCAATTTACATTTAATAAAAATGCAAGAAATTTTTGAAGTCGCCTGTAAATGCTTAAAAGTTGCGGGCTTTACTTTTAGAGTTATGAACCGCCAGGCGCCAGTCAATACTGCCCGGAATTTTAAAGTTGGGTACACTAATTTAAAGACAAAAGTCATTGCCCTTGATATCCTGACGCCTAAAAGAAGGCAGCCTAAGAGCATTAATTCAATTTTACGCATCTTAGCCCATGAAATAGCTCATCATCAAAAAAAGCCCTATAAACAGTTTTATAAGGGCAAAATTATTACCAGGAGCCATTATCCGGCATTTTATAAACAAGTTAATAAAAATATTGCCAAATTTAAGAAGGATAGGGAATTGGGGGTGTATTTTCAATAAAAAAATACAAACAGTTATTCAGAGCGAAGCACGGAACCCTTGAAATTATGGATCCTTCCCTTTGTTCCAGATGACATTAAGGACTGTTTGTCTTTTTTTATTTGTTTATTCGATAGAGAAGTGGGTGTTAAGGCCATATTTACAAATATAATAGAGACGCACAATATATCTTATACGACGCCAAATAATGTGATCTAGTGATTTTATTCTTAATTTATTTAATTTAACCAATATTATTATATAGTATTTTTACGTATTCTTATATCTTTTATCTTTTTTATTAAAATGTTTATTTATCTTTTTATTATTTGAGTTTCTTTGCTTGAGTTTCTTTGCCTATATTATTATTTATTTTTTAAATTTAATAATTTTTTTATTAAATAAATCTTTTTTGAATTTACCATATTTAATAATATTGTTTTTGGTGTTTAGTATAAAAAAATAGCTAATTTTAGCTATTTTTTTATACTAATGATTCTAAGTAAGTCAATTTGGCTGTTGACAAGAAAACAATTATATGGTATACTTTATTATCTTAAAAGGAGGAAAAATGGCCAACAAAACAGAAAATAAGATCCGGTGTCCTTTTTGCGGCAGTCTAATGACGATCCTTCCGGATCGCGAGCAAGTCCAGTGTTTTAGCTGCAAATCCCCTTACAGGCTTGAGCTGCTAATCCGCTGGAATTTGCTGCCAGCTGCCACAACCCCCATAGTTTAAAATTCTATGGGGGATTTTTTTATACATTTTATTTTTTAAAATTATTTCATTTTATAATAAACACTCTCCCCCAGCCTTAAATCAATATAATCAACCGCTCTTAGATTTTCTTTTTTTATTTTTTCAGCGATTAAAATGTTTAGGCGGTTTAATTGGTTGGTTAGAGAATCAGCCAAATTAAAATAAATTTTCCAATCGCCTTCATTTTCTATGATGAGATATTGGGGCAAAATATTGGGTACGCTGATTTTTTTAATCCTCAAATATTCGCTTTTTCTTGCTTCATTAGCCAGATTTAATATAAATTCTATATCTCCTTGTTTTAAAACATAATCCCCTAGGTTTACTGGTTCTGGCGCTAAATTATCTATTTTTAAAAAATCATTATTATAGCTATTATCCTCCAGGGGGGCTAAATCGCCAATTTGAAAAATTTTAGGAGTTTTTAGCTTGTGGAATCTTTTTATGATTATTCCCTGCTTGCCAATTAGGTATTCTTGGTCGTCAGTTATCCATTTTAAAACAGCTTCTTTTTCATTTATAATTATCCTTAGGGTATTAGGCAAAATTTTTTCTATTTTAATGTCGTCCAAAAGGATTGCTTGATTAATTTTTTGTCTTAAATTCTTACGGCTGGAAATAAAAATATTTTTATTTTTAAAAACAAAAAAACGCTTTTGATTTAAAAAATTATTGGTCAAATCCAGAAGATCTTCAGTGGAAATAATTTGGTTGCCGTAGATTTCAATATTAGTTATATGATAAAAATCAGAAAAAATAAAAAAATACAGGCTGGAGACTATAATTATAATTAAAATAAGATTAATCAGGCGAAAAAACTTGAATTGCAGGATGCCCTTTTTTATTTTTAACGGGTTGCGGTAGCGCGCGCTCCTTTCTATTTTATACTTTTTGGAAAATAGGAGGTTTTTTCTTTTGGGGCGATTTTTAAATAGGCCTGTCAAAGAATATTTTTTCATTATGAAAATAATTTAGCTTTTTAAAAATTTAAAATCACTTTTATTTGGGTCCGATTTTATCCTGATTATTTAAGTAAGGACGCAAAACTTCAGGCACTGTAATAGAACCGTCTTTGTTTTGGTAATTTTCCAATATGGAGATTAAAAAGCGCGGACTGGGAACGGCTGTATTATTAATCATATGAACAAAATTTTTGTTCTTTTTAGAGTTTTTATATCTGACATTTAAGCGCCGTGATTGCCAATCTAAAAAATTGGAAGCCGAGCCTGTTTCGCCATAGCCGTTTTTGCTGGGAATCCAGGCTTCGATATCAAACATTTTATATTTGCCTGCGCCCATATCTCCGGTACAGATTTGCAATATGCGATAAGGCAATTTTAAGTCTTGATGCAATTCTTTTGAGATTTCAATCATCTCCAGGTGGATTTTATCTGATTCAGCAATATCCGCTTTGGTTAAGCAAACTTGTTCAACTTTCATAAATTCATGGACACGATAAATCCCTTTTGTGTCTTTGCCATAACTGCCTATTTCGCTGCGATAGCATTGGGAAAAGCCGGCAAATTTAATGGGTAGCTGTTTTTCCTCTAAAATTTCATCAGCATAATACGCCAATAGAGATGGTTCGGCTGTGCCGATTAAAAATTTGCTTTCTTTTTGCATTGACCCGTCTGATAGTTTGTCTGCATTTTCTAATTTATAAATCTCATCAGTTTCTGGATTATAAGTTTTACCTTTGAAATAACCGCTGCCAAATAGGACAAATTCTTTGACTATAGTTGGTGGAATAATAAGAGTAAATCCTTTAGCTATTAATTTGTTTAAAGCAAACATCATTAATCCCATTTGTAGCATTACAGCTTCATTTTTAACATAATAGCCTCGATAACCGCTTACTTTCGCTCCCCGCTCCAAATCAAGCAAATCTAAACCTTCAGCCAGTTCAATATAAGTTTTGGGCTTAAAATCAAATTTGGGCGGCTTGCCCCATTTAAAAATTTCAACATTGTCGTTTTCATCTTTGCCAATGGGAGTATCAGCCGACGGAATTGTCGGCACTTTGACCATTATTTCTTCAAATTGTGCTAGGAGTAAGTTATATTTGCTTTCAAGACTGGCTAATTTGTCTTTCAATGCCCTCCCCTCTTTTATTAGCGCAGAAGTTCTCTTTTTAGGATCTTTAAGCAAATTAGCGTTTTCATTGCGTTGGTTGCGCAAATTGTCCATTTCCTGAATTAATTTGCGCCTTTGGTCGTCTAATTTTAATAATTGGTCCCAATCAATGACGATTTTTTTATTTTTCGCAGCTGTTTTCAATTTTTTTAAATTCTCCCGGAGGTAATTTATGTCTAGCATATTTTTATAATTTTAGATTTTTAGATTATAGTGTTTTAGATTGTAGATTTTAGATTTTTAATACCAAAATTCTAAAATGCTAAAGCACTAAAATTCTAATCCTATTTTAGCAAAAATTGACAATTTGGGCAAGGTTTTATAAGATAAAATAGTTCTTTACAATAAAGTTATAAGGAGGAAAAATGAGCGGCTTATCAGGAGTTTTTGCGGTTAAGGGGGCTTGTATTTATGATCTTTATAATTT
>Ga0114946_10000132_pt1 | contig 42580 bp, 36 predicted proteins | sample WalLakDeSediment_FD_88676 | JGI IMG/M metagenome (GOLD analysis project Ga0114946, IMG submission 88676) | Lake sediment microbial communities from Walker lake, Nevada to study Microbial Dark Matter (Phase II) - Walker Lake 11/02/13 Deep Sediment | ecosystem: Environmental > Aquatic >... | reverse complement strand
AGACAATCCGGGCGAGCAGATCTTCGACGATTTCGACGGGGTGGTTTTTGATGGGCACCCGCTGGGGCGAAACATACTGGGCACACCCAAAAACCTGAAAACCTTCAGCCGCGATCACATAGCCAGGTTTATTGGCCGCAACTATGCCACCGAAGAAATGGTGATCTGCTCGGTGGGACGCATTCCCTTTTCTGATCTGATTCGCCTTGCCGGGAAATATTTTGGCCATGCGCCCCAAACCAGCCGCGTAAATGGCAGGCAGCCCTTTAAAGCTTACCAGCCCAGCCAAAAGGTTGTTAAACGCCGCAACCATCAGGCCCATTGCGTGCTTGGCGGGCCAGCATACCAGGCCGGTGATGATAGAAAAACGGCGCTGATTCTGCTCAATAACATGCTGGGCGGGCCGGGCCTTAATTCAAGGCTCAACATGGCTGTGCGCGAAAAACATGGGTTCTGCTACAACATCGAAAGCCACTACCTGCCTTATTCCGATTCGGGCATTTTCTGCATTTATTTTGGCACCGACCACGACTACATTGACAAAACGCTTTCGCTGATCCGCAAGGAGCTGAACCGTTTCAGGCAACAAAAGCTGGGATTTCTGCAATTGAAAAGGGCCAAGCAGCAACTTATCGGGCAGGTGGCCATTTCGTTTGAGTCGAACATAGCCGAGATGCTGAGCATGGGGAAAAGCATTTTGCTGTATGATAAAGTGGACAGCATTGAAGAGATCAACCATAAAATTGAAGCGGTAAGTGCGACGGAACTGCTTGAAGTGGCCAACGAAGTCTTCGATCCTGAAAGACTGAGCATGCTCACTTACAAACCCAGGTAAGCCATGATATCAGACAAAATTGAAGAGTACGCCCGAATGATGAGCGACCCTGAGTCGCCGGTTTTGCAGCGCCTGAGCCGCGAAACCCAGGCCAAGGTGCTGCGCCCGCGCATGCTTTCGGGACATATACAGGGAAAGTTGCTTGAGTTTATCAGTTGCCTGAAACCTTCGCGCAGAATACTCGAAATCGGAACCTACACAGGCTATTCGGCCATTTGCCTGGCGCAGGGGCTCACAGAAGAGGGGCTGCTGCACACCATTGACCACAACCCGGAACTGGAAGACTTTGCCAGACATTTTATTGTGGAAGCAGGCCTTGAAGGCAAGATTGTTCAGCATATCGGCGAAGCTATTGAAGTTATTCCCACACTGGATGAAGCCTTTGACCTGGTGTTTATTGACGCCGACAAGGAAAATTACGTGACCTATTTTGAAATGGTTTTTGACCGCATGCCACAGGGGGGGATTATTCTGGCCGACAATGTGTTATGGGACGGCAAGGTACTCGAACAACCATTGCCCGGCGACCATGAAACCTTGGGTATAATAAGGTTTAATGAATTCATTAAGCAGCACCAGGGAATAAAAAAACTTTTGCTCCCCTATCGCGATGGCCTTACTATTATTCAGAAAAAATAGCTGACCAGTTAAAAGGGATGCAGGCCCAACTCGAAGCCAAGGGTAAATCGTGGGAACTCATCAAGGCCATAACTTTCTTTAAAATGGTCTGAGAAGCGGTAGGTTGACTTTAACACGAAATTGCCGAATCCGATCCTTCCAAGCACTCCATAATCAAAGGGCTGCACATAATCGAGCTTTGATTTTTTTACCTTGACCCGCTCGCCGGTGGGCAGATCAAATGCATAAACGTATCGCGAAGCGAAATTCCAGTGACCATAAACCCCAAGGTCGACAAAGCGCCCAATGAAATCGCCACGCCGCTTTTGCCAGTTGATGCGCTGGTATAAAGCCAGGCCGGTTTGCACCAGTACCACTTTTTCACGCTTCAGCGGAAGCTCGCCGTTCAGGCTGGCCATTTGCCATTCGGACGGTGTATAACGCAGCCTGCGAAGGTTGATATCATATCCGACTGAATAATAATGCGAAAACTTCCTTTTGTATCTTAACCCATATTCATAGCCCCACGACTTAAACGAATTTATTGCCCCGCCGGGTCCATCAGGCCCGCCAAGAAACATGTTTGAACCAATAAAGGCATGGCGGTAATGTTTCCTGTTCATGCCCGTATCGGGCGTAATGGTATCTCCGCGCAGATCTTCGCGAAGAAAGATCTCCTGACCAGATGCAGGCAGACAAATAAAAAGTCCCAATAAAATCAAAAATACAATTCTAATTGGCATGGTTTCCTGAATTAAAATTCCCAGGTGGCAGTATAGCCAGCAAGGTGAACAATTATTTTTTGTCCGGGTCTGAATTCAGCCGGATTGAAATTCAACACATTGCAATTCTTCAGCAAAACGACGGAATACTCCAGCATACGGCCATCCACGTCTCTGAACTGATAAAAAACATAGCGATTGTGCCGGTCGTTGCCGATCTCATCGAGCGATTTCAGAAGGCTAATAACCTGCAGGCTGTCTTTGGCACTTTCAAACTGAAAGGTTGGTATGAGGTCTGCATTGCTTTCCCTGAAAAAGAAGTCGGCTCTTGGGGTTCCATAGCCTTGGGCGTAATCGTAATAGGGATATAGCCTGGCGCTTTTTTCAATGGCATCAAAAACCTGCCTGTTGGTCCAGTCGGGGTTCAATTGCCACACACAAGCCGCGAAGCCAGCCACCAGCGGGCTGGCAAACGATGTGCCCTTCGTGTTTTTAAACCCATTACGACCGGCGGCGTAGACCGAGCCAAGGGCCGACACATTGGGTTTCATGCGGCCGTCGGCAGTTGGACCCCTCGATGAATAGTCAGCCCTGAGCATGCCAGGGTGTTCAAGGGCGCCCACCGAAAGCACTTCAGTAACATCGGCCGGGGTTCCTATGATCTTCCAGCGGTCTTTTTCGCCTTCATTGCCGGCGGCATTCACAATCAGGATCCCCTTCTGAAAGGCAGTTGCAGCAGCCCTTGCCACCAATGAGCTCCGGCCGTCCATATCTTCAGGAAAGTACCGGTGATGAACATATCCCAGCGAAGAGTTGATGATATCGGCGCCCAGGCGGTCGGCCCACTCCACAGCGGCCAGCCAGTTCTTCTCTTCCGAGAAATACTCTGTCCATGTTTCAGTGCGTGCCAGAAGGAATTCTGCGCCTGTGGCCAGGCCCATGGGAATGCTGTCGACCATTCCGCCAATGACCGACATGACGCTGGTGCCATGGCTGTTGCTGCGAAAAACATGCTGCTGATTCCTTACAAAGTCGCGGGTGGCCACCACGCGGCCTTCGCTGATAATATGTCGAAATGCAGGATGCTCATCAACACCCGGAAAGCCTGCATCGAAAATGGCTATGCGCACCCCGCGGCCATCAATGCCGTTTTTGCTGAACCAGCTTCCATTTAAATGGCCGATGTGGGCCAAAACAAGCTCAAGTTGATCCTGGCTGAAATTGGGCGCAAAAGACTCTGACTCACCATGAGCCGCAGTGATCAATTTCAGCATAACTGGCTCAACCCTTTCAACAAAAGGAAGCAGCTCGACTTTCGCCATTTGCGATGGTGTGGCAAATACGCCCGCTGCATTAAACCATCGCGAAACCACGTCAACCGTGTCGACCAACAGGCTTAAGGCCGCAACATAGTCATCCCTTACGGGGAAATCAGTGGGATCAAAAAGGTCCTCGCCGTGCCTTATTCTCCTTTCAATGGCTTTAGGATGAAAAAAAGTATGGGGATCAAAATCAACACCCTGTTTGTCGGTAAAAAACACCAAGAAATGTTCAGCATTTTCGGTGGTTTGAAAAAATTGTAATGACTGGGCCTTTGCCGGCACAAAGGATTGAAGGAAGATCAGTATTACCGGCAGTATTAAGTATTTCTTCATCAATTAATGTTTACAGATTCTTGATGGCTTCGGCCATTTTTTCCAATTGCCAGCGCGGCGTGGATGTGGCGCCGCTTATCCCTGTGCTTTGGGCTCCTTCGAACCACTCCCTTTTGAGCTGACTTTGACTTGAAACCCAATAGGATCGCGGATTAACATTTTTGATAAGCCCGAAAAGGTAGCGGCCGTTCGAACTGTCTGGTCCGCTCACAAAAATAATCACATCATGACTTTCAGCAAATTTCTTAAGGGCAGGCCCACGGCGCGACACTTGCCGGCAAATGGTATCGTTAACTGTCAGCAGTTGATCAGGGTTTAATGAAAGTTCACTGATACGACCTTCTATAAGAATTTTCAGTTCATGGAAACATTCAAGGCTTTGGGTTGTCTGGCTGAAAAGAATTATGGGTTTGGAGAAGTCAATTTTATCAAGGCCTGAATGCTCGCCGTTCACCACTATTGCCTTATGTTCTGCTTGCCCCGAAAGGCCTGTCACTTCAGGATGCCCGGGCTTTCCAAAAATTACAATCTGGGCGCCGGGCTTTTCTTCAAAGGCTTTTTTTACCCTTTTCTGCAGTTTCAGCACCACCGGACAAGTGGCGTCAATAAGTTCAATATCGCTTTCGCGGATGGCTCTGTAGGTCTCAGGAGGTTCGCCATGGGCACGGATCAACATCCTTTTCCCCGAAAGGGTGCTCAGATTCTGGGTGCTGGCTTCTTTCAGGCCCTTTGTTTTCAGGCGGTTGGTTTCTTCATGGTTGTGTACAATATCACCCAGGCAATAGAGCTCACCCGGCCTGATGAGCGCTTCTTCGGCTCTTTTAACCGCGCGTTCAACGCCAAAACAAAATCCGCTGTGAGCGTCAATTTCTATTCTCATGAAACTCAGGCTGAGAGGGAACACTTGCCCCGAAGTTAAACAAATCGCTTATGCTGGTGCTGATGGAGATATGGTTCGGGGCTCCAGCCAGGTGATAGTTGGAGCGCCCGTAGTTGAGCTGGAAGCGGGCTATCTTTACGCCGAAACCCCATGAGAAACCAACGGTTGACATACGGGTGTCGACCTTCATTTCCTGACGACGACGGTAGTTGTAACCCAGGCGGAAGGCAAAGTTCGGGCTGGGGATAAACTCGGCGCCAAAGACCATGTGCCTGAGAAACTGATCAGCAATTTCGCTGACACGCTCGCTTGCAGTTTGCCCGTTTTCATTGCCCCAGTAGGTTTGCCCGGGCAATGCAATGGGCGACTGGTACGTAAGATCGTAACGGTGCAGGTTATGGGCCACGAACGAAAACCGCAAGGGTGCATTGGCGAGTTTTTTTGAAATGCCGAATACAAGATCGAACGGCAGGGCTTCGCTGTTATTTTCACGGAAGTGGGCTACCTGACGGCCTATGTTCCGCGCCACAAGGCCAGCAGCAACAAGGCGCTCAGGGTCAAGGTATGTTACCGAAACATCGGCGGCCAGACCCCAGGAAAAATATTCGTAAAGCGATGAGTAAATGGTTTTAATGTTGCTTCCAATAGAAAAGCGTTCGTTCAGAGGCCGGCCCCAGCCAATCATAAAACTATACTCCCCAGCCCCGAACTGCCCGAATGTCTGCCCGGTTTCATCGGCTTCGGTGAATGCTCCGTAATCGATGTATTGCAACGACGCGCTGAAAGTGCCAATCCTTTCAAAATTTTTCGCGAAAGCGACTGTACCATAATTGATGTCGCCAAAATAATCGACAAAGTTGAGCGAAAGGTGCGTACTCACTTCAGGCCTGAGCAAGGCTGGATAGATCAGCGCAGCCCCAAGGTCATGATCAAAGTCGGGAGCGGCATACCCGCCCATGGCGGTAACCCTGGCAGTAAAGGGCAACCCCAGAAACTCATAAGCCCTTCCGCTTTGCTGACCTGCAAGAAAGACCGGCCAACAACCGGCCAACAAAAAAACAATTGGTATCAAAAATCTTTTCAGCATCCTGCCTTTATCATTACTATCTGAAACGCATTTCGCGAAAGCGATATTATTAATCAAACACAACAAATACATTATTGTTGCAAGCTTCGTAGCTCATGATCGATAGCAAGCACCCTTGGAATGACCAGTTGCCGATCGTCGTTGTAAATTAAATAATCGGCCTTGCTGACCAGCACTTCCTGGTCGAACTGGTTTGCGGCCCTGTGCAGCACTTCTTCGCGCGAAACGCCGTCGCGTTTCATAACCCTTTCGATGCGCACATCAAGCGGGGCGGCCACTACAATGACCTTGTCGAACCGGCTGGCCAGACCTGTCTCAAACAAAATGGCCGCTTCTTGTATCACGTATAACTGATTCGCATGTGCTGAAACCCATTGATTGTAATCTTCCCGGACGAGGGGGTGGATAATCGCATTGAGCTTATCGAGCATGGCTTTGTTATTGAAAACCACTGCAGCAAGGGCCTTGCGGTCAAGCCCACCGCTTTTGTCAACCACCTGAGATCCGAACACATCTATCACCTGTTCCTTCACATCCTTGCGATCCAATAGGGCGCGGGCCCTGAGATCGGCATAAAATACCGGAACATCCAGTATCTCAAAAATTTTGCAAACCGTGGTTTTGCCGCTACCGATATTTCCTGTAAGGCCGATTTGGAGCATGCTAAGGGTGTGGATTGGTGGATTAGTTGATTGATTGGTTGATTAGTTATTGGTGTGATCGGTAAAATCGTTGTCAACCTGAGAATGTTATCAAGGCTGTTGTCGTTGTTGTCATGGTTGTTGTCGTTGTTGTCATGGTTGTCATGGTTGTTGTCGTTGTTGTTTTCTCAAAAGGGTGATGAAAAAGCTCCTTCTTTGACCTTTGAAATTTGTGAAAGTCGTGCGATTAATCCATGATCAGGAATTCGACGCTTGCCGGTCTGATGCTTTGAATGGAAACGAATTCGGGGAATGTTTCCACAAATACTTCCAGGCGGTTAGTTTCAGGCAATGCATCGGCGGGGCAAAGCACATGGGCTGTAAACATTGATGCTTCCACCCTGGCATAGTCCTTAAGCGACACCAGATAAGTTATGATAACCCTGTTTGGAAACAGCCTGACATTGCGGTGCTGAACCCCGCCTTCGTGGTTGCAAACCACCTGTAAGGCCATCTCAACGCTTGCTTCGGTAAATTCTTCCACCGGAAGGGTCAGCTCTATTTGTTGAGGCGTTACTGTAAGACCCAAATTAAAACCCGGGTTTTTGAGTGAAACGGTTTGCTGCACGCTCTGGCTGAGATTTTCGAACACAAGCGGTTCGGTTTCAATGGCCTGGAGGGTATCAACCATCTGGCGAGGGCCACGAACCAATATGCTGTCGGGAGAAATTATTACCGAACCATACTGACCAAATCGCCGCTCAAAAGTATATGAGGCGTTCAGCATCACTGGGAGTTTTTTTTCGGCGGCAAAGGCCAACTTCACAAACACTGTGTCGGGCCAGATACTTTCCAGGCTCCGGCCTCCATCGAGCTGTCCTGCCAGGCCCGACCTGAGCTGGCTGGGTGCCACGAAATGCCAGAGTTGGCCACCGCGTGTTGTCCGGCCCAGAGCACGGGCATCAACAACCAGGGTGTCACCGGGCATTAAGTACCTGGTGGCCAGCAAGCGAGCGCCTGTGGTTTGAAGGGTATACTGAACAATGTAGTGGCTTTGTTCGCTGATCACCACATCAGCAGGTACGTTTCCGATAACAACGGGCTGCTCAAAAACGGCTTGGGCTTCTCGCGAAAGCTTGATGAAAAGCCAGAAAGATGCACTGCAAAACAGACATATCAGGAAAACATACAACTTCTTTTTCCTGCCAGGGTAGCGCAAAGCCTGACGAAGACTTTTAATGGATCTCAGGTGTCTTATCATATTGCAATGCAAAACAAAAAAGGTTGTAAGTGGCGGCGTTTACCTTCAGCCAGATGGCCAAAAACAAACCCACCCTGCCAACCTTCTTTGGAAATATTAGCGGTTCTCAGTCAGATTCTCAGCAACGGCGTTTTGTGCCACGGCGGTCTTTTCAATCTTCAACCGGTTCTGGCCTTCCACTTCGATCATAAAGGTCTTTTCATGAACTTCGATGATCTTGCCATGGATGCCGCCAACGGTAATAATGCGGTCGCCTTTCTTAATATTTTCGCGAAATTTGGTCAGATCTTTCTGCTTCTTCATTTGCGGACGAATAAAGAACAGGTAAAAAACCAGTACAATCAGGATAAGGGGCAAAAAAGCGCCAATACCGCTACCACCGCCTTCAGCAGGGGGAGCCATTAGAATAATTGCGTTAAGAAAATTCATGTTCAGAAAATTTTAGGGTTAAGGATTCTTAATTTTGGATCACTTCGGCGGTTATACGAAGCACATACTCTTGCGGGGTGGCGTTTGTGACCACTCGTACCGACTCTGACTGGAAGCCTCGCCGGCCAGCACTGTTAAACGTAACATTGATGCGCGCCGAGCCACCCGGAGGGATTGGTTCTTTTGGATAATCACCCACGGTGCAGCCACAACCACTACGGGCATTGATAATGATCAAAGGGGCATTGCCCGTGTTGGTGAAGCGAAAATTGTAAGCCACCTTTTCCCCAATGAAAATGGTTCCAAACTCATGCTGGGTTTTATCAAAGGTAATCACAGGGGCCTTTTCTTCGCCAGAAGCAACTTGTTTTGTCTCTGAAGCGTTTGCTGGCGACTTGCTGCCACCGCTGCTGCAAGAGGCCAGCCCAAGCACCATAAAAACGGCTAAAAGGCTGAAAATTGACCGGATAGTGACTTGCAGATTATTCATAACTGAAATGTTTAACACACAAAGTTATTAAAAAGGCTTCAATGTTCAGGTGGTGAGCCCTTTCACATGTTTGTTGATTTTGTTGTCGCGCACAAACTCTTCAACAAGCTTGTCCAGAATACCATTAATAAAGACCTTGCTTTTTGGGGTGCTGTACATTTTCGATAACTCGATGTATTCGTTAAGACTAACCTTGACGGGAATTTCCCTGAATTTTAAAATCTCGGTCAGTGCCATTTTCATGATTATGATGTCCATCAGGGCTATGCGATCAAGATCCCAGTTCTGTGTCTTAGACGAAATTATGGAGTCCATTTCCTGGTGATTCAGAATGGTAAGCTTGAAAAGCTCGCGTGCAAACACCCGGTCTTCATCTTCCTTAAAAAGATCCATCAGAAAAAGGCCGGCTTCATTTTCAGGATCAACGGCTTTGATGGTTTTCACCAGCATCATATTTACCAACTCCCAGTCATCTATCCAGTAAATGGAGTTCTCTTCGTAGAACGAATGAAGAAGTTCGAAATTCACCAGGTCCTTCTTGATCATCCTGACAACAAATTCGCGGTCATCATTAAATGATGAATTTTCCTGGTTCATGTATACGTTGTAATAATTTTGCTGCTTGATATGAGCCAACAGCTTGCGTGCCAAGTCCTGGTTATTTCCCCATCCAATCTTGCGACGGCGGCAGTGCTCGGCAAGCACCGAATGCCCCGCTATAATGCGCAGCATCTTGTTTTCGATAAAACGGGGGTTGGGATTCAGGTCTTCCCAAGCGGGAAGGTGCTTGTTGCGGTTGTCTTCAATAATGCGCTTTTCCTGGTGAAACAGCTCAGCGAGGAGTGAAAACTGATACAGATAAAGGTCGAAGATCTTCTCTATTCCAAAAAGCAACTCTTTTTCGCCGGATGCCAAATCGTTGTTGCCCGACTGGAAAAAGGCATAAAGGCTCTGGAGCACTTTTACGCGCAAATGCCTTCTGTTCAACATATGATAAAAAATTCAAAATTTACAAGGAACCCATTGTTTCCGCACAAAATCAATATGAGCCTGACCGGAAACTTTGCAAAAGTAATGGAATTTTACATGCCCCTTTTAAAATTATTTGAAATAACCGGTAAACAATTTTTTCTGACACAATGTCGTTTTTTGTGTGAACCGTTTATTTCAAAAAGCGTTTAATTATTAAATGGTTTTATTTAAAGCTTAGGTGCTGATCAAAAATATGTCTTTTTACGGGCATTGTTTTTGATGATGATTGGCGGAACAATAATTCGCAGGTTCTTTAAAAAAAGAAAGGATTGAAAAATGGAAAACTTTGGCAGCCAGAACACGAGAGAAGATATTTTTTCCAAGGCAGTAAGGGCAGGAAAAAGAACTTATTTTTTTGACGTAAAAGCCACCCGCAACGAAGAGTTTTACCTTACCATAACTGAAAGCAAGAAACGCTTCAACCAGCAAACGGGGAAATTCTTCTTTGAGAAGCACAAGATATTCCTTTACAGGGAAGACTTTGACAAATTTAAGGAGGCACTTGCCGAGGCATTTGAAGCAATAGTTACTGCCCAGCCGGATGTGCCGGAGCGAAAATCGTTCAGCGACAGCGGCCCTGATGTTGATTCTGAAGATCTGGACGATGGCAACACTGACTCGCCCTTGACTTCGTAGATCAAATGCGGCGTTTTACTTTGACAACCCGTTCATTTGTCACAGCTTAGCAGTGTTTGTTTTTTTTAACAAAAAAAAGCCCCGTAAGCATGCTAAAATTGTAAATTTGCACTGGAGCAAAAAAAGGCTCCGGTTGATTTTGTTTTGTCAGACATTTCCTTCAAATTAGTCGGCAACCCAGGAAATGCGATAATCAATAGGTAAGAAAAAAGCCAATACAGAAATCAGAAATTCAACACATAAACAATGCTTCCTCCCCTGGTTTCACTTCAATATTGTTATTTGAGTGAAACCAACATTTTTTAAAGGACTATGAGTAAAGTAATTGCCATTGCCAACCAAAAAGGCGGTGTAGGAAAAACCACCACTGCCATTAATCTTGCTGCCAGCCTTGCGGTGCTTGAGCACAAGACCCTGCTGATCGATGCCGACCCCCAGGCCAATGCCACTTCAGGGGTTGGTTTCGACCCCAAGGTGGTAAAAACCAGCATTTACGAGTGCATTATCGATGATGTGGAGCCCCGCAACATTCTTTTAAATACCAGCACCCCAAACCTCGACCTGATACCTGCTCATATCGATCTGGTAGGTGCCGAGATCGAAATGATCAACATGCCCAACCGCGAAATGATGATGCGCAAGGTAATTGACCGCGTAAAGGGCGATTACGAATTTGTTCTGATCGACTGCTCCCCATCACTGGGTCTTATCACCGTTAACGCCCTGACGGCCGCCGATTCGGTAATCATTCCCGTGCAATGCGAGTACTTTGCCCTCGAAGGGCTTGGCAAGCTGCTTAACACCATTAAAATTGTGCAGTCGCGGCTGAATACCAAACTGGAGATTGAAGGCATCCTTCTCACCATGTACGACAACCGCCTGCGCCTTTCAAACCAGGTGGTTGAAGAAGTGCGCACCCACTTTCAGGACCTTGTTTTCGACACCATTATTCAGCGCAACACCAAGCTGGGTGAGGCTCCAAGCTTTGGTGAAACAATCATTATGCACGATGTACAGAGCCGTGGCGCCATTAATTATCTGAACCTTGGCCGCGAAATTTTGCAGAAGAACGAACTGACAAAAATCAATCAATCTGAAAAAAACATAGAAGTAGAATAATGAATGCCAAAAAAAGAGCATTGGGAAAGGGCTTGAGCGCCCTGCTCGACCAGTCGGGCATTGAGCCCCAATCTACCTACGATATTGAAAAAGACCTGCTGCCAGTGGGCACCATTGGCAAGATTCCCCTAACAAGTATAGAAGGCAACCCGTATCAGCCCCGCACTGATTTTGACGAAGATGCCCTGCAAGACCTTGCCGCATCAATCAAGGAGCAGGGAGTAATACAACCTGTAACAGTGCGAAAGGGCCAAAACGGTAAGTTTCAGCTCATCTCGGGCGAACGCCGCTGCAAAGCTTCACGAATGGCCGGCCTAACCGAAATCCCTGCCTATATTGTTATGGCCACCGATAATGCCATGCTCGAAATGGCCATCGTTGAAAACATTCAGCGCGAGAATCTCAACCCAATTGAAATTGCTCTGGCTTACAAACAGCTTATACAGGAATACGAACTTACCCAGGAGATGCTCAGCGAACGCCTGGGCAAGAGCCGCTCATCCATTGCCAACTACCTGCGTTTGCTGAACCTGCCTGGCGAGATACAGATCGGTCTGCGTCAGGACATAATCAGCATGGGGCATGCGCGGGCGCTGGTCTCAATTGACGATGTAATGACCCAGCTTGAAGTGTATCAAGACATCATTGCCCAAGAGCTCTCGGTTCGCGATGTGGAAGAGATCGTAAAAAGTCTTTCAGAGCCTACCGAAGAAGATCCGAAACCAACAGCCAAAAAAACTTCCACCCAAATCAGCGAAAAATACCAGCAACTGCAAACGCAGCTCTCTGACTTTTACGGCTCAAAGGTGCAACTTAAAAGCAAAGCTGGCGGAAAAGGGGCTATCGTGATCAATTTTTCATCTAAGGAAGACCTCGAACGCATTCTGAGCCTGATCAGAAAGTAAAAAAACGCGGAAGTGCCCGATGCCATTAAAAATAACCAAATGCCCCCGCAGCCCTTTCAAAAAAAAGCAGCCAGGTTGGGCCATGCCGGCAAGTTGCTTTTGGCATTGGTGACCTTACTTCCCTTTTATATTTTTGATGCTTTTTCGCAACAGCCGGCACCGGTAAACCAGGTCAACATGCCTTTGAAGGAAGAACTCCTTGAAGAGTCCAGAGTTCGAAGAACTCCATCACCCGGCCGGGCTGCCATGCTTTCAGCCAGTTTTCCCGGACTGGGTCAGGCATACAATGGCGCCTACTGGAAAATACCCATTATCTACGCCGGTTTTGGCGCCGTGGCTTACGCGGTAAATTTCAACAATACCGAGTACCAGCATTGGCGCAAGGCCTTCGTGGCAAAAGTTGATGGCAACCCAAACACCATCGACAATTACCCGGCATACAGCGATGCCGCTCTCAGAAGGGCCATGGAGTTCTACCGTCGAAACCTTGAGCTGTCTTACATCCTTGGTGCTGCGTTGTATCTGCTCAATGTACTTGATGCAAACGTGCAGGCACACCTCATGGACTTTGACGTGAGCCCCGATTTGAGTTTACGTGTTCAACCCCGGGTTGAAACCGTTCCCACTTTTGCCGGCCCGTTGGGTCATGCGCCCGGACTAAAAATCACCTTCAGGTTTTAATTATGAACAAACCCTTGAAAATAGCGATCATTGGCTACGGAAAGATGGGGCATGAAATAGAAAAACATGCCCTGGCCGTAGGTCATAAGGTGGTTTGCCTTGTCGACAATGAAAGCGATTGGAACTCTTTTCCCGGCAATGCCGATGTGGCCATTGAATTTACCACACCCGATACGGCGGTGAACCACATTTTGCGCGGTTTCGATGCCGAAATCCCCATGGTTTGCGGCACCACTGGCTGGCACAATCGCCTTCGCGAGGTGAGCATGATCTGCCTGGCCAAAAACCAGACGCTGTTTTACGCATCCAACTTCAGCCTGGGAGTAAATATTTATTTCGAGATCAACCGCAGGCTGGCTGGTTTGCTCAGCACCTTCGGCGATTACAAGCCTTCCATTTCAGAAACCCACCACATTCAGAAGCTTGATGCGCCAAGCGGCACCGCCATTGTGCTGGCCAACCAAATCATTGACGAAAACCAGCGCTTCAACACCTGGATTACGAAGGATGAGCAAAAGACCAGTTCAGAGATACCCATCGAATCGCTGCGCATCGACAAGGTGCCGGGAACCCATGTGGTAAGCTGGGAAGGACCGGCCGACAACATTGAAATAAAACATACCGCTCATAACCGCAGCGGTTTTGCCCAGGGAGCATTGATGGCCGCACAATGGGTTGTTGACAAAAAGGGCATATTTACCATGAAAGACTTACTTAACCTTTAATTTCAGCAAAATGAGCATTTACATGATACTCTCCCTGACGTTTTTTCTAGCTTCGGCTGCAGGACTCTGGAAAATTTTTCAGAAGGCAGGCTTGCCCGGCTGGTATGCCATTGTGCCTTTCCTGAATATTTACCATTGGTTAAAGATCATTGACAAACCCTTGTGGTGGTATATATTTGTGCTGGCGCCATTTATCAACGTTTTCACACTATTGCTCATGGTGGTGGAAACCCTGAAATGCTTCAACAAGCATGGGCTGGGCCAACAGGCGCTCGGGGTTCTTTTTCCTTTTGTTTACCTGCCTTACCTGGGCTTTGCTCCCAACGAGAAGTACGTTCATCCATCTAAACTGCCTGAGATAAAAAAATCGGGCTGGCGCGAGTGGGCCGATGCCATCATCTTTGCTGTGGTGGCCGCCACCATTATACGCACCTTCATGATAGAAGCATACACTATACCTACCCCATCGATGGAGAAATCATTGCTGGTGGGCGACTACCTCTTTGTTAGCAAGGTAGCCTACGGGCCAAAAATTCCAAATACACCTATTGCCTTTCCATTTGCACACCATACACTTCCACTTACAAAATACACCAAGTCCTACCTTGAGTGGATCAAACTCGATTATTACCGTTTCCCGGGATTGCGCACCATTAAAAACAACGATGTGGTGGTATTCAACTACCCCGATGGTGACACGGTTGCCCTTGAGCGGCAAAACGAAAGCTATTACGCCCTGATCCGCAATATGGGCCGCGAGCAGGTTTGGCACAACTATACCGTGGTGGCAAGGCCAGTAGATAAGCGCGAAAACTATATTAAAAGATGTGTAGGCATCCCTGGCGACACCCTGCACATTGTAAACGGGAAAATTTTTATAAACGGAACCTTGCTTCCCGATCCTGATGGCGTGCAACACAACTTCCAGGTGACAACAGACGGCACCCCGCTTACCCCCCGCTTATTCGAAAGGCTCAATATTACAAACTGGGGCATGCCGGCCTCAGGTGTGTACTACATTGAAATGAACGAGTCAGCTGCCAGGCAAATTGAGTCAATGCCCAATGTGGTAAGCGTGGAACAGTTCAACCGCCCTGCCCGAAGGTTCGAGCCATATATCTTCCCGCACAACCCTGCCTTCCCCTGGAATGAAGACAACTTCGGACCGCTGTTTATACCCAAAAAAGGCGCAGCGGTTGAGTTAAATACCCAGAATATTCACCTTTATGAGCGCATCATCGATGTTTACGAAGGCAAGGATCTGGAAGTTAAGGACGGCCAGATATTTATTGATGGCTCACCGGCCAGCAAATACACCTTCGAACTGGACTATTACTGGATGGTGGGCGACAACCGCCACAACTCTGCCGACTCGCGTTTCTGGGGCTTCGTACCTGAAGATCACATTGTGGGCCGTGCCATGTTCGTGTGGCTCTCGCTCGACAAAGACAAGAGCTTCCTGAGCAAGATCAGGTTCAACAAAACCTTTAGAGTGATAAGGTAAGTTTCAGGTTTATTCTCCGCTAGCCAGCGGATCATGAGCTCTCCGCTTATCAGCGGATCGGTTCAGGTTTCAGGTTCAAAGCTCCGGTGCTGTAATAGATTGGCGGAAGCCAGAAAAAGGTTTTTCTACCGGAGCAGAAATTTTTATTTCCGCTCTTAACAACATCAGATTATCCCGATTCAACCTACTCCCCTTTTCTCTATGCAAATTGCCCGATTTTTTTGTCACACGAAAAAATCTATTTTGTTATATTTGTAATCCTTTTGAAAAAGTAAGTCATTTAGATTTGTATTTTTTTTCAAAAGTAACTCACTTACTTTTTTCGTTTCATTAAAATCCGGATTACAGGAAATGAAAAACAAATATATCGACCTGATTGAACAGACTTTCGAGTTCCCCCAGGAAGAGTTTAAAGTAATTGATAACGAACTGTACTTTCATGATATCTGCCTGATGGATATCATAAAACAATACGGCACCCCATTAAAGATCAGTTATCTCCCAAAAATAAGCCAGCAGATACAGAAGGCCAAGCGTATGTTTAACGTGGCTATGGCCCGTGTTGATTACAAGGGCGAATACCATTATTGTTATTGCACAAAAAGTTCGCACTTCAGTTTCGTGCTTGAAGAAGCCCTGAAGAACGACATTCACATCGAAACATCATCAGCTTTCGACCTTTACATTGTAGAAGAGTTGTACAATTTGGGTTTAATAGATAAGAACAAGTTCATCGTTTGTAACGGCTTTAAAAGACCGCTTTACACCCAGAAAATCAGCGAACTGATAAACAACGGTTTTGAGAACACCATCCCCGTGCTCGATAACAAAAACGAGATTAACGCTTACGCGGAACTCATCGAGAAGAACAAAAAGGTGCAACTGGGCATTCGTATTGCAGCCGAAGAAGAGCCCATGTTCGAGTTTTATACATCGCGCCTTGGTATTCGCTATAACGACATAGTGCCCTACTACCGCGAGAAGATTGAGAAAGACCCGCGCTTTACACTTAAGATGCTGCACTTTTTTATCAACACCGGCATTAAGGACAACGCCTATTACTGGAACGAGCTTTCGAAGTGCGTAAACGTATACTGCGATCTGAAAAAGATTTGCCCCGACCTTGACAGTCTGAACGTTGGCGGGGGCTTCCCCATCAAAAACTCTTTGGGTTTCGAGTACGATTACGAATACATGACCGAGGAGATCGTGGCCCAGATCAAGAATATCTGCAACCAGAACGGCGTTCAGGAACCGCATATTTTTACTGAATTCGGCGCATTTACCGTGGGCGAGAGCGGCGCAGTGCTATACTCAATCCTTGACCAGAAGCAGCAGAACGACCGCGAGCATTGGAACATGATCGATAGCAGCTTTATGACTACCCTGCCCGACATTTGGGCAGCCAAACAACGGTTTATATTACTTGCTGTAAACAACTGGGACAGCGAATACCAGCGCGTAAACCTTGGAGGGCTCACCTGCGACAGCCAGGACTACTACAACGCCGAAGCCCATGCCAACGCCATATTCCTTCCAAAAATCCGCGAAGAAGAAACCCAGTACATTGGCATGTTCCATACCGGAGCCTACCAGGAAAGTCTGGGCGGTTTTGGTGGCATTCAGCACTGCCTGATACCTGCACCAAAACTGGTGATCATCGATAAGGACGATGAAGGCGAATACACGACCAAACTCTTCGCCAAGGAGCAAAGCTACAAATCAATGCTCAAGACCCTTGGGTTCTGATTTTTCTGGCTTTCGCCGAAAAAAACATTAATGGGGAACTAAGCAGTTCCCTTTTTCGTTAATTGATTATTGAAAGGCTTGCAGACAGCTTATAATTTCTGCTTTACAATACTTTTCTTAATTTTGCATGTCTTAAAAAAACATTCCACAACCGGATGGAGAGAAAGCCCAGAAATATAAAGAAAAATACTTTCAGGGGAAAGAAGCAAAAGCGCAGCGATCTTGATGGCAACGAACTTTCAGGAAAATCATTCAGAGAGTTTCTGCGCAGCAAACGCCTCCGTAAAACCATAGGGCTGTTTTTCATCCTGCTCTCGGTATTTTTGGTGCTCTCCTTTGTCTCCTATCTGTTTAGCTGGAAAGCCGACGACTCAATACTTGATGGCAAGGTTTTCAATTGGGACCTGCTTGTTGATGCAAGTATTACCGCCGATAACATGATGGGCCGTCTGGGTGCCATCACAGCGCATCTCTTCATTAAGAAATGGTTTGGCATCTCTTCCTTTCTTTTTGTGCTAATGTCGTTTATAGCAGGGTTTAAATGGCTGTTTGGCCATAGCCTGCTTCCGGGCTGGAAAACCCTTCGCTATTCGGTATTCTTTCTTATTTGGATCTCGCTGTTTTTTGGAGCCATCATTCATTCAGGGCCGCTGCTTATTCTTGGCGGGGTGTTTGGCTACCAGTCAAATGTTTGGCTCAACGGTACCATTGGAAGGTTCGGCACCGCCATGCTCTTGCTCTTCTCACTGGGAAGCTTCCTTATTGTTGCCTACGATGCCAGCTTTACTGCCATTGGCAGGTTCATTGCAGGATTGTTTAAAGGAAAAGTTCCGGAAGAAGCAGAAGAAGGCGACATAGAGCTTGAAATGGAAGAGCCAGGTCAGGAAGCCGAAGTAGAACAGGCTGAAGCGGAAGAAGATCTTTACCCTGTGGAGATTACCTTCGGAGAAGAGGAACCTGAGATCAACGTTCCGGAAGCTGAACCAGAGGCTGTGCCGGTTACAAATGGCCCTGCATTTGAAATTATTGAAGGCGACGGAAAGATCACCGGACATAACTATCAGGCCATTGACGACCCTAATCAGTTTGGCGCCGATGGCGATATGCCCGACCTGTCGCACCTTGGGCAATACGACCCCACCCTTGACCTGCCCAAATACCAGATCCCCGACCTTAACCTGCTCGACGACCGCGGAAGCAGCTCCATCCATGTAAACAAGATGGAGTTAGAGGCGAACAAAAACAAGATCATCGAAACGCTCAACAACTACTCGATACAGATTGAGCGCATCAAAGCCACGGTGGGGCCAACGGTAACATTGTACGAGATCATACCCGCCCCGGGGGTGCGTATTTCGCGCATCCGAAACCTTGAGAACGACATTGCCCTGAGCCTTTCTGCCCTTGGAATTCGTATCATAGCACCCATCCCCGGAAGGGGAACCATTGGTATTGAGGTGCCCAACAGCAATCCTGAGATTGTTTCCATGCGGTCGATCCTCGCCAGCGAGAAGTTTCAGAACTCAACCTTTGAGCTTCCCATTGGCTTGGGAAAAACCATAGCCAACGAAACCTTTATCACCGACCTTACCAAGATGCCCCACCTGCTGATGGCCGGTGCCACCGGACAGGGCAAATCTGTGGGGCTCAATGCCATACTGGCATCCATACTTTACAAGAAGCACCCTGCACAGGTCAAATTCATTTTGGTTGACCCGAAAAAGGTTGAGCTGACCCTTTTTTCGAAAATCGAGCGCCACTTCCTTGCCAAGCTGCCCGATGCAGAAGAGGCCATCGTAACTGACACGCGCCAGGTGATCCGCACGCTCAACTCGCTCTGCATCGAAATGGATAACCGCTACGACCTGCTTAAGGATGCCCAGGTGCGTAACATTAAGGAATACAACGCCAAGTTTGTTGAACGCCGCCTGAATCCAAATCATGGCCACCGTTACCTGCCATACCTGATCCTTTTCATTGATGAATTTGCCGACCTGATCATGACTGCCGGCAAGGAGATTGAAATGCCCATTGCCCGCCTGGCGCAGCTTTCGCGTGCTGTTGGTCTGCATTTGATCATAGCAACCCAAAGGCCATCGGTAAACATCATTACGGGTACCATCAAGGCCAACTTCCCCGCAAGGGTGGCCTTCAGGGTAACATCAAAGATCGACTCGCGCACCATTCTCGACAGCGGCGGGGCCGAGCAACTCATTGGCCGCGGCGATATGCTGCTATCTACCGGCAGCGACCTGATACGCCTGCAGTGTGCCTTTATTGACTCGCCCGAGATCGACAGAATAACCGAGTTTATTGGCTCACAACGCGCCTATCCCGATGCTTTCCATTTGCCCGAATACTATGATGAAGATAGTGGCGACGCCGAACCTATTGACCCATCAGAGCGCGATGACCTTTTTGTTGAGGCGGCCCGCATTGTAGTAGCCACGCAGCAGGGCTCCACATCATTGCTTCAGCGTAAGCTTAAGCTGGGTTATAACCGGGCCGGACGTATCATCGACCAGCTCGAGGCGGCAGGCATTGTCGGTCCGTTCGAAGGCAGCAAGGCCCGAGAGGTAAAAATTAAAGACCCCGTGGCTTTGGAACAAATTTTGCGTACTGATTAAAAACCTGAAACTTAACTGAAATGAACAAATACCTTTCTCTTGCACTGATTACCCTTTTTTCCTTTTCAATTGTTAATGCACAGAGCCAGCAGGAGCGTGCCGCAGAAATAAAAGGTGAACAACTTTTAAAGGAATCCAGCCAGCACATTAAGTCTTTCCGCACGCTGAAGACTTTCTTTACCTATGAAATGGAAAACACCAGCCAGAATGTAAAGGAAACCATGAAGGGTGAACTGCTCTCGCAGGGCGACCGCTACCACATGAGCCTTTCAGGAAACCTTTTTATCTCAGACGGAACCAACACCTGGTCGTACCTGAAAGACATGAACGAGGTATATATCAACACGCTTGAAAACAGTGAAGGCGGCCTTACGCCTACATCCATACTTAATGAGTTTGAGACCCAGTTTCGCGCAAAGCACATAAGGCAGGAAACTCACCAGGGAAAAAGGGTTGAGATCATTGACCTGGTGCCAAAGACTCCCCAGGCTTTTTACAAATACCGTGTTGCGCTCGACGCCAATACAAAAATGCTGGTGTACACCATTGCCTATGACCGCGAAGGCGGCACCTACACTTACTCCATGGACCGCATTGAGACCAACCCCAGCATCCCTGCCGGACAGTTTACCTTCAATGCTTCCAGATTTCCTGGTATCGAAGTGATTGACCTGCGATAGAAACGCTTAATTTCCCAAAACAGGGCGAAAAACGTTTTCCCTTCGGAATTCGCGATGACGGTAAAGGATAAACTTAAGGTTTTCCCAACCGTCATCCTGATTTTGTAATCTTTCGAAAACAAATGGGCTTTCAATGCCAAGGCCATTCAGTTTATTCATGCAGCGTGGAAATTCCTTTCCGAATGTTCCCAATGCATTGAAAAAGAAATAGCCTGTCTGCACCCCTTTAAAGGCATAATCGCTGGGTTCGGTTTTGAACACTTCGCGGTAACGGTAAACAAAATTACGTATATGCTGGTCGCGGTATTCAACAAAGTCGGGCGAGAAGATATGAACTTTCAGGGTTTCGAAATAACGGGGATCGATGGTCTGATAGTCAGCCCAGCGAGGGATTCCGAAAATTGTGATATTGAACTGGGTTGAAAGCAGGTTCAACTCCCGCAGGTAATTTGAAAGAAAAGCTTCGCCATCGATGAGTGTCACCAGCACATTTTCCTTCTCACGGTCAAAGGCATTTACCAAACCCCCAATGCCGCTGGTGCGGAACACGATCTCCTTTATTTCCGGACCGGACTGGCCGGGTCCCGGCCTGGTTTGATTCTGCTGTAAAAATAAGCTGTCGCTGGTTACAAGCACATTGCTACGGTGACTTCCAATGAGTGCCCCATTTATAAAATAACCGTTGATCTTTGCCATGTTAAGACTGTCGCCAAATTGCCTTACCAGGGCCATTTCTTCCATAATAGATTCCTTGAAACCAGTAATGAGATCTTTGGCCTGGGGCTGATCGTTGTGAACCAGGATAATATTCTGCGATGGATAGGTTCGGGCAATGTATCCTGCCAGGGCATTGATCTGTACTTCAAGCGAGGGACTGACCTGGAAAAGGTTTGGAAACCTTTTCAGCTGCGTGGGGTCGTCGAGAAGGGGCGAAACAACCGGGATACTATGGCGCAGGCCGAATCCGGCCACATAGCCAAGTGTTTCGCGGTAAAACGGCCCAATGATCAGGTCCAACCGGTCGAAACCAGGCCTTTGGGTCAGCTCCCTTAACGAAGCCAGGTCGCGGGCTACATCAAAAACGTGCAGCGTAATGTTAACGCCTTTTTGCCTGATAGAATCAAGGGCAACCAGTATTCCCTGGTAATAGGGCAAAAAAGTGAAAGAGACATGGTCGGCAGGAATGACTGTGGAAGCAGCGCTGAACTGGTCTAGGAAAAGAGGTATCAGCAATGCTACATTGTAATGAGACTTTAATTGCGGATTCAGACAGTAGATGTCTGTGTCTTCATCGTCGGGCAGAGGTTCGGCAGGAACAAATACGAAACTTTCAGGCGGAATTTCGCCGGGGGCCATGTCCCTGGCCACTTTGGCAGGGATCCTGATTCGCTGGCCGGCCTGAAGACCCAATTGTTCTATATCGGGGTTCAGCTCAGAAAGCTCTTCAGTGGTGATTCCGAAACGGTTTGACAGTCCGTATCTTGTTTCACCCGGGGCAACAAGGTAATAGAAGTATTCTACCTCACTGGTTTTCTTAACGGGAATTCGCAGGATCTGCCTGTATCGAAGACCACTGCGGGCCTCGGGATTATGATGAAGGACTTCTTCCTGTGTAACATCGTATCGGCGCGAAATACCGAAAAGGGTTTCGCGCCGGGCCACTTCATGCTCAATAAACTCTGTGGTCTCAACCGGAAATGAATAAAACTGCCGGGTTTGCGAAGGTGGCTGCACACCTGAAACCGGACTTGCCTGCTGCACCGGAGCTTCAACCTTTACCGCCCCGGCAGAAGGAATTCTGATCACCTGTCCAATGCGAACAACCTGTATCAGGTCTGGGTACTGCGGGTTTGCATCGGCAATTTCGCGAGGTGTCACTTCATACGCCCTGGCAATGCTGAAAAGGGTATGACCCTGTGTGACCGTATGTAAGTAATATGTTTTCCCGTTTAAGGTTTCTTTAATTTGGGACTTGCTAACGGGTGCCGGCTCAAACTGTGCAAAAGTCCAGAATGAATTTACCATTATGCACAAAGCCGTTAAAATATATGCAGTTCTTTTCACAACCAGTGTTTTTCTTTCATAATTATTACGAAACAAAACGGAAAAAATTGCTGAATTTATTGGTTACTCCCATTCAATAGTTGCCGGGGGTTTTGAGCTGATGTCATAAACAACCCTATTTACGCCCTTCACCTTATTAATGATTTCATTTGAAACCTTAGCAAGAAACTCATAGGGCAGGTGCACCCAGTCGGCGGTCATGCCATCGGTCGATTCGACAGCGCGCAGGGCCACCACATTTTCATAAGTTCTTTCATCGCCCATAACGCCTACCGAATGCACGGGCAGCAACACTGCCAGCGCTTGCCATACCTTGTTGTAAAGGCCGTTGTCGCGCAAAGCCTTAATGAAAATATGATCCACTTCCTGCAAAACCCGTACCTTTTCGGGGGTTATTTCGCCAAGAATGCGCACACCCAGGCCCGGCCCGGGGAAAGGATGCCGCTGGAGTAAACCGGGAGGAATACCCAGGGTGGTACCAACCCTGCGAACCTCATCCTTAAAAAGGGAACTCAGGGGTTCGACTACTTTCAGTTTCATGAAATCGGGCAAGCCGCCCACGTTGTGGTGCGATTTAATGGTGGCCGAAGGGCCTTTAACTGATACCGACTCAATCACATCAGGGTAAATGGTTCCCTGCGCAAGCCAGGTCACATTCTGAATCTTATGAGCTTCTTCATCAAACACTTCAATAAAAACGCGGCCAATGGCCTTGCGTTTCATTTCAGGTTCGCTGATACCCTTAAGGGCATCAAGAAACCGGTCGACGGCACGAACGCCTTTTACGTTCAAACCCATGTCGCGGTATGAATCGAGCACCTGCTCAAACTCATTCTTGCGCAGCAGGCCATTATCAACAAAAATGCAATGTAGCTGAGCTCCGATGGCTTTATGAAGCAGCACACCTGCCACGCTCGAATCTACCCCGCCCGACAAGCCCAGCACAACCTTATCGCTGCCTAATTTCTCCTTCAGCGCATCAACCGTGCTGTGAATGAATGATTCGGGGGTCCAATCCTGGCTGCAGCCGCAAATGTCAACAATGAAGTTATACAGCAACTCCATACCCTGGGTTGAATGGTATACTTCGGGATGAAACTGCAACCCAAATGACAGTCGGTCGCTGGCTTTAAAGGCTGCAATACCTATGTCGTTGGTGCGGGCAATGATCATGAAGTTTTCAGGCAGGCGGGTGATGGTGTCAGCATGCGACATCCAAACCTGAGAATGCATTTCAATACCATGCAGCAAAGGTTCTGCGCTGTCAACAAAGGAAAGATTCGCGCGGCCGTATTCGCGGGTTGATGAAGCCTGTACTTCTCCCCCGTTCTCCTGGGCCATGAGTTGGGCACCAAAACAAACCCCCAGCAATGGCACCTTGCCATCGAAACGACCAAGCTCTATGCGCGGAGATCCGGCATCGCGCACGCTGTAAGGGCTGCCTGAAAGAATCACGCCTTTTACATGCGAAAGGTCTTCAGGAATATGGTGATAAGGGTGAATCTCGCAATAGACATTCAACTCCCTTACACGTCTGGCAATCAGCTGGGTATACTGTGAGCCAAAATCTAGGATCAGAATCATTTCTTGCATATGCAAAGATAGTAACTGAAAGTTTACCTATAACCCAATAAATCATAATATCGAACAATTCTGCACATTTAGTAATTTTGTAAGGGATTATAAAACACATGCCATGCATTCAGCCGAAAAGTACAGAGAGTTTATAAGCAACCTGCCAGGTAATGTGAAGTTGGTAGTTGTAAGCAAAACCAAGACACCCGAAGATATTCTTGATGTTTACAATGAGGGCCATCGCCTTTTCGGCGAAAATAAGGTTCAAGAACTTGTTCCGAAATACGAAGCCCTGCCAAAAGACATTCAATGGCATCTGGTTGGGCATCTGCAATCCAACAAAGTGAAATATATTGCGCCTTTCATTGGCATGATCCATTCGGTAGACAGTCTTAAGCTCCTGAAAACAATTAATAAGGAAGCCAATAAGAACCACCGCGTAATACCCTGCCTGCTGCAAATTTACATTGCAGAGGAAGAAACCAAGTTCGGACTTTTTGTGGAAGAAGCCGCCGACATACTGAGTTCAGGGGAGTTCCGGGAACTAAAAAATGTGGAAATCAGGGGCGTCATGGGCATGGCCACCTTTACGGAAGATATGGACAAGATAAGGCAAGAGTTCAGAAGCCTTAAAACCATATTTGAGTTGCTGAAGAAAAAATTCTTTGCCGACCAGCCGCAGTTCTCCGAGATATCAATGGGTATGTCTGACGATTACAGGGTTGCAATAAAGGAAGGCAGCACAATGATACGCGTTGGAAGCGCTATTTTTGGACCCCGGTATTATTAAATTTTCCCTGTATTTTCAAGAATCGCACTTAAATCATGAGGGAAGGGTGATTGTTTCAGTAAAAAAGGTATTTTTGACTGAATGGAAGGAATGGTAATTATTGGGATAACTGGCACTCTGGGAGCCGGTAAGGGAACCGTAGTTGAATATCTTACTCATCAAAAAGGATTCCTTCATTTCTCAGTCAGGGCTTACCTTACGCACGAGATTGAGCGCCGGGGCATACCGGTAAACCGCGACAGCATGGTTTTGGTAGCCAATGAGTTGCGAGAAAAGAACAGCCCGAGTTATATCATTGAGGAGCTTTACCGTGAAGCCGCAGCCCATGGCAAAAATTGCGTAATAGAAAGCATCAGAACCCCGGGCGAAATCGATGCCTTGCGCAGCAAGCCCTATTTCTTTCTGCTGGCTGTTGATGCTGATCCCGAGATCAGATATAACCGTATTCGCAAGCGAAAATCAGAGACCGATAATGTTTCGTTTGAAACATTTATCAATAATGAGCAACGCGAAATGCACTCTGATGACCCCAGCAAGCAGAATCTGGCAGAATGTATCAGGCAGGCCGATTATGTCATCCTTAACAATGGCAGTATTGAACTGTTAGATAAAAATACCGAAGCTTTTCTTGAGTTTATCAAAACCCGCTAAATCAAAAAAAATGGCAGATACTCCCGAAACCCCTTTATATACCCGCCCTAGCTGGGATGAATATTTCATGGAGATTGCCCATACGGTAAGCAAGCGAGCCACCTGCGACCGTGGCCGCAGCGGTTGCGTGATTGCCCGCGACCGGCAGATCCTTGTAACTGGTTACGTGGGTTCACCCAAGGGCCTGCCACACTGCGATGATGCAGGCCACCAGATGAAAAAGGTGCTGCATGAGGACGGTCACACCACAATGCATTGTGTACGAACGGTTCATGCCGAGCAAAACGCTATTTGCCAGGCAGCCAGGCTGGGAATAAGCATCGAGGGCGCAACGCTTTATTGCCGAATGACACCTTGCCGTGTTTGCGCCATGCTGATAATAAACTGTGGTATTAGGCGGGTGGTTTGCGAAAAAAAATACCACGCCGGCCAGGAGTCAGAACAAATGTTTGCCGAGGCAGGCGTGGAAATATCCTATTTTACTGACGAAGTACTGAAGTACCAAAACCAGTAGCTACCTGAAGATTTTAACTTCCTTTTCTCCGGTTGACTTCAGGTAACCCCTGAACATAGCGGTGGTATTGAAAGGCATGGCTACATTACCATCCTTATCAACGGCAATGATGCCACCATTGCCACCTTGTTCCTCAAGTTTCTCCATCACATTGTTGTTGGCGGCTTCTTCGATGGTTTTTCCCTGGTAAAGCATTTGTGCTGAAATATCATAGGCCACCACATTGCGGATAAAGTATTCGCCATGTCCGGTTGCTGATACCGCACAGCTTTCGTTGTTGGCATAGTTTCCGGAGCCAATAATGGGGCTGTCGCCGATACGGCCAAAGCGCTTACCCGTCATGCCACCCGTTGATGTAGCAGCGGCCAGGTTTCCATGCTGATCGAGAGCCACGGCACCCACGGTTCCCATTTTTAATTCGGGATCGGTATGGCCACGCAATTGAGTGTTACCCCTTAAAAATTCGCGGTACTGTTCCCAGCGTTGCTGATCGAAGAAATAACTCGGGTCAACAATTTCGAGGCCCTGTTCAAAGGCAAACTGCTCAGCTCCCCTACCCATTAGCATCACATGCGGAGAGTTTTCCATGACCTTGCGTGCCGCTGTTATTGGGTTCTTAACGTTGGTAATACCGGCTACTGCACCTGCTTGCAGGCTTTGACCATCCATAATGGAGGCATCAAGTTCATTTCGCCCTTCAAAGTTAAACACAGCACCCTTGCCGGCATTGAACAATGGAGAGTCTTCAAGAATCATAACAGCTGCAACCACCGCATCCATGGCACTGCCACCAGCCTTCAGTATGGCCTGGCCGGCAAGAAGCGCATCATTGAGCTTGACAGTATACTCAAGTTCGCGTTCAGGGCTCATCCGTTCGCGCGACAAATTACCCGAACCGCCGTGCACAACAATGGTGTATTTTAATTGGGCTGAAACAAAACCTGAAAACAGAAAAATAAAGAGTGCAAAAAATGCAAGAACCTTTCTCATGTTAAAAAGGAATTATTTCTGGTTCGACAAATATTCGGCATTCAGCTTCTCGAGCACATCTGCAGTAATGTCATGCTGTTCTTTGGCATAAAGAATTCCGCCTCCTTTCGAAAAACCAAGAATGTAATCATAATCATAAGCCTGATTATAGCGTTCCAGGAATTCAGTGATCTTTTCAAGCAGTTCGTTGTTCATTTCGATTTCTTTCTGCATCAGGCGGTTACTGAATGAATCGTTGAGCTGGTAAAGCTCCTGCTGCTGAAGCATCAACTCCTGCTCCCTGGCTTGGGCACGCTCCATGCTTATTGTACCTGCCTGGATATCGCGCTGGAATTTTTCGACTTCTGCCTGAAAATTCCTTTGGCGGCGGCTCAGGTCATTCTCCATTCGTGTCTGTTCGGCCTGAAAATCTTCGCGCATCTTTTTGGCCAGTTCATAGTCTTCCATCAACTTATCTGAACTGATATAGGCAATGCTTGCCGCGCCTTCTGATATTTTTTCGGCAAGTTCGGTGATCTGCTCATCCTGGGCTATTCTTTCCTTGCCACTGATGCCTACAAAATAAAGGGCGTATAAAATGATAAGGCCGCAGAAAAGAACAAGGTTAATCAAAGTGGAATAATTAATTTTGCGTGCTTCAGATTTTTTTTGAGAAGAAGCTACATCCTCCTGCATTTGGTTTTGAATCTCGTTGGTCATTTGCTTTTTTAATTAAAAAGGCCTGCTTGAGATTTCTTCACAGGCCGGGTTTGAGTCGTTTCTTTTTTGAAATTTAGTTGCCCATTTCTGACATGAAGCGAATGCGCATAAGGCGGATCTCTTCTTCGGTGAAGTCGTCTTCGCCTAATTCGCGCAATGCCACCTCGTAGGAATCGGTTTCGGCTGTTTTGAAATAGTCGAATATCTCTTCTTGCTTGTCACCATCAATCACCTGATTGATGTAATAGCGGATATCGATTTTAGTACCAGATGCTACAATGCTTTCAATTTCGTGCAGCAATTCGTCGAATTCGACACCCTTGGCAAAGGCAATATCCTCGAGCGAGACTTTACGGTCGATGTTCTGAATGATATATACCTTGAGACCCGATTTGTTTACCACCGACTTGACCACCATGTCCATTGGGCGTTCAATCTCATTTTCTTCCACATAGCGGGCAATAAGTTCAACGAAAGGCTTGCCAAATCTTTCAGCCTTTCCTGATCCAACACCCGTGATCTGTTTCAGCTCATCGAGTTTCACAGGATACTGAATTGCCATATCTTCGAGCGAGGGATCCTGGAATATTACGAATGGGGGCAAGTTGTTTTTGCGGGCAATTTCTTTGCGGAGGTCTTTTAGTAATGCAAACAGAACCTTGTCGGTAGCACTTGTTTTTTGCCCCATACCGGTAAGCCCGTCAGCCTCGGCAGGGTTATCATAGTCGTGATCCTTGCTCATTTTAACTGAGCGGGGGTTATCAAGAAATTCCTTACCCGCCTTGGTCACCTTCAGGGTGCCATAATCTTCTATTTCCTTCTCAAGCAGACGCTCAACAAGGCTTTGCCGCAACACGGCATTCCAGAATTTTTCGTCATTGTCGGCGCCCTTCCCAAACACTTCTAACTGGTGGTGCTTGCAGTTTTTAATGGTTGCGTTGGTTTTTCCCATTAGGACGTTAATTACATGTTTTGGTTTAAAAAGCTGCTTGGTGGCTAAAACGGCCTCAATCAGCTGGCAAATATATTCTTTTCCTTCAAACTTTTCTTTAGGATTTAAACAATTATCGCATGAGCCGCAATTATTTTCACGATACACCTCGCCGAAATAGTTCAGCAAGGTTTTTCTGCGGCAAATTGATGATTCGGCATATGCCACGGTTTCCATAAGAAGCTGCGTTCCTATCTCCTGCTCGGCAACAGGCTTCCCTTTCAGGAACTTCTCCAGTTTCTGAATATCTTCGTAAGCGTAAAAGGCAATACAGTTGCCTTCGCCTTCATCGCGGCCTGAGCGGCCTGTTTCCTGGTAATATGCTTCGAGGCTTTTGGGTATGTCGTAATGAATCACATAGCGCACGTCGGGTTTGTCGATACCCATTCCAAAGGCAATAGTGGCCACAATCACATCAGCATCTTCCATGAGGAATTTGTCCTGATTGGTAACGCGTACACCAGTTTCAAGGCCTGCATGGTAAGGCAAAGCCCTGATGCCATTTACCTTTAAAGTTTCGGCAAGCTCCTCAACCTTTTTCCGGCTAAGGCAGTATACTATGCCCGACTTGCCTTCCTGGGCCTTTATATATCTAATAATATCCTTAACTGAGTTCTCGGTTTTGGGCCTGATCTCATAGTAAAGATTTGGGCGGTTGAATGATGACTTAAACACCCGGGCATTTACCATATTCAGGTTTTTCTGAATATCCTGCTGAACCTTCGGTGTTGCAGTTGCTGTTAATGCGATCACCGGAACCCTTTTTTCAAGAGCCTGTATAATTGGTCTTAGGCGCCGGTATTCGGGCCTGAAATCATGTCCCCACTCTGAAATACAATGCGCCTCATCAACGGCAAAGAATGAAATATCTATCTCTTTAAGAAACTCAACATTTTCTTCCTTGGTAAGTGATTCGGGTGCCACATAGAGCAGCTTGGTCAGGCCATCTGTAAGGTCTTTCTTAACCTGAAGTATTTCTGCCCTGGTAAGTGAAGAGTTCAAAACATGGGCAATACCGTTGTATGATGCAAAATTTCTGATGGCGTCAACCTGGTTTTTCATCAGCGCAATAAGCGGTGAAACAACAATGGCTGTTCCTTTACTGATGAGTGCTGGCAACTGGTAGCACATCGACTTACCCCCACCGGTGGGCATAATAACAAAAGCGTCGCCACCAGCAAGCAAATGACGAATAACATTTTCCTGGTCGCCCTTAAAGGCATCGTAGCCGAAAATTTCCTTTAAAAGGTCTTTTAACGACACTTGAGAATTAACTTCCATTGAACCGGAGGAGTACTGAATTGGTTTATTTATTCTCTAAGTTAAAACAAAAGGGGTTAATCAACCCCAATTTCTGTATTTTTTTTTTGCAGATTTAATTGCAAAAATTCCTGTAGGTTTGCAAAGTAAATATAGCATGAATTAAATTTTGGTGCAAATATATTTCATAAAGAATGTCTGAGCTTATAAAAGATTTCAACGACTACCGCCAGCGCATGAACGAACACATCATGGCGGCTGATAATATAGTGCTAAAAAGGCTTTTTAACCTCGACACCAATACCTATGCCGATGGCGCACTTCCTTCTAAAACTAAGGAGATGATAGGCCTTGGAGCATCCATGGTGCTCCGTTGTGACGACTGCGTGAAGTACCATTTGGGAAAGTGCCATGAGTTGGGTGTAAATAAAGAAGAGGTTTTTGAAGTGTTTGCCATTGCCAACATTATAGGTGGCACTATTGTAATACCACACCTTCGCCGGGCCGTTGAGTATTGGGAAGCCCTGGAAACCCAGGGGTAATTATTCACAAAATCCGTCAAAGTAATATTTTTCATTTTTCACTTTTCATTTATTTATTAGATGAGGCTTCACACAGATAACCTGGTAAAGAAATATAAAAAACGGGTAGTGGTTAACCACGTGTCGGTTGATGTAACCCGTGGCGAGATCGTAGGATTGCTGGGGCCCAATGGCGCCGGCAAAACCACGACTTTTTACATGATCGTTGGCTTGATAAAACCCAACGAAGGACGAATTTTCCTTGATCAGGAGGAGATCACTTCTGAGCCCATGTACCGAAGGGCACAAAAAGGCATTGGCTACCTGGCACAGGAAGCCAGTGTTTTTCGAAACCTTAGTGTAGAAGACAATATTAGGGCGGTACTGGAATTTACCAAGATGTCGAAAGCCGATCAAAAAATACGGCTTGAAAGCCTTCTCGAAGAGTTTGGCCTTCAGAACATTCGCAAGAGCAAGGGTATAACTTTGTCGGGCGGTGAGCGCCGCCGCACAGAAATTGCACGTTCGCTGGCCGTCGATCCAAAGTTCATTTTATTGGATGAGCCTTTTGCAGGGGTTGACCCCATTGCCGTTGAGGACATCCAGAATATTGTATCAAAACTCAAAGACAAGAATATCGGGGTGCTGATCACCGACCACAATGTGCACGAAACCCTTTCTATTACCGACAGGGCATACCTGCTTTTTGAAGGTTCAATTCTTAAGGCGGGCACTTCCGAAGAACTGGCCCAGGATGAGGAAGTCAGGAAAGTTTACCTTGGAGAGAAATTCCAATTAAGAAGGTAGTCGACTCACTTGCTCAAAAGAGCCACTGCATAGGCCGTAATTCCCTGCTCGTTTCCAACAAAGCCCAAACCCTCATTGGTGGTGGCCTTAACCGAAACCTGGGTTTCTGACACTTCAAGGAGCATGGCAAGAACCCTGATCATTTCGGGAATATAATTGGATATTTTGGGTTTTTCAAGGCAAACGGTAGCATCAACATTACTGATTACATACCCCTGTTCCTTTATCAATTCCATGGTTCTGGAAAGAAGTATCTTGCTGTCAATTTTCTTTAGCGAGGGGTCATTATCAGGGAAATGAACACCTATATCGCGCAGACCGGCTGCTCCTAAAAGGGCGTCCATAATGGCATGAATCAGGACATCGGCATCAGAATGGCCCAGCCCTCCCTTGTGGTGCGGAATAATCATACCGCCAATCACAAGCGGCAAACCTTCTTCAAGCCGGTGCACATCGTATCCGAATCCTATCCGAATGTTCATGGGTAAAAAAGAAAAAGGCCATGATTTTTCTTAAACAAAAACAACCATGGCCGGAATTTTTTAAATTGCAAATTACCTTGTAGTGTTCTGCTGCCTTATGGCGTCAAAGTCGAAATGCAAGGTAAAACGCAGCACGTTTTCGAGGGGGCTGCGCTGGGCCAGTGGCACCAGGTAAGCAAAATCGAGACCAAAAACATTGTATTTCAATCCGATGCCAAGGGTAACATACTTGCGGTCGCCCTTGGTCCTATGTTCATGAAAATAACCGCCACGAATTGCAAACTGCTGGTCATACCAATATTCTACTCCGGCCGAGTATGTAATCTCATTAAGCTCTTCCCTGAAACCACCAGGTGCATCATTAAATGAGCCGAACATACCTGCCACTACTGACCTGTTGGGGTCGCGGCCAGCTTCGATCACGTACTCGCCATCAACCACTACCAAGCTGCCATTTTCGCGCAGGTAAACAGGCGGCGTAGGTACTAGCAGTTTGTTCAGATCAAGCATTAATGAAAGCTGATTGTATTCGTCGAGGTTAAAGGTGAGAGATGGCCCCAACCTAAGGTTAATGGGGATGAAGTTGGCGTTGATCTCATCAGAATAGGAAATCTTGTTGCCGATGTTTGAAACGTTGATCCCGGCTGAGAAAATGGCGGGGGTCTTGTCCCAGTTCAGTTCGCGGGTGTAAAAGGCCGACACATCTGCTGCCAGGGCCATTCCAGGCTTGGTTTCAATACTACCGACAAATTGCCCCTGGGTTAGGTTACTGTAGATATACCGAACGGCAACTGCACCCGAAATATTCTCACCAAGTTTACGGGCATAGGCCACGTCAAGGGCAAACTCATTGGGCTTTACCGGAAAAAGAAATTCACCCGCTTCGTCGGTAAAGTTGATCTCACCCAGTGAAAAATAGGTGAGCGAAAATGCCAAGGCCTGAACATCATCTATACGTTTAAAAGCACTCAGATACGAGAGGTTAATATCGGGCACCAGGGCGCGAAGCCAGGGCGTATAGTTCATGGTAACACCCATATCCTTATCGATAAAAGCATATTTGGCAGGATTCCAGTGCATCGAATTGGCATCTGGCGATGAAGACACGCCCGCATCACCAAGCGCTCCTGCACGTGAATCTGGAGCAATCATCAAAAAGGGAACTGCCGTTGTAATGGTATTTAGTCTTTGCCCAAGCACGTCGGTATAAGTCTGCGCAAAAAGACCGGATGAAAAAATCAACACCATCAGCAAAACCAACACCCTTAAAATTCTATACTTCATTTGTAATATTTGTTTTTGTTGTCGAAGGCATCGCCCAGAAAAAACATCCGGCCTAAAACCCGTTAAGTGCCCTTTCTTACCAAGCTTCTACTTAAGTTTAACCGTTATTAATTACTTTATCAAACAGCCTGAGATGGTTTTTTTTCGGAATGCAAATATAACGAATAAAAACCTCTCATATTGTAGTTTAACGTGAATCGCTCCATATTGTTACACGTACCGAAAAAAACCTCTTTTAACGCAATACCACTAGCTTTTGTGCGAGAGTAGATATATTCCCGTCAGGAGTTTTTAAAATAAGTCTGTATAGGTATATACCGTTTCCTATGGCTCTTCCTTCGCGATCCCTGCCATCCCAGTGAATTGGAGGCGATTGGTAACTTGGCGAATTAACCATTGTTTCAATGGTTTGCATCAGTCTTCCGCTAAGGTCATAAATCTCTATTCTGACATCCAGTTCTGAGAAAGGCTGGTTGTGTGTGAATTTAAAAAACGTTTCCTGTGAAAACGGATTGGGATAGTTCATAAGATTATCCAGCGCAAGCGAAGCAGTTTGGCTTACGATAAATTCAATACTCGCCACTGAAGGGTTGTTGTGGGTATCCCACGCCCTTAATGAAAGTGTATGCCTTCCATTGGGTAAACGGTAAAAGGGGTAAACCACCCTGCCACTCATGAAGTTGTCGAGGTCGGCCTGATAATAATTATTGAGTACAATGGGGTCGGCAGTATTGTCATTGAGTACCGCCACAATATCGTGACCAATTCTTCCAGTAAGGTTTATCCCGTTTTCATCGCGAAGCAGGGCCAGTAAAATGGGGTTTTGGTTGGTCGTTCCACCCGAAACAAAGGTAGTGTCGTTCATAAACAAACGGATTTCCGGGCCCTGATTGTCAGTTTCAAAGTTTGGTAGGGTACCTCCAATAATGAAGTCAGTGAAAAAGCCGTTGCCATCGGTCACGCCATTATCGAGATAATAGCTGATTTTTCCACTGCCAAAGTTATATGCTATGTCTTGTGGTACCACGAACGAAAAGCTGAATTCCCCATTGGTAACGCTTGCTTTTCCCTTGTAAAGAATTGAATTCCTAATGGTGAAGTCGGCCTCGGAGCTGTCGCTGTCCTGTCCAAGGGTACGATAGTTTTTCTTTTTGTCATAAACCGTTGGAAACACCACACCATTGTATGCGGAAAGCGGATTGCCCGTTTCATCGGCCACAAAACCAGTAACTGTTACAAGCTGAAAAGCCTTTATGGTATCAGGCATCGCATCGGTAATGACCTGGTATTTAGGGTAAGCCATTTGCATGGATGGATCGCCCAATAGTACAAAGTTGCGAATGCGCCAGCTTTCAATGCTTCCACTACTCCTGACTTTCGAAAGCCTGATAAGGTCTCCAAGACGATGATATTGTCCGTGGGAGTCTCTTTCAAAAGCCACTTCGATGAAATTTCGGTTCAGGGTAAGGTTTGGCCCAGACCACGCAAGCCTGGTGGTTGTAAACAAGGCTGATGCTCCCCCGTCGGGTTTCATGAAGATGCGTACCCCGGCAGTGACATCAGCCGGGTTGGGATGATCAAAGCTGGAAAATTCGCAGGTGGCGGTCATAAATACCGGCATGTTGTAATAATTGTTCCAGGTAGCAATATCATCGAAGGTAACAACCCTCTCATGAGCCAAGCCAAGGGTACCGCCATGGCCAATGTAGTTGATAAGTAGTGCCCCCTGGTTTACGCTTTCGTTTATTGCACGGTTCACTTCAGGGTAACGTGCCCCACCGGCCAGCGTAACCTGCTGGTAGGCATCAAGGTAAATCTTGTCCACATTAAACAGCGGGAAGTCATTGCGTATAATTGTTGCAAGCACTTCTGAGTCGTTAAAGTGCCGGTTATTATCCTGGTCATCAGCAATCAATAACACTTTGTTTCGCCAGTCGGCATAGTTTGAGATCACTCCGACATTCTGAAGGTCGTCGACAAGTGGATTGAAGCCAGGAATCCGCTGGTTATAGCGAATGATCTTATCAACCACGGTGCGGGCTTCTTCCAGGGTGCGGACGGGCAAACGGCCAATGCCAATATCCAGATTCCCATCGGCATCCTGTCCTTCCGAATCATCAAGAAGGCCAAAAAAGTCATCGGTCATGTATGAGCGATCGTACTGGTGCGAGTTAAGGCTCTGGAAAGTTGGGATGGGGTTTCCGCCAAAACCAAGCAGATCGCGGTTGTCGATGGTTCCGTTACCAAATAAGAGAAGATAGCGTGGCATTTCTGCTTCGGTCTCGGCTCGATCGTAAAACATTTTCATGAAATTGCGGATGGCTCCAATGTCGGGCGAACCAGAAGAGAATTCATTAAATACCTGGTTGATGGTTGCTATTTTAATGCTGATACCATCTTGCTGAAACCGGAAATCGGCAAGTCGCTGGGCTTCGGCCTTGAAACTCACGGGTACAATAATGATCATTTCGGCCGCTTGCATGGCATGAAGGTTCTGGTTATCGATTCTGCCTATTTTCTTAACCTTTTTAAATGACGTACCATCAAATGCAATAAATTCGAGCAGGGTATCGCCTTCGCGCCTGAATTGAAGAGTGTTTCCACTGGTAACGGCCTGCTGTAACTTCACATTAAACCTGTCGGTAACGTCCCATATTGTAACCTGATTATTTGCATTGGCAAGATTGTACTGAATCACGTTTCCGTGACCTATCACCTGTACATTCCTGAATGCCAGCTGCGGTGCGTTGAACCTGAGTTGGCGGGTCACGTTAAGGGCAATGTAATTGAGCCAGCCACGGGAGCCTGCTAATGGCCTATTATAGGTCATTGTTACTTTTACCTGACCAGCCTGATTGGGGTTAAACCAAAAGGAATCAACCGAAAAGTTGGCAAAAGCGCCTGTATAGTTTGCCGGAAAAATGCGGTTAATTTGCTGAGTCATCTGCCCACTTCCAGCTGAAACGGTAAAACTGCTGTTTGCCGTTGATCTTGCTGCCACATATGATTTAAGGCGTGCAGGTTCATTTTGAACCAGATCAGGGAAATCGAAAGTGAACTCACGCGTCAGGGTTGCATCAAACACTTCGCCATACCAAATCTTTCCGCTACCAATCAGGTTAATCAAGTCGCGTTGATAATAGGCATAATCCAGAAAAGTGGTAACTGTATGGGTAGGATTTTGGGTGGCACTGGCATGTGAAGTAATCCGCTTACCCGAGCCTTTGTCAGGGGTAAGGAAATAACAATTTTCAGTGGCATAATGGTGCACATCATGATCAAACACCTTATTGACGGGATCAAAGTACCACTGGTTGGGCGACTGACCATAGAACAATATGTAATCGTTTTGCCCAAAGGCACCGGAGGCAGCCCCGGTAATAAAAATGGCATTCTCCTTCAAGTCTGTAAAGCGCGGTGCACTGTTTGCTTCAGGGAGCATACCGCCACCATTGCCAAAGATCCGGATATTGGCCTTTTGCAGGCCCGACATGTTAATGCCCAGATCGGCCAAATCAGAATAGTTGAGCTGATAAACTCCGGTTTCTTCTAAACAGAATTTATACCAGCTTCCTGATGCGAGCACCGAGTTTCCGGGGTAATCATGCAAGGACTCGTAAGTAATGGCCAGATCGTATACTAATTCTTCGTTCAGTTTAAATGAAACCAACTTTTCGAAACCACCGGTGTCGGGATTCTTCCTGAAAGGGAAAAAGGATACCTTCGACCAAGATTCCTTCCTGATATATTGCTGAACATCAAACAAGACAATATCGGTCGATTCAAAACCTGCTTCCTGCAAAATACGTGATTCTTCAGCCCCAACCGGCTCGAATTCGGTGTTAGTTATGGAAAAAACTGTTCTGAAAAACGGGACATTGTTTCTTACAGAATGAGAATACATGGGAAGGTTAGCGAGCGAATCGGCATAAACAGCCCCGGCAAAGGATAAAAGATCAATGTGAAAGCCCGGCTCAGGAGTAATTCGCTGCGGAGCCTGCCAGTTCAGACTTACCCTGACAGGGCCAGCTTGAACAAAACAAACAAATAAAAACAACAGGAAAATTAAGAATAGTTTATTTTTGTCCATTTCTAAACTTTTCGAGCTTTACCCTATTTTATCTATCTTTAATCTGTTTTTTAAAAAGAACAAGTAAAAACGGGTACTACATAACAACAATGGTTTGGTTTACTTGTTTATAACGGGCTTTTCATTTCAATATTTTTTACTATATAAATCATACGTAAACGCATAAACGTTTTGCCAAAAAGCATATAACGACCAACATGACGATTAAAAAAAGGGTGTCCGTAACAATAAGCAGTATTTTACGTTTAAAAAATGGAGAAAAGATTGGCTTATCCATGGGAAAAAACCCGCTCAAACTGATTTTCATTTTGGCCCTTTTGGCAAAAGTACCCCCTGCATTTGGTCAGGATGCCATTTTTTCACAATTCTACTCGGCTCCACTATATCTGAACCCTGCTTTTGCAGGCGCCAGTGAGTGTTCCAGGCTGGTTTTTAATTACCGCAATCAGCCTTGGCCCGATTTCGGCACCTTTTCCACTTTTAACTTCTCTTTCGATCAGGCTATTGACCCCCTCAGAGGCGGATTGGGTTTTCTTTTGACCAGCGACCATCAGGCCGGACTGATCATGCGCAACCACATCAGCGCCATTTACAGCCTGCATTTACAAGTTACACGCGATTTTCATCTTAATTTCGGGGCCCAGGCAGGCTATCTTCGCAAAGATCTGAACTGGGACCGGCTGGTATTTGCCGACCAGTTCGATACCGGATCCGGGATCATCAATCCGCAAACTGAACCTCGCCCAGACCAAACCTGGCGCCATGCTGCCGATTTTGCTGCCGGCATTTTATTATATAATGAGCAATTTTATGGAGGAGCGGCCATTCATCACATTACTCGCCCGGAAGAGAGTTTTTTCGACAGCCATCCTCTTCCACTGAAAATCACGGCCCATGCGGGATTTCATATTCCTATTGGTCAAAAAGGTCCTTCATTTGCGAGCCAAGAACAATTTTTTCTTTCTCCCAACGTAATATTTCAGAATCAGGGCATGCACAACCGCATTAATTACGGCATTTATGCCGGCATTTCGCAATTTGTGGCCGGAGTGTGGCTCAGGCAGGATTTCAGCCTCCCAGAAACCCTTATTTTTATGGTGGGGCTCAACCCGGGGAAATACCGGGTGGCCTACAGCTATGATCATTCACTGTCGGGGTTTTCAGGGATTTATCACGGAGCGCACGAAATAAGTGTTTCACTGAATTTGCACTGCAGCGCCAAAAAGCTGCGGTATCGCATACTAAACTGTCCGAGTTTTTAGTTATTTTTGTACACATTCAAAAAAAACCACTATGTCAAGGAATCCTAAAAAAATGATTGCAGTATCTGTGGCCATTCTGGCAACTGCATTCCTTTTCTCCTGTAAAAAACAAACTTCGCCAACCACAGGTTGGTTTTATAATGATTCTCGTACGGGCGGTTTCGAAGTTGCTACCACCCAGCAGCAGGAAACAGGCCCCGGCCTGGTTTTCATCGAGGGAGGTACTTTTGTTATGGGGCGAACCGAGCAGGACGTGATGTTCGACTGGAACAACATTCCCCGCCGCGTTACTGTGTCATCATTCTATATGGACGAAACAGAAGTTCGCAACCTCGATTACCTGGAATATCTCTACTGGATCGACCGGGTATTTGGCGACACCTATCCCGAAGTTTACCGCAAGGCACTCCCCGACACACTTGTATGGCGTGACCCGCTGGCTTACAATGAACCTTTTGTTCAAAACTACCTCCGCCACCCGGCATACCACGATTACCCGGTTGTGGGCGTAAGCTGGGTTCAGGCCACTGAATACGCTTCATGGCGTACAGACAGGGTAAATGAAATGATTTTGATTCGCGAAGGCATTCTTGAGTGGGATGCTGATCAGCGCAACGAACGTAATTTTAACACGGAAGCCTATCTTGCAGGCCAGTACGAAGGATTGGTTAGAAAAAACATGCGCGACCTTGACCCAAGGGGCACCGGCGAACGCCAGGTAAGGTGGACCGATGGTATACTGCTTCCCTCCTACCGCTTGCCCTCTGAAGCTGAATGGGAATTTGCCGCACTCGGCCTTATAGGCAACACCATTTACGAAAGGGTTGTTGAACGTCGTCTTTACCCTTGGAGCGGTCATAATGTGCGCAGCAGTGAAAGAAAGACCATGGGTATTTTCCTGGCCAACATTCAGCGCGGACGAGGCGACTACATGGGTGTTGCTGGCAACCTGAACGATGGCGGTGAGGCTACCGTACCGGTTTATGCTTATTGGCCCAACGACTATGGCCTCTATAACATGGCCGGTAACGTGAGCGAATGGGTTTTGGATGTGTACCGTCCGCTCTCGCACGAAGATGTGTCTGACTTCCGTCCCTTCCGCGGAAACGTATTCCAGACTCTCGAACTGGATGCAGAAGGAAACCCCGTGCCCAAGGATGAGTTTGGTCGACTGATTAGCCGTGATGTTACAGTTGAAGAAAACGTAACCCGCCGCAACTATCGCTATGCCGACAATATCAGCTATCGTGACGGCGACCTGATGTCGAGCCTGTACTTTGGCGATGAAGATGCTGCAGATCCTGATAAACTCATGTATGAATACAGCATTTCAAGCCTTATCAACGACCAGGCCCGCGTATACAAGGGCGGAAGCTGGAAAGACCGGGTATACTGGATCGTGCCGGGCAACCGCAGGTTCCTCGACCAGAACGAAGCAACCAACACCATTGGTTTCCGTTGTGCCATGATCAGGGTAGGAAGCCCAGTAGGATACTAATAAAAAGGATTCTTTCAATATAAAACCCCGTCTGCTGCGGCAGATGGGGTTTTTTATTTAATTTAGCCGGCATGAAAACAGAAGTTCTGAAAAAGCTGCACCAGTTATTAATTAAGGGCCACACCGTTTGTACCGACAGCCGCCAGGCCAAACCTGGCACCATTTTCTTCGCCCTGAAAGGGGAAAATTTCAATGGCAACCTTTTTGCCCTGAAAGCAATAGAAAAAGGCAGTGTGGCCGCAGTTGTTGACGAGAAAACCATTGCAGGAAAAAACCTCATTTTTGTTGATAATGTGATTGACAATTTGCAACAACTCAGCCTTTTTCATCGAAAGCTTTTTGATTTGCCCATCATTGGCATTACCGGCAGTAATGGAAAAACCACCACTAAAGAACTGTTGCTTGCAGTATTGTCGACTACTTACAACACCCTTGCCACCACAGGCAACCTGAACAACCACATTGGAGTGCCGCTGACATTGCTGGGTTTGAAACCGGAGCATGAAATGGCCATCATTGAAATGGGCGCCAATCATATAGGTGAGATTGGGCACCTATCAGCTATTGCAATGCCGGGGTTCGGGTTGATAACAAACATAGGCAAGGCCCATCTTGAGGGTTTCGGAAGCCTCGAAAACATAATAAAAACAAAAACCGAGCTTTACAGGCATGTAAAAAGCCAGGGCGGCCTTCTTTTTGTAAACGGCGACAACCTATTGCTGTGCGAAAAATCAGAAGGGGCCCGGGTGGTTTTTTATGGAAAAGGTGAAAACCATCATTGCTCAGGGAAATTAACCAGAGAACATCCGTTTGTTAATCTGGAATTCCAGGTTAACAAAAATTTCGGGAAAGCTTTCGCGGGAATAAATGGCCAAATTTGCACCCAACTGGCAGGAGCATACAACTTCGAAAACATAATGGCTGCCCTGACCATAGGACTATTTTTCGGTGTAAGGCCCGAAAAAGCCATTGCTGCCATTGAAAGCTACGTGCCAACCAACAGCCGTTCACAACTCATAGAAAACAGCCGCAACAATATTCTGCTCGACGCCTACAATGCCAACCCAACCAGTATGGCTGCCGCAATTGAGAACTTTTCAGGGTTTGGCCATAGCCCCAGGGCAGTGATGTTGGGCGATATGCTTGAAATGGGCGACAGTAGTACCGAAGAGCATATTCGGGTCTTTAGCCTGCTTTTGGAGAAAAACTTCGAACTAAACATTCTTGTTGGACCCGAGTTTAAGGCCATAGCCAAAGCCGTAAATAATACCATGACTTTTGATACATCTTCCGCTGCCGCGGAGTGGCTTTCAAAAAATCCAATTAAGGGGTATCATATCCTGATAAAAGGATCGCGCGGCATACAAATGGAGAAAGTACTTGATAGCCTTTAGAATACCTAACCGGAAAAATCCTTTCTTGTATTCTTTAAAACCAAAGCCTGAAAATAATTGGTCAGATCATTCTTATAGAGTATAAAAAACCTTTTTACTGTTGTCTGCTTTTGCACATTTCATTTCTCCGTTGGTTAAATTTCTGTACTTTTGGGACACCTCAGAAATCATTAAAAACCCACCATGACTAACTTTTGCGTCACACTGGTTCAAGCCAATATTTTCTGGGAAAACCCTGAGGCAAATCTCAACCATTTCGAAACCTTGATTCGGTCCTTTAAAAAGCCGGCCGATGCCATTTTGCTTCCCGAAATGTTTTCAACTGGCTTCACCATGAATTCAAGCCAATTTGCTGAAGATATGAATGGCACATCGGTTAATTGGATGAAACAACTGGCAAAAGAAACAGGCGCCGCTATTGGCGGCAGCCTGATAATAAAAGAAGATCAGTCAATATATAATCGTTTTATTTGGGCTGAACCTGATGAAGATTTAAAGTATTACGACAAAAGGCACCTTTTCTTATTAGAGCGCGAGAACAATGCATACGCACCTGGAAATCAAAGAATAATAGTAACCCATAACAGATTCAGGATTTTGCTTGCCACCTGTTACGACCTTCGCTTCCCTGTATGGCTGCGTAACCGCAACGATTATGATGCCATTTTTCTGATTGCCAACTGGCCAGCGGCGCGGCGCGAAGTTTGGATCAAACTCCTCTATGCCCGAGCCATTGAAAACCAATGCTATATTGCCGCCGTTAACCGAATTGGCTCAGACGAAAACGGGCTGACATATCTGGGTGAATCTGTTGCTATTAATCCCAGGGGGAACTTAATACAAATAGCCGGAGAGGCTAAAGAAGAATTAGTTTCCGTTACCCTGAACTTGGATGAGCTATCGGCCTTCAGGAAAAAGTTTCCTGTTTGGATGGATGCTGATGATTTTGACCTAAAATACTGATAAATGCGGGCTTTTTCTATAATTTTGCAACAGTTAATTTTAAGACATTTTCTTGCATCAAAGTATTATGATCAACTCCAAACTATTGCTCTTTTCTGAAAATAAATAAAACCTTTAAATAACAGCAAACAAGTTTAAAATGAGCTCCTTAATCACCACCACCCAACAAGAAAAATTAATTTATCGCTTTCATTATTCTAACGAAACCCAAGCTATCATTGAAAGTGAAGACCTGCTGCCTTTGGGCTTGCTAAACCGAATTCAAAAAGCCTATCCTCAGCATTCAGGTTTATTAGAAAAGGAAGAATTTCATTTCAATGACAAAAAACATTATTCAGGCCTTGAAGGTTTCAGAGAAATAGTCCGCATCCTTTCGGAAAACGGAATTAGCATTGGCCACCTTGAAGAAAGGGAACTTTTTATCAAGGTTTACCGTTTTATGGCTACCAAGCATGTTCTAAACACCATT